>JAABUL010002135.1_pt1 | contig 34099 bp, 3 predicted proteins | sample 5559151 | NCBI WGS metagenome assembly JAABUL01 (sample SAMN10711876, study PRJNA513368) | rock metagenome | isolation source: Antarctica rocks | place: Antarctica: Victoria Land, Pudding Butte sud | reverse complement strand
ATGTTTCTGATGCGCAATCTCTTCGTTCGTCGGCGAAATCACGAGCATCAGACTTAAGATATGCGACAATCCCGCTGCTTCCTGGCATGCCTAGCTATAAACGCAGCTATCATAGCTCAATTGTAAGGCATTAGTATGCTTTTTCGTATCTTACTGTCATTGGTGCAAGCAGGTATAAAGAAGGTATCATGGATATCATCCAAATACAGTCTGGATGAACATATCATACCGCATGCCATTTGCACATATCTCTCACACAAGGTTATCGGAGAAGCCGCGGAAGGGCAGAAGCTTTGAGTGCAAATGGATACGCAAAGCAATACTCTATAGAATATGATAAGGAGGACTGTCGAAGAACATATGTACAACAGTGCTTAGCTAGGCATGATGGCAATGGTCGACTAAGTCTTGACTTGAATGTGATCGCGGAGAGAGACGGCTTCACTGGGCCTTCTCCCTTAGAATATAGATCCGAGAAAGCTTTGATAGACAAACGACCAGGGAACACTCAGTCGAAGGTTAGTAGAGGAAATAAATTTTTCTATGTGGTCTACGGAGTAACTATGTACCTTAGCGGATGTCTACGAGATGATGGTACTGTGTTTCGGCGGTAGCAGATGCGAATATGGTATCCTACCGGTAGTAGAGTAAATATTCGCTGTTCCGTCTTTTATCTACGGAGGCTGACATCAAAAGTCTTGATTTGGCGCTAACGGGAAGTGCCCCAATCTCTTGGAGAGCGGGCCGGGGGGGTCGCCCCGGAAACCGCACCCAGGTGTAAGTCGACCCCCAGGAGCTTGCCGAAAAGTCCTGGGCGCACGGGTCCCGGTAGATTTAGCGCCAAATCAAGACTTTTAGTATCAGCCTCCGTAGAACGTTTAAGGTTATTAATCGTATTTTAAAGTAAATAGTTATACTTTAATTTCAAGCCTACTACGTACTTTAGCCTAGTACGCTTCTAGATTAATACTATCTCTAACTAAATTATTACCGCGGGGTTTTGAAATACTAGACTAGTAATACTAGAGTTAAGGTTATAGTTTACTTATCTATATATTTATTATAAATAGACTGTAGACTAACTTTTAAGTTAGATTTTAATTCTAACTTTTAGAATTAACTAATTACTTAGTACCTACTTTTAGTATTAACTTAAATACTTAATACCTACTATAAGTACTAACTTAAAAACCTCTTAATTCCTTAGTAATTTAAGTTAACTTAATTTAAATTATTAAGGTATTAAATTATTTAAAATTATATTAAGATTCTAAATTAGCTTTTATATTATAAAAATTTAGAATTCTATTATTTATTTCTCTTCTTAATATTATTAATATTAATATTACCTTTTTATATTACTTTACTTTTATATTAGACTTAAGCTTATAAGATATTAACTCCCTTAAATATAATAAGTTTAATAGACCCTAAAATTAATTAAGTTATTAAGTTAGAATCTAATAATCTTAATATATTAAATTTTATATTAAGTAATATTTATCTTAGCTAATTTATTAATTAAGTTAAATAAAGTATATTTAAAATAACTTTTTATAAAAAGAAAGAAATCTAATAAAATATTATTAAATATATTAGGAATTATATTAGGCCGTAGTATATATACGCCTTATACGCTACTATATAACCTGCTTAGTAGACCTTCCTTATAAATGCGGGGTAATATTAGTATAATATTAAGTTATATCTTAGCGGAGATAAATTATTTAAGTACTTCCCTGTATTTTCTTAAATTCCTTAGAGATTAGTTCTAATATATATACTACCTAAGATATTAATATATTATACCTTATATCAAGTTATATTATTTAACTTTATATCTTTTATATTTTTAAGCTACTGGCTTAAAGTTAATAATACTTAATCTTATAATTTTAATCTCTTTACCTTTCTTAAAGAAAAGGCTTAAAGTTATTATAATATTAGCTTCTCTTTATAATTTATATATTAACCTTAATAATAATATAAAAGAAGTCCTTTAAGATAATATCCCTAATAAATACTATTAAAGCGACGTATTATAATTTAATATAATTATCTTAGATATTAATATTAAACGCTAAAGGCTCCTTATTAATATTAAAAGAGAAAGTTATTACTTAAAAGAAGAGGATAAATTAGCTACTTTAATAGCTTATATTAATTAACTCTAAAATACTTAGCCTATTAAAGTCCTAATAATAAGTATAGTTACCGTCTTATTAATATTACTATATATATATATATATATATTCTTTACCTAAAAAAGATATATATTTATAAGAGTACCTTTAAAGGGGAGTATATTTATTAATTTTATAAAGTTAAGGTTAAATTTATTAAATTTATTAAATACTTTATTATATTAAAATCCTATATAATTTATTATATAAACTTCTTAGAGGATAATTCTAAGATATAATAGTATTCCTATTAATAGGTTAATAATCTTAATAAAGTTATTTTTAAATTCTTTAAATAATTCCTTTTATATTTAATTATAAATCTAGTTAGCCGCTATTTCTTTATTTATAAAAGATAAGAGGTAGCGCGTTAATAAATTAATTAAAAGGTCTTAAGTTTTAAGTCTTATTTAAAGGAATTAAAGTCTAATTTATTACCTTTTTATAAAGAGTATAAGGCCTAGTTTTTTCTTATAAAGCTTAAAATAAAGCTAAAAAATAAGATTTTAAATTTTAATAATATCCTTAAGAGGTGTAAAGAAATCTTTACTTAAGCTATTATATTTAAGAATAAAAAAAAGCGTAATTACTATAATAGTAGCTTAGGCTTATAAGGAAAGTCTTTAAATAATTCTAAATTAAAGTTATAAGGTAATAGAAAACCTTTAAAAACTATATTTTAAAGCTTAAAGATTAAATTTCTAATAATAGTAAGTAATTATAATTTAAAAGAGATAAGTTAAAGTAAAAGGCTAAAGATATTAAAGGTAATATAATAATATATTATTATTATAATAAAGAAGGTTATATCTAACCTAATTACTTTAATTATAATAAGTTATAAACCTATATAAGCTCTATTAATATAATATTAATAAAAAAAGATTAGGCCTTATAACTACCTTAAAAGCGGGGTAAGAAATTTAATTAATAAAGGTAATATCCTCTATTATAATAAAGGATTAGGTAAATCTTTAAGATAATTAATATTAAGTAGTAATACTTTTAAACTTTAAATTTAATTTTATTAAAGTTTATAATTTAATAGGATATAAAACCTTATAATACTATCTTATTATAAGTATAAGTATTAAGTAAAAGTAATATATATATCTATAAAGCCTATTAATTATACTACTAATTAATAGATAATTAAGGTTATAGAAAAGAGTATATTACTCTTTTTTATATAATAGATTAATAAGGCCCTAATATTATTTTAGATATACCTAGCCTAAAGAATTAGCGTATTCTATTAAACTTAGAGATAGAACGCTAGTACTTTAAAATTAATCCTAATATAATATAAGTTAATAAGCCCTAATTATTTACTTAAAATATTAAGAAAGAGCTAAATATATTTACTAATATATATATTAATATAATAATAGGTGATAACTCTAAGATTCTTAAGGAGCTTTAAGACTTTATTAATATCTTCTTTAATAATAAAGCGGGTACTCTATTTATATTTAAGGAAGGTAATTACGCTATTAATCTTATAAAAGGTAAAGAGCTACCTTATAAGCCTCTTTATAATTTATCTTAAATTAAGTTAATAAAACTACGGCGCTATCTTAAAGATTCTTTATAAAAAGGCCTTATTTATTACTCTATCTCCTTAATTAAAATACCTATCCTCTTTATATTAAAGAAGGATAGTAGGCTACGTTTATATATAAATTATAAGGATTCAAATATAATAACTCTAAAAAATAGATACTTATTACCTTTAATTATTAAGATATTAAATTACTTAAGTAATTGTAAAATCTTTATAAAGTTAAACCTTAAGGATACCTATTATAAGATTTATATTAAGGAAGGTAATATATAAAAGATTACTTTTTATACTTATTATAATTACTTTAAGTATTTAATAATACCTTTTAGGCTTATTAATATACTAGCTATATTTTAAGCCTATATTAATAGGGCCCTTATAAGACTTATTAATATAATATATATAATATACTTAAATAATATCCTAATTTATAGCTCTAACCTAGCGGACTATTAATAATATATTTAATAAGTATTAGAATAGTTATAATAATTCTTACTATTTATTAATTTTAAAAAATATTAATTTAATATTAAATAAGTTAAGTTTTTAAGATTTATTATATTAAGCTTTAATATTAAGATAGATCCTAAGTATATAAAGACTATTAAGGAATAACCTTAACTTAAAACCTATTAAGATATATAAATCTTTTTAGACTTTATAAATTTTTATTATTAATTTATTTATAATTACTCTTATATAATAGAGCTACTTATAAGCTTACTTAAAGGGAGTAAGGATAATAAAAAGATTAAGCTATTAGATTAAATAATTATTATTAAAGAGGTATTTTAAGTACTATAAAATACCTTTACCTTTATATTATTTCTTTATTATTATAATCTTATAAAGGTACTTTATATAAAGATTAATATATTAAACTTTATTATAAAGGTAATTTTATTATAATAAGATAAAGATAAATATTAGTAACCTATTATATTTTAATCTTAGAAATTAATTAATCTAAAATAAAATTATAAGATATATAATCAAGATTTACTTATTATTATAATAATAATAAAATAGTAGTAATATTACTTAAAAAGTAATAGGTTTATTATTAAGGTATAAATTAATTATAATAACCTTAAGGGGTTTATAAAGTAGAAAGAATTTAACTCTAAATAAGTATAATAAGTATTAAAGCTCGCCGCCTATAACTTTAAGATATTTTATTACCTAGGGAAGTTAAATCCTATAAATATATTATCTTATTATCCTAATTATAAGGGAAAGTCTCCCTTAAATATAAAGTTATTATTAATATTATAAAATAAGCTTACTCTTTAAAGGAATAAAGATCTTAAAGAAGTTAAAGATATTATTATAATTATAATACTTATATTTTATATTATAAGTATTTAGGTTATTATACCTAAAAAGGATATAAAAAATATATAAAAGGAAGCTCCTTATAATAATATTTAAAGGCTTATAAAGACTCTTATTAAGGATATTTAGAAGTATAATAATTAAGTAAAACTATTTTTAAAGGCGTTAATAGTACGCTATTATAATTAATTATAAGTATAAAATTTAGACTCTAAAGGATTATTAATATTTAATAATTACTTTTATATCTTAAAGGATAAAGTATTATAAAGTAAGCTTATTTATTATTATTATAATAATCCTTTAATAAGTTATCTTAATATTAAGAAGATATATAATCTTCTTACCTATAAATATTATTAAAATAGAAGCCTAACTTAAGTTATTAAGTATTATTAAATTTATAATATTTATTAATAAATTAAGTTACCCCGCTATTATACTTATAATAAATTTAATTCTCTTCTAATTCTAAATAAGCCTTTAAAGGAGATTTCTATAGACTTTATTATAAGTTTACCTCCTAATAAATATAAAAACGTAGTCTATAACTTAATCCTTATTATTATAAATTAATTTATTAAAATAGTAAGATATATCTTTATTAATATATAATTAATACTACGTAGCTAATAGAAGTATTTCATAAAGAAATAATATATTAATATAATATATTAAATAATATTATTAATAATAAAGGCTCTATATTTATTAGTACCTTCTAGTTAGCTATTTACTTTTACTTTAAAATTAAGAGGCGCCTTAATACTACCTTCTATTTATAAATAGATAGATAAATTAAATACTAAAATTAGATACTTAAATACTATTTATATATCTTTATAAATAATATTTAGACTAGTTAAGCTAAATAGTTACTTATAGCTAAATTTATATATATAAATAATTATTATTCCTTTATTAGAACGATATTATTCTACCTTATATATAGATATTATCCTAAAATCTATTAGGAACTTAAGGATAAGTCTTTAAAAGGGGAGGTACCTAGTATAAATAAAAGGATTAAATTATTATAAGTTATAAGGGATAAAGTTATTAAACGTCTTTAAATTATATAAGAATATTAGGTTAAGTATTATAATAAGAATTATAAGTTATAAATATATAATATTAATAAATTAATAATATTAATTATAAAGAATCTAAAATAAAGATATTTAAATAAGAAATTATTTTATAAGTTTATAAGGCCCTTAAAAATTATAGATAAAGTTAAAGTATAAGTATATTACTTATTATTATCTTAAACTTATAAGATTTATAATATATTTTATATCTTATTATTAGAACCTTATTATCTTTATAATTATAGTAAATTAGTAGATGCCTTTATATAGGCCCCTAAATTTATTAATAATAAGGAATAATAGGAGGTTAAAGAAATTATTAATAAGATTAATAATAAATAAGGTATTTAATATAAAGTTAAATAAATAGGCTAGGATAATAAATATAATTAATAGGTACTTAATAAAGACCTTAATAAGGTATATAAGTTAACCTAATCTTATAATACGTAGGCGGGTAATAAGTATAAGTATAATAAAGATATTTAATTAATAATATATATAGCTAGTAAGCGGCGGCGACGTAATAAGTTATAAGGTAAAGTAAGTATATCTTTAATAAGTCTATATTATAATTATACTCCTCTATATAATTATACTTACTTATATAGGTAGTTTAGGTAGGAATATACTTTTATTATATTTATTTATATAATTATAATAGTTATAATATATTATATTTAAAAGAATACTATTAATCTTAATATAATTTAATAAGGATATTAGGGATATATTATTAAATAGTAAGCCTAGGTACCTTATACCTTATAAAGTCTAATATTAAATAAGATATATTAATAGCTATTTTATATTAAGGTATAATTATAAAGATTAATTAATTAAAGCCTTTAAATTTAGGCTCTAACTTATTACTAGTATCCTAAGTATATTTACTAAGGCTATTATTAAATATAAAGTCGTATGAAAGATTATGTAAGCTTAATCTTATAAGCTTAATAGACTTATAAGGAAGACGCTAATAAGGCTCTAATAATACTAGTTCCTCTTTATACTATTATAAGCTATTAAGCTTAGTTTATAAGACCTCTACCTAGCCCTTTAATTCCTTAACGCGTATATTTAAAATATTAATTATAGCTTATATATTAATAATTATATTAAGTATAAACTTAACTATAATTATTATCTACCTATATACTTTACGCTATTAAGTAATTAATTTATTAAGCTTCTTTCTCTTCTTCTCTTATACTATTATTATATTATACTAGGTAATAATATTAATAGTCTATCTTACATAATAATATAACACCGGAGGAATCTATTATAAGTTAGTTAATATACTAATAAAGAGCTATTAAGGTATTTACCTCTATATAATAATTAATACTATAATAGCTATTAGCTTATTAAGTATAAGGAGGGGCCTTATCTCTAATATAATTATTAAGCCCTTTTAGAAGATAAGTCTTATAAGGTAGATCTAATATACTATTAATATTAGTAGGCTATCTTAAAGTAGGCGCGTATAAATATATATTAGAGTTAAAAGCTATAGTTCTATTATATATTAGCTTATTAATCAATAATAACATAATAATATAATAATAGTATACTTAAAGAATTATAATATATATATATATATATATATAATAATAAGATATCTATATTATATATTGATATTACTATTACTACTATCTTATAATTAATATAAATACTTATAAGAAAGGTTATAAGAGTTATAAAGAAGATAAAACTTTAGGATAGGAAGTTTATTAATATATTATTATATTAACGCGTATATAATTAAAGCTATATAATTAATAATAATAGATACTAACCTTCTATCTTATTTTATATTAGACGTTAATAGAGATTAATATATCTATTACTATATCTTAATATATCTACCTAATAGGAGTTATATATAATAATATTATTAATATACGCTTACTATCTACTATTATATTTACTATTTAATATAATATATTAGTAATAGGTAATAGTATATTATTATATTACTATAATACTATTCTACTACTAATATAAGTTATAGGTATAGTATTATAAAGTACTTTATAAAGATTTAATTTACTATTAATATATATTATAACTATAATATCTTTATTAAGTAATAATTTTATTCTACTATTAATATATACTATAAGCGTAACTATTATAAAATAGATAAGATAGTATTATTATAAATACTTATATACTATCTACTTATATAAGAATAAATTTAATATACGCCTATTAAATAATATTATTACTATATTATAAAGGTTTTAATACGCGCGTATCTTATATATAATAGCTAATACTATTATAATAGTAATATATTAAATAACTCTTTTCTCTTATTTTTCCTATTAGATTTTAAGGTTTTTTAATAAATATTTATATTATTATACCCCTAGGAATTAAGGCCTAGGAGGGAAGGTAATTATTTAGTTATAATATATATACGCCTTATATACTATTATATAGCCTACTTAGTAGATCTTCCTTATAAATACAGGATAATATTAATATAATATTAAGCTATATCTTAATAAAGATATATAATCTAAGTACTCCCTTATATTTTCCTAAATTCCTTAGAGATTAATTCTAATATATATACTACCTAAGATATTAAGATATTATACCTTATATTAAGCTATATTACTTAACTCTATCCTTTAATATTTCTAAGCCGCTAGCTTAGCGCCTAAGTAATATTTTAATTATTGTATATATAAGTATATTAATAATATTTATATAAAGTTAATAAGATATAATAAGTACGCTAGAGATTACTTAACTAATAGCTATATAGATAGCCTAGGCGTAATAGAGTAGTATATAATCTATAAAGGTAAATACCTAATATAATCTAAAGATTACTTAATTAGGTAGAAGGAGGTAAAGAAAATAAAGGTTAAGTTAAGGGTAAAGCTAAAATACTTTAATATATTAAAGAGAAAAGTTATATATATTATATTATTTATAATAGAAGGCTATTAAGATATAAAGGGATTTTAGATAATAATATATAATATAAAGTATAAGGCGCTTAAGGATATAATACTTAAAGTAAATAGTATACTTATATTAAGGAAGATAAAGGGGTTAATAAAGTTATTCCTAATAAAGCCTAATTAACTACCCCTCTTAATAAAACCTTAATAATATTAATAAAAGGAAGAAACTACATTAACCCCTAATTAGGATATAAATATATAAGAGGAGAATTAATCCCTATTTACTTAATAAGTAATATAAGGGGACTAAAAATCCTATAATATAATATATAGAAAAGGAAGGATATAATAATAATATCTCTCTTAAAAAATAACAAAGCCTAAGATATAAATATATTAATTATATAAGAATTAATTAAGAACTTAATAAATAGTATATCTTATAATTATAATATAAATAGGTTTTATCTAATATATTATAATAATCTAGAGGTAAGAACCTACTTTTATATAAATAAAAGATTAGACCTAAGATCCTAGGAGGTATAATATAATAAAGGAGATCTTTACTTATTATAAATATAAGTTTATAATCCTTAAGATAGGCTTAAAGAAGTTAAAGAATACCTTATATTATAAGGGATAATCCTCTAAATTTATAATATATATAATTTATCTCTAATAAGCCTAACTTTTAATAATAACCTATCTTTAATCTTAGCCCTTAAGGGGGTATTTAATAAAGATAAGGAATATATAATAATTAATAACTTTAACTTATAATACTTATAATTAAATAATCTAAGTAAGTATACCTACTACTTAATAATAAATAAGTTATTAGAGGTAATAGGATAATAGGGAATAAAACTTAATATATCCTAGGGCTTAATAATATAATAAAGTTAAAGTTAAGGAGTATAAAGTATAATTAACTTAATATTCCTTATTAAGGATATATATAATATAATATTAAGATATAAGGTTAAATTAAAACTTAATTTTACATTTAATTACCTCCTAATATATACCTCCTTAAAATAGTTATAAGAGGAGTTAAAACATTATAAGAAATAAGCCTAAAAGAGAGCTAACTTTAAGGAGATAAGAAGGGATATTAATATATAAATAATTATCTTAATTAAAGTCTTAAATTAATACCTATTAAAATTATATAAAGATATTAATATATATATAAATATATTAATTATAATATTCTAAGAAATTATAAATAATACTATCCTTAATATAAAACCCTTTAAAGGCTCTAAGTTATATTAGATAATAAATTATATAAAGGTAATAAAGACCTTAAAGGAAGCCTTAAGAAATTATAAATTTTATTAAATAGCTATTATAAAGGGGAGGCTTTAAGAAGTAAATAAAGATAAAGTCTTAATATTTAAGAAGATTTATATATTAAATTATTAAGAGGTAGTATATATAATATTATTAAAGAAGGTAGGTATCTAGAAATTAATATAATAGGGAAAAGAGAGGAGTATATTACCTAAGAAGCTCCCCTAATTCCTAGCCCTTAAAGATAGGAAGGGCGGGAAGGCTATTAACTTTAAGGAGAAAGTAAGGATACTTAAAAAAATCCTTTTCCCTTCCCCTCCTAAGCTAACTTAAAGGATATTAAGGATATAATATATCCTAACTTAATTAACTTTTATATTATCTTAAAGTTTAAAGAAATTTAAGAGGTAATCTATTACTTAATTATAGATAAGGCCCTAAGAACCTTAAGACTATTAAATAGGTTTTTATATATCTTATATAAAGGCTTAATTAAAGTAGTAATAAAGCTCTTTTAAATTTACTTAAATAGAGGATATTACTTAAAGAGGTTTAAGGAAGTAAATATAATTATCTTAAAAAAGTTAAAAAAGTTAAATTATTTAAAGTTAAAAATATATTAATTAATAATATTACTTAATATATTAGGAAAAGCTTTAAAGATAGTAGTATTTAAATACTTTAATAACTTAATAAAATATTATAAGCTCCTCTTAAAGTAATAAATAAGAATAAAGAAGAGTAAGTTAATAAAAATAATCCTTAAAACCCTAATAAACTTAATCTATATAATATAAAATTAAGGAAAGAGGAATATTATAAGCCTATTATTATTAAATATTATAAGAGCCTTTAATAATATATTATATAATAAAATATTTTATAACCTTAAAATAAAAGGAGTCTTATTAATAATTATAACTTAAAATATAAGTTTTCTTTAAAGAGGGATAATATCTATTATAATAAGAATAAGAATTAATTGAATAAAAGAAGTAAGGATAAGGATCCCTTAAGGCTCCTTAATCTTATTAATCCTTTTCCTATTCTTTAATAAGCTATTAATTAAGGAATACACGAGGATTAAACTCCTTATATAAGTAAGGGATTTTATTAATAATATTTACCTCTTAATATATAATAAGTCTATTAAAGAAAACTATTATTAACTTAAAAAGGCCTATTAAATTTATTAAAGATAAGTAAGGACTTATAATATAATATTTATATTATAGAAATATAAATTAATCTACCTCTTAAGAATATTAAAGAAATTTAATATATTAAAAATAATTTAATTTAATAATATAAAAGTTATCTTAAGTGTAAGTATATAAGTCCTAGGATTATATATTAACTTAAAACTCTATTAAGGCCTATATATTACCTAAATTAAAATAAGAGCTATTATTTAATCTTAAGCCCTTAAGTACTTAATAGGCTTAACTTAAAATATAACCTTTATAAGATATAAGATAATTTATAATATAATAATTTAATTAATACTTATATTTATAATCCTAATATAATATTACTTAAGGGGAATAATTAATATTATTAAAACTTATATATAGACTTTAATAATAATATAAAATAATTATCTAAGGTTAATCTTTGATATATATAAAGTTATATTAAAATTAATATTAGAAGTAAAGGTAATAACTCCCTTAATCTAAGTATAACTTAATAATAAAATAATAAAATATTAAGCGCTTTATAATAGTTATATAAATATAATAATAAAGAATAAGAAGATCTAGCGCTAATTAAAGGAGAAGTATAATAAAATTAGATATTAAGCCCTTACTCTAATATAAGAGAAGGAGAAATAGACTTTATAAGAACTTAAAGCTATAAGCTAGGATTAAATAATAAATAATAATAAGTACCTATTAAAAGGCCTATTAATATAATTTAATAAGGAATATTAAAGAGTTTTAAGATATTAATAATATCTTAATAAAGATAAAAGATTAAAAATAGCTTTAATAAAAAGAATAATAAGAGGCTTATTAAATAATTATTTTAAAGGAAAATTAGGCCTTAATAATTAAGGGCCCTCTTTTAAATAATTATATTAACTATTATTAAGGCCTAAGGAAGGTAGAGAGTTTACTAATAATTTAACTTTATAATAGGAAAAATAGCTTTAAGGTATTTCTATTTAAAGTTAATATCTTAAGGATCTAAGACTCTAAATATAATTATAATTAAATAAAATAGGATATAAAACATATCCTCTTTTTTTACTTAAAATTATAGGAGTTAAGATTAAATCTAATTAAGGAAGCTAAAACTTATAACTTTAAGGAAATATTAATTAAATTAAAGGATACTTATATAATAGCCTATTAATTAATAAAAATAGATTACTTAAAATAATTCTAACTTATTAAGCTTTAATTAGAATAAATAAAATTTCCTTAAGAAGAAGTCCTACTATTAAAATTAATAAAGGTATTAAAAATAAAGTAGAAAGAAAAAAAGGTAATTAAAGAGTTATAAGAATATTATTAATTAAATATAATAAAAGATATAATCCTAATAAAAAGGACTTATTAAGCTACCTAATAAGTAAAATATTATAAGAAAAGGAGGTAATAAGTAGAAGTTTATAATTATAAAAGGTTTCTTTTATATCCTATTATAATAAGATATAGTAGCTTTATTACTTTTCCTATTAGGTAGGTATACTTAAGCGTAAAAGACTATCCTTATTAATATAAGTAATACTAGAATAGGCGTATAAATAATTAATTAATTAAGAAGGTATAATAAGGTTATAAGTAATATAAATTAATAATATATTTATTAATAATTAAAATAGATTTATATTCTTATAATAGCTATTAATTCTTCTTCTTAATAAAAGCTTTATTTTTAGAATCTATAAAAAGGCTCTAATAAAAGATTTAGAAAATTTATATAAAATAGTTATATTTATTAGAATTCTATATACTTAATACTTTATTATATATATTAATTATATTATATTATTAATTAATAGGTAGAAGAAAACTTAGATAATCTTAAAATTAATAAAATAAAATTAAATAAAAATAATTAATTAATAGCCTTATTAATTAATAATATATTAAATCCTTTTTATAAACTTACTTTAATAGTTTTTTATATAATTAATATAAGTATATATTTAAGATTTTAATTATATAATACTCTTTTTGATTATTTTAATATTATAAAAGAAATTATACGCTAGAGTAACTATTCCTAGAAATTAAGTATTATTAAAGCTTATAAATAAGCTTTAATAAAACTTATAAAATACTATTTTAAAATAAAAGATAAAGGTAATCTTATTTATAATCTTATTAATATTTTAGATCTTATAATAAATGTTAGCTATTAGAGTAATAAGTATATCAGTTATTATAGGAGTTATTTAGGTAGATCCGAATACCCTAACGTCCCTTTTAGTACATATAAGCCTTATAATTATATTCGGATCTACCCTCTAGCCTTGATCCTCTGGGGGTTAGTTACCAAATTAGGCTACGTGTAAGTCGGGGTACAGGGTTAAAATTTCATGCTGTGGGTTCAAATCACGCTGTGGGTGTCCCAAAAATTCTGCTTCCTTCGGGGCCACGTGCCCTGGAATGGCCATTTGATTGGTCGGCCATGTGGCAAGTCCGCCCCTGAGCAATTTACGTCGGTGCGACGTCGCTTATACGGTACCCATTCCGCCCCTGAACCTCGGCCATGCGGTACCTATTCCGCCCCTGAGCCTCAGCCATCGTGCGTCATATGACGCCTGGCTACCCCGCCCGGCATGCGTCATTTGATGACGCCCAGGCACCGGTCGGCCATGCGCAGCGTCGCCCCTGGACCGACCCCAGACATGTCTCTTTCTTGGCCCATGGTGGCCTGTCGGGTGCCCCGCTTGGGGGCCTGGTAACTAGGCTTATGGCCTGAAACGTTCACGCTTGCTCGGGTATAATTCTTGGAGCTTGGGGCTGCGGCCCCCTAGAACGCGTCGTTTTGCCCCTTAGACCGTAGGGACTACGGCCCTTGAAGGGGGGATGATTGTCAGCTATTGAAGCGACAAGTATATCAGTTATTATAGGGGTTATTCGGATAGATCTAAATATCCTAACATCCTTTTAATATATATAAGCCTTATATTTAAGTTAAGTCTTTATAAGATATAAGATAAGTAAGAGGAGTTAAATAATAATAATAATAATAATAATAATAACTTAATCTCTTATAAAGAGAAATATAAGAAGGAATTTATAAAGTACTTTTATAAATATTATAAGATTATACTAATTAATTTAAGAATTAAAGTAAAAGAGATATAAGATATAAATAAAGTAATATATAATAATAATATAAAAAAGTTTTTATTAATAGTTTATAATCTTTAATAAGAGTAAGAAGAAGTTTACTTTAATAATTAAATTAAGATTTATTATTCTAAAGTAAAGTAACTTAATCCTTTTACTCTAAGTATTTAATAGAAGAAGATCTTATATAATAGTACTAGAAAGATAATATATTAACTTATTTAAATTTAATATAAATAATTAAGGATATATTTTTATATCTTATATTATTAATAGATATTAAATAAATCTTTAATCTTACTTAAAAAGTTTATATATAAGATTATATATAATTAGAACTAAAGTTAATAAAATAAATAATACTTCTTAAGTATTATAATTATATTATAGATTTAGATCTAGATAAAGCTCTTATTAAGTTATAAGATATCCTTTAAAGGGAAGAAGATCTTAATTAAGGTTTTTTAAGAGATAAGGATCCTTTTAAAATACTATTAATAAAAGTTCTAAAATAAATAAGTTAATAATTATTATTTATAATTATAACTTTAAGTAAATAGTATAATTTTAAATATTAAAGTATATATAAGAAGGTAATATAAGAAGGTAATATAATATTCTCCTAGCCTATTCCCCTATTTATAAGATTATATAATATCCTAGCTTATTAATTATATAATAAAATAGTTATATTCTTTATAAAGGACTTTATAAGTTATAAATCCTTTTATTAAAAACTAATACGCTTAATATAAATACTTAGTAAATTTATATTTAATAAGAAATTAATAGTAATTATATAATAATTAATAATATAATTAGATAATATATCTACTATTAAGGTATTAGGAACTTGATTTAAACTAGTCTAATATTAATATTAATATATAAATAGAATTCTATCTATAATATTCTAACTAGTATTATATAATTTATATAAGTATACGCTAAGCCCTAATTAGCGCTAAGCCTAAAAGAGATATAAGGAGATAAATTATATTAAGATTATAATATTACCCCCTCCTTTTATCTTATAATATCCTTATTACTTATAAGTAAACTTTATAATATTAGTAAATAATAATAACTATTTATATATAAATATAATCTATAATTATTATAAATAAGTTAATAAGTTATAAGTAAATTATTAATATCTTAATATCTTTTAAAAGATTTAGATATATTAAAAGAAGTTAATTATTAATAATTCTAATAATAAGTAATATATATTATATAATAAAGCTACTATACTATCTTTAATAAGCGCTCTTATAAAAGGTAGAATAATAGGAGTTTATACTTAATTAAGTTTATATCCTTAGTTATTTAATAATATTTTATTAATTAAAGAGTACCTACCTTAATTTAATTTATTAAACTAAGTTTTTATCTTTTTATTTATTATTTACCTAAGGGTTATTCATTAATCAAGTTAATAATAGCTCCTAATTATATAATATCTTAAAGGATAGATATAATCCTAGCTTATTAGGATATTTATAATAGAAGTTAACTATTAAATCCTAATAACTAGTTATATTAATATATAATTACTCTTTAGATAATTTATAATATCTTATATACCTTATTTTATATTATAAAAGGCCCTTCTTTTTAATTAAAGGATTTAATTATTTCTTATTTATTTTAAAGTTTAATATTTTTTTTATAAAGTAGTTATCCCTATCTTTATTATTTTATATAAGTAGAGGTAGAGGCTTAATTTAACCTAGGAGGAAATTACTCTTATCTAAGTATAATAATTATAGATAGAAGGTTAAGAAGACTCTATTCATTATTAATAATAAATTTAAATTATATATTAAATTATTAATTACTTATATTATTTTAAATAAGTCTAAGTTTTTATAATTTAATAACTTTATAAGATAAGTAGTCTTAATATTCCTCCTATTTAATATAATTATATCTTTAACCTTAAACTCTAATATTAATTAATAATATTAATTTACTTATTTTATTTATTTTATTTATATCTATTTTAACTTCACTTATAAGTAATCTTTTAATTTTCCTATTTAATTAATAAAGTTATTAATTACTTTTATATCTTATTTTATTCTTTAAGAGTTATTTTAATTCTAGGGTAATAAAGGTTTAAAGTCTAATTAAGATATATATTCTTTTATTACTATAAATAGGATAATACTAGATAAGGTATTAATATTTAAATTAACTTTAAATTTTATTATTAAGAGGAAATTAATTTATTATCTTAATTATAATTAATATAAGTATAAAAGTATTACTTTAATATAATATTTATACTCTTAATTTAATTATTAATTTTAAGATAGAATATTATTAATAGCTTTAATTTAATATCTATTTATTTATATAATTTTTTCTAGAAATAAGTTATAAATTATATTCCTTAATTTAATATAATAATAGTTAGGTAACCTTTATCTCTTTAAATCTACTTAATAAAAGCTTAGATAATAGCGTTTACTTCTAATAAATTTAATAGAATAAATTTCTTCTTCTTTAAAAGCTTATTAATTATAATTATAATATACTTATATACTCTATTATATCTTATATATACAGGTAGAAGTATACTAAAATTAATAGGAATATCTTAAAAGTATTACTTTAGTATTAATAATAATTTTTATAATTTTTATTTATCTTCCTTATATACTTTAAATCTTTTATGAATATAATAGCTTCTTATATATTAAGTTATTATATTTATTATCTAGGATTAATAATAATATATATTAATTCTTTTATATATCAAGGATCTACTTATATAGCTCTTAGGTATAAATTTATATATTTTACTTATAATCTTAATATAAAGCTTTAGTTTATTTAAAATATATAATTATTTATATATATATAATAGTTCTTTATAAACTTTATAATTATTAAGTTCTAACTTAAGGCCTTCTTTAATTAGGTCTTAAGGTAATCTCTTAATATCTTAAGATTTAGCTTATATAATTTATTAACTTATCTTATTATTTAGGTAAGCCTTTCTTATAAGGTATATAATATTTAACTTAATAATAGGATTATCTATTAAATCTTCTAATAACTCCTTAACAAATAATTTAAGAGGTATTAACTTTAACTCTTTAAATAACTCCTTATTATTAATACCTCTTTCCCTTAAATTATATATTATAATTATTAAATAAGAGACTTTATATTCTATTTTATTAAGTAATATAAGTATAAGGTTTATTAAATCTTAGATATCTTTATTTAATTAGTATATTTTTAATAGCGTCTAATTTTAATATTAGAATTAGGTATTATCTTTATTAGTAGGAAGATCTCTTACTTAATATATAAGGCTATTAGGTTTTATTCCCTATCTTTTAAGCTAATAAATAACTTAAAAGTTAAACTTTAAGAGGAACTTAGCTTACCTTATTTATCTTTTATTTAAATATTTTATTATTATAAAGTATTTAAGGTTCTTATAATTAGTAAGTACTTAAATTAAGTCTTTTATAATAGTATTAATAAGTTCTAGATACTATTACTTAAAGGCCTAAATAATAAATAATAATTCTTTATTATAAATCTTATAGTTATACTTAATTAATACTATTTTCTTAAATATATATATTATAGGTCTTAAGATATTATCCTTCCCTTTTTAAGAAAACATTATTATTATAATATAATCTAAGGTATTAATTTTTAATTATATTTTTAAATCTAAGTTAAAATATATTAGGACTAAGGCTTAAGTAAATATAAATTTAAGCTCTTTAAATACCTTTATTCTTTATTATTAAGAGCTTATAGAAATATAAAATTCTTTTATTTATCCTTTATTAGATTTAATAAAGGTAAGGTAATCTATTATAACTATTACTAAAGACTTTATATCTTAGCGTATTACTTAGCCTAGGGGCTACTAGCTAGATTAGGCCTAGTGTATTAGTACTTAGATAGGCTTTCTATCTCTCTAATAGATTATCCTTTTACTACTTTATAAGCTATACTTATAAGTAGTAGTAATACTATAAGGTCTTATTTAGAATTACTAAAGTACTATTTTATATATTAATAAGAATACTAGCTCCTAAGTATTAGCCTTATAATATTAATCCTATTAATCTATTAATCCTTTATTTACTACTTATTCCTAATCTATTTAATACTTATTTAGGCCGTTTATTAAAGCCTTTATAATATTTAATACCTAATATATTATTAAAGCCTTTAGTAAACGACGTCCTTAATACCTATATATCCCTAGGTATTAATTAAATAATTAAGGGATTTCTTTAATTTTATTAAGTAAAAGGATAGAAGCTTTCCTATTAAGATATTATTATCTTAATAAGGTAACTACCTCTTATATTTTATTTACCTCCTTACTAGGCCTACCTACCTAATCAATAAGCTAGTTATAAATTAGATAATTATAAATTAAATAATCTATTAAATATATTAAATTAACTTATTTATTAAGAGTAGTAATACTATTACTAGAGATCTATTAATTAACTCTTATTATATCTTAAGATACTTAACTATTAATTACTTATAACTAATAGATCTCCCTCTTAACCTTAAAGATAATAATATACCTAAGTCCTTTATAAGATAGTAGATAAGAGTAGCTTCTTTACCTATTATCTTAATATAATACTTATTAGAGGGTGTTATTAATAAATATTACTTTCATATTAATATTTAAACCTAATATATTAACTTTAAGTAAGCTTATATTATACCTCCTAAGTTTAAGCTTATACTAGTACTATCTAATATTAGCTTATTAGCTATAGAAGCCTCTAATATTAATATATTAATATTAAATATAACTACTATATCCTTCTTAGATACCTAATATAAGGAGATATTAGCTATTATTACTAAAGTAATAAATATCTTTAACTAGGCTTAAGTAGCTAGCTAAGTAAATAGTTAATAACTAATAGTAACTACTACTATTATAGTAATATAATAAGGTCCTAGATTAGGCGTCTTCTAATTAAGGGATATAAGATACTTTAATCTTAATCTATAAATTATACCTATTAAAGTAAAGGATAATTATAATATTTATTATAATATGTTTAACTTTATTAACTACTTATAAATAAAGGCTTCTACTATTAACCTAGTTATCTTAAGGTAAAATATTAATACCTATTTACTTAAGGCCGCTAATAAATAGTATATTAATTAATTAAATAATCTTACTTACTTTAAGCTTTATAATAACCTTAATACTATTAATTAATAATATAAAAGTCTTATAATAAGATTCTATAATTTACTTAATAAATCCTTATCTTTACTTAAGGTAATATAATATATTATAAAAGATACTAGAAATTATTAAGACCTAGTAGATTATATTAATATAATTATACTTAATAATAAGAATATAGGTATTACTATTATAAAAGTAGCCTAAGTATTACTTACTTATAAGTATATAGATAATAAATTAAGATAAGACTTATCTTATCTAACTAAGATATCTATTATTATTAGTTTACTTACTAAGCTATATTATTAGAAAGATATCTAATTTAATATTTATAAGAAGTAAAGTAAATTAAGGCCCTTACTTTAAGGTAAGTAATAATATTTATAGTAGAAGCCTTTAGTAGGTAAATAGTAAGGTTAATATACTCTAAATAATTTTAATTATTAATTACCTTTTAATTTAAATCTATTCTAGCGTAATTAAGGATCTAGTAGATACCTACTAAATTCTAATAAAAGTAGGCTATTTAGTAATCCTTCCTATAATTCTTAAAACTATAATAATAATAAGAACTAATAACTATAATAAATCATATAAGTATATATCCTACCTAATAGTTATTAATAGCTTTAGATTACTAATAGAAATATAAACGTATCTCCTAGGACCTTAACTTTATAAAAGTCTTCTTAAGATAGCTATTAAAGTAATAATAACCCTTATTATAAGCCTTTTCAGCTATAGCCTTATAATAACTAGGTCTACTAAGTAAGTATTAAAGATAAAGAGGAGGATTAGGATAAGATCCCTAATAAGTAAGAGAAATATAAGGTATATAAGTAGGGATATTACTAAGGGGTCTATTAATCTTAAGTAGATTAAGAGATAGATTCTATAAAAGCCTCTACTAATAATAGAGGTAATTAAGAAGATACTATAAAGAGTTACTTTATTAACTTAAAGAAGGTAGTATTAAGGTATAATTACTATTTATATATATTAAGCTTTAAATTAAATAATTCTTTATATTAGTATATATACTCTAGTTATATACCTTATCTTAAGTTAAGTAAACCCTCTATTAATATAATTAATAGTAACTCTATTATATAATTTAACTCTACTAACGTTACTATAAAAGGCTATAGCTTTCAAGGGTACTATTATATTATAATTCCTATTATATTTACTTTAAGAGGCCTAAAGTATAAAATCTATATTAATATTAGTATCTAAGTAAGTCTTATTAATAGAACGTTTTTATTTATTATATACCTAGATATTATTATAAAGAAAATACCTACTCTAATAATTATAAGAGGTATTAATAATAAGAAATATAATACTAGCGAATTTATTAAGGTATTAATATTCTTTAAAGGCTTTAATAATTCTAATAAGATAAGGACTACTATTATAAGCTATAGATTTTATATTATTAATACTCTAGTAGCTAAGGCCTTTATTATAATTAATATCTTAAAGTCTAAGTAAATAGTTATTAATTTTAGTAATAATACTATGAAATTAGGATCCTATTAGAATATTAAGATATTAGTTACTATTATAATATATAATCTATATATTATAATACTACCTTATATAAATTATATTATACCTATCTTAGGTATTTACTATTATTAACTCTATTTACCTTAGGATTATAATTATAATTTTTAAGTCTAAGGTATTAAATATACTATTTTCTTATACTTATATTATTAATATTAATATATCTTATATATTTATTAGAAATAATACTAATTTACCTATTATACTTACTTATTATTAGTTACTTAAGAAAGTAGTTAAATATAAGCTTACTAGCTACTTCCTAATAAATCCTAATAATAAAATATTAATAAGTAAACCTCCTATTAAAATAGTATAATAAGTCTAATTTAGTATATATACTTTACTTATTATTCTAATAGCCTTTACTACTATTATAAGCCTTTTATAGGTAGGTAATAAAGCCTTTAATATACCTTTAGAAATTATTTGTCTTATAAGTATTACTATTTATAGAAGCTTTTTATAATTAAAGTCTATAGTATTATTAATTATTATAATAGTAGATAAGTTTCTAAATCTTTAGAAAGATACTAGTAATATAGTAAGTATACTTAATAAATAATATATAGAAATCCCTTTACTTAATAATTAGGAGGATTTATATAAGCTAGGCTAAGTATAAGTCTATCTACTTAAGTAATAAGATAAGACTATTATAAATTAGGAATTTAATAAGTTATATTTATAAAATAGGCTAGAATAGACTACTACCTTTACTCTATTTTTATTTCCCTATTTTATAGTCTAGAAAAATACTATTAATAGCCTAAAAGGTAGAGTTATTATTAATATTTATACCCTAAATAAAATTACTATACTAGATACCTATCCTATCCCTTTATAATCTAAAATATTAACTCTATTATATAATACTCTCTATATTTTTATAATAAATATTATAAGCTTCTTCTATTAATAGTAGATTAAATAAGATTATAAATATTACCTTACTATTACCTTATATAAAGGCTAAGAGATATTTAAAGTCCCTATTATAGGCTTTTATAATTTACTAGCTTATATTTAATATATAATTAATATTATATTAAGAGACTTCTATTACTTCTATTAAACCTATATTAATAATATTATAATCTTCTCTACTTTATTTAAAATATATATTTAGTATTTATAATAAGTCTTTAAGGCTCTTAATAAGAGTAATATCTATCTCTCTTTTAAGAAATCTTTCTTAGGCTACCTATCTATTTATTTACTTAGATAGAAGGTTAATACTCTTAGCCTATTTATTATAATTAAGAAACTTATTATAATTATTATACTTATATTCCTAAATATCCTAGCTACCCTTAAAAAATACCTTAATATAATTAGGTATAACTAGTAATATATAATACTCTACGCTACTATTATAAAAACTCTATTATAACGTAAGACTTTACTTAGGAAGTTAGTACTTAATATTAAAGGTAATATATATAAAAAAGCGGTAGGTAAACTATATATTATAGTACTTATATTAAAAGAATTAAATACCTTTAATTAACTATAAAAAGTTTTTATCTTACTAAGTATTCTTTACTATTTTAAAAAATTATAGTAACTATTTATAGATTTAGAAAGAAGTAAGGAATTTAGCTATAAAGCTATTATATACTATATTAAAGAAGATTAATAAGGCCTTAGTTTAATAGCGTTATCTATAGAAGACTTTCCTAAGTAAAAGTCTTAATAGCTAATCCTATTCCTTAGCCATTTACTTATTAATATTAAGACTAGTTATTAACTAATTAAGCTTAAGGTAATAGATCTTATCTAGGTTATTAGAAAAAATTGAAAAAAATTATAAGCTAATAATTATAATCTATATTAATTATTTAATAATAATATTAATTATAAGGTAAATTAACCTAAATATAATATTAATTAAAAAGCTTAACCTCTAACTTATTAAGGTATTAAAATATTTATAATAATTTTATCTTAATATTTATTATAAGCCTAGTAAGGTAAATATTATACTAGATACCTTATTAAGGCTAGTAAGTTATAAATATTATCTTAATTAGGATTTAGAAGGTAAACTTAGTACCTTATCTATAAAATACTTCCCTATTAATCTTATAAAAATAAGTTAAGCTTTTTATAAATAACTTATTAATAGGTATTAAAAGCCTTAATAAGTCTAAGTAATAAAGATAGTCTAATAAAATAAAGACCTTAATAAGGATAATATAATAAAGCTAATATATAAAATTATTAATAGAATTCTTTATTTTAAGGATAATAAATTTAGCCTATAACTATATATATTATCTATTATAGAAGTAAAGGTATTTAAACTTACTTATAATAAAATAGGATATCTAGGTTATAAGAGGCTAATAAAAGGTCTATATATCTATAATATATCTAAAAAGCTATATAAATTTATTTAATACTATCCTTATTACTAGCTAAACTAGATGTTATAATATTAGATATATAGCTTATTATAATTAATCTTAATACCTACTTACTTATCTTATATAATTACTATTAATTTTATCCTAATATTACTTATAACTACTAAAGGCTTTAATAATATTATATTAACTATATATAAGATATTTAAGGTAATTATCCTTATCCTAGGAAAATTAATATAAATAATTAAGGATTAGATAATTAAGCTACTTAATAAACTTATTAAGATTAACTAGGATTTACGTTATATAATAATATTAAATTAAGATAGGAAGTTTATAAGTGAATTATAATAATAAATATTTAACTACTTAAAGATTAATTTATTCTACTTAATTACCTAATATACTTAAATAGATAGGTAGTTAAAATAAATTAACTAAACTACTAAAATCATCTTATAATATTATATTACTATTATTAAGTATAAAAACTAATAGCTATTAATCCTCTTAAAGATAATAGCTACCTTAAATAATTCTATAAAATATAATTTAATAAATAAGACTCCTATAGAAGTCTTATATAGCTTTAAGATATATAAGGTATTAGATCTACTAAAGGCTTCTAATAATAATAAGATAGATAATATATAAGTAAATATTATAATAAGGGCCTTATTATAATAGTTATTACTCCCTATTATATAGCCTTTACTAGTACCTCCTTAGCCTCTACTAGTACCTCCTACTACTATTAAACCTCGCTAATAGATAGTACTACTAGTAGTAATATTAGAATATTATCTATCTTATATTAATATAAAAGACGTTATTACTTTTACCTTATTATAAATAAAAGACTACTATAAGTCTAAGTATATAATAAAACTCTTTAATATTAATAATTTAATTAATATATATCTATCTTAAGGGTATAAAGTCCTAAGTATTACCTTAAAGAAGATTAGCTAATAGCTTATAAGACTATTTAAGGTCCTTAAATATATTAGCTACCTTACTTATAAGCTATAACTACCTAATATTATATATATATATAATATTATCTTAATTATATATCTTAAACTAACTATTAATTTAATAAATAATTCCTACTACTAACGCTATTTACCTATCCCTCTAATTATTGTTAATAGTAAAACTAAGTATAAGGTTAAAAAGCTACTTAGGAAGAGATAAATCTATAAAGGATATAACTAGTCTATTTAATATCCTATTAAATAGCTTAAGTATAAGCTAGAGGATAATATATAATTACTAAAGTATTATCTACCTAATATAGTAGACTTAATAAGGTAATATAAGGAGGTAAATAGGCTTACTATTAGAATTATATCTACCTAATAAAGGACCTTATTATTATTAACGAATTTTACTTAATATATAATATAATTTAAATATTTCTAATTAATCCGCTTTTACTTATATATTTATAATAGCTATATACTTATATATACTATTAGGATAATAGTATTATTTATTTATTAGTAACTATTATAGCTATTACTAAAGACTTTATATCTTAGTATATTACTTAGCCTAGGGGCTACTAGCTAGATTAGGCCTAGTGTATTAGTATTTAGATAGGCTTTCTATCTCTCTAGTAAATTATCCTTTTACTACCTTATAAGCTATTCTTATACGTCCGCAAATGGAAACCCCGCCTAGTTAGCTCCCGGGGTTAACCTAGGCCTAGGGCTCCCAGGGGCGATCGGGCTAGAACACTCGCGCCTAGGCCCTTAGGGCTGATAGCTAAGCGTCCTAGGGCGCCCTAGCCTAGGCGGGCCCTTATTAAGTAGGTATTAACAGGTACTAAGCGTAATACCCTTATATATAGGTTATATACTACGTACTAGCCCTTATAATATCTTTATATATAGGTTATATACTATATATTAGCCCTTATAATACCTGCTATAAGCCTTAGGTATATAGTATATAATATATAATTACTACTACTACTATTCCTAATAATATTAGGATCTACTTATATTATATACCTAAGACTTTAGGTTAAATTAATTAATTTTAGGTATTAAAAGTCCCTAGTATTAAGGGTTATTTTAGGGGTAACCTTTTAAAGGTTATTATTAATTATAAATATTAAGATATTTAGGTAGAACTTAAGGTGACCCGCCCTTAGGATTTAAACCACTTAATATTAAGTCTTTAAGGGAAAACCTTCTTAATATTATAAAAATTAAGAGTTTTAGTAGGATAATAAATAATATAGCTTCCTAGGGGCCGCCCTTAGAGCTTAGGATATAATAAGCTCCTTTAGCCTACCCCTAGCCCGCCCTTAAGCCGCCTTAGGGCTACTCCTAGGCCGCCCTTATAACCCCATTATTAGGCCCGCCCTAGGACCCGCCTTAGGCCTACCTTAGGCCTTCCCTACGTAGTCCTAGGGCCTAAATGGAGCGTATTACGCCCTAGGCGGGCGCTAGGCTATATAGGTTCCCTAGGCGCCTAGAGGACCTCCTAGGACCGGCGGGGCCCTATTTCTATTTACGGACGTATAATCTTTAAATAATTATAAATAAATCTCTTATAAAAGTTAATAAATTTAAGGAATACTTATATATCTTTAATATATTAAGGGATTTTTTAATTAAGAATAATATTAATCTTTTAAGGATTTATCTTAAGGCCCTTAATTATTATAATTAATTTAAGGTATTTAACTTCCTTAATATAAAATTAGTATAAATTAATATTTAAGTATAAATTAGCTTATTATAACTTATTAAGTACTTTTCTTATATATTCTTTATACTCTTCTCTAATAGACTGACCGTCGAGTTAGATTTCGATTCTACCTTTTGAAATCGAATTACCAAGCCTTTTAGCGCGTTACTATTAATAGTATACTAGTATATTATTAATAGTATATTTCATAATACTTGATTCTAACTTTTAGAATCGAATCGCTAAGAATTAGTAGCTTGGCGCTAAATTCGATTTCTTATAGTTAGTCTATTCTTTAATATTATTATAAATAAGGATATTATTTAAATAAGTAAAGTAAAATATATCTAAATATTTTTATAAGATATTATTAATAAAGGCCTAGAATATAATTATATACTTAAAGAAGTTATATCTTATAAAGAATACTATTTTTTATTTATAACCTTTTTTTATTTAAATTTCATTAAAAGTTATAATAATATTAAATTTAATATATTATTTTACCTTATAAAGCTTTATTAATATCTTTATAATAAATAATCGGATATTCTAATTTTATATTATTAACGCGTTAAGAGTATAATAATTAATATAAATTTAAAGGTTATTATTAGACTTTTTAATAATAAGGATTAAAGTAGTATATAATAATATATTAGATCTTATAAAACCTTTACTTAATATCTTATTAATATATTCTTTTACTATTAAGGCTGAATCTCTTAATATTTTATAAGCTTTCTTTATAAGTAAGTTAATCCCTAGCTATAAATTAATAAAAAGGAATTTAATTTACTTATATTAAGTTTTAAATATTTATCTATTTATAATAGATCTTTAATACCTTTCCTTTAAGTTAATTAAGGATAATAGGATCTCTTTTTATCTTTTAAAAAACTTCTTATAATCTTTAAGAGTAATTATAATTATATTAATTATAAAGCTAAGGCTATTATCTTATTCTTATTTTAGGGGTTTTAAGCGTTTAAAATCTATTAATTATATAATAATAATTTAGTTTTCTTCCTTTTCTAATAATCTAGTAAATATATAAGTTAATATCTTAATAATATCTTCTTAAGGGGATATAAGATATTATCCCTTTAATTATAAATCATTATAAATTATAATAAGATATTAATTATATAAATAATTTATTTATAATAATCTAAGATAAATATTATAAATTAATCCTTAAATAAGAGTTAAGGATTATATAATTCTAATTAAAATATCCTTAACATTATATTAAATTTATTTAATAAGGTTTTTAAATATTATAATTTATTAATATAACCTCTTAATTCTAGCTTAACCTTTATAACCTAGGTTATTAATAAAACCTCCTTTTTATTTATTAATTCTAATTAATATAACTTATTTAATTGTATTATAAGAAGGCTATATTATTTTATAAAGTTAATATTTATAAAGGCTTCTATTAATACTTTAATATCCTTAAGGTATTTAACCTTAACTATCTTATTCCTTATATATACTTTTCCCTTAAAATCTAACTATTAGTCTTATTATAATTAAAGTCTATTTTTTATATAATATAAGGATAAGAGGATAGTTATAAGTTTAATACTATATATTCCTTCTTAAGCTAATAATAATCTTAGTTCTTTAATTTTTATATATACTTAGGCTTCTACCTTCTTAATAGTAACTTTACTAGAGAGAGCTAGTTTCTTAATTTATTATTAAGTAATTTTATTAAGGGTTAATTAATATCTTTAACTCTTAATTAAGAAAGATATATTATAACTTATTCTTTAATAGGCTAAATAGCTATTTTATACGCGGTAAGAGGATCTTAATTAAAAAATTAATAATTAAGTTTTAAGTATTTAAAGTAATATCCTTAGCTCCTTAATATTTTAATATAATACTTAAGATATTAATTAAAAGTTATCCCCTAGCTTATCTTTAAGTTAAGTAAATATAAGTTACTATTACTTAAGTTACCTTCTTTATTTGTGTAGAGTATAAATATAATCCTCTTATCTTCTTTATCTTCCTTTTAAGGGTAAGTTTCTTTATTAATAGTTATTTATATTTTAAGATAGTAAAGCTATATTATAAGGTATTAAAAGTTAGGTAAGATAATTTTATTTATAGTTTTATTCTTAAGATATTAAGCTATTAGTTATATTAAATAATCTATTTTAAGAGTTTATTAATTTAAGGAGTATAATTTAAGTTATAAACTGTATTAAGAAGGTAGGAAAGATCTCTTTAAAGTCTTTAACTTTTATAATAAATAAAGGATTTTAAAATTTAACTTCTACTCTACCTTCTTAATTATATTCAATAAATATATTAATTAAGTCTAATAATATTTTATTTATTAAGATATAATAATTATTATTAATAACATTTACTCTAGCCTTAATAATATTAAAGGTAACCCCTTTATAATAATTTTAAATATAATTAATCTTTACTTATTCTTCTTTAAATAATTTATAATTATATTAAAATTTAGATAATAAATATATTCTTTAGGCTTGTTATTTATTACTTCCTTTAATATTATTAAAATCTTTAATATTAGGATATTTATTATAATTTACTTATATTAATATAATTAATATAAAGAATAATATACTAATTATACTAATTATAATTACTTAAATTTTATTTATAATTAATAATATAATTTTAGAAATTAGTAAATTTAAAGTAAATATAGTTTTTATTATTTAAATCTTAATTAAGTATATTAGTAAGAGTATCCTTCATAATATATATTAATTCTTATTTTAGATCTAATATCTCTTTAATTTAAGTATTAAATAAAGTTTTAAATTTATCCTTATAATAATATATCTACTTAATTTTATAATCTTATAATTATATTTAAGATTAGAGGTTTATAATTTATTTAAAGAATTTAAATATTTTTATTTTTATATCTTTAATATCTTAATTTAATAATATAACTTAACTTTAAAGTTTTATTATATTAATTATTATATTTCTTAATATAATATATTATTTATTTAAGTATTATATAATATTATTTAAGAACTCTTCTTAAGTTTAAATCCTAATAAATACTCTATCTTTATTATTAAAGTATATAAATATAAATTCCTTATTAGCCTCTCTTATATTTAGAGTATATCTTCTTACTTTATTATAAGATTTTTCTTTATCCTTATTCTTTTTTAATATATAAGGGTCTTATTCTTAAGCTTTATTATTAAAGTTATAATTATATCTATTCTTATCTAATTACTCCTCTTTATTAAATATATAAGTATTTTAAGGTTTATTATTACCTAAGACTATTTAATTCTAAGATAGGTTTACTAATATTAAGAATTTTATTAACTTTAAAAGAGGAGGTCTTAAATAATTAATTACTCCCTTAAGTAATATTATAAGTATAAATAATCCTCCTTTACTTATTATATTACTTTATTTAATTACCTTTTTAACTATATTCTCTATTTTATAGCTTAATAGTTATAAGGTTTTATAGGGCTTTAACTTCTATAGATAGCTTACTAATTACTATTATATATAAAAGATAGATAAAATTATATTAAAGACTTAATTTAGATTAATCTAACACTAATATTAATATATAAATAGAATTCTATCTATAATATTCTAACTAGTATTATATAATTTATATAAGTATATACTAAGCCCTAATTAGCTCTAAGCCTAAAAAAGACGTAAGTAGATGAATCGTACTAGGACTATAATATAAGGAAGAAGGTTATAAAGGCTTTAATAAACTCCTATAAAGCCTTTAACATCGGTAATTCAGGAAGTCGGCCCTGGCGGCTCCAGCAGCCTGTAGGGAGAGACTTGTACTTAGACTAGCTCGTGCTAGCCCTAATAAGAAAGTAATAAATACTATATTATATATTACTAATTAAATAACTAAATAGGCTATTTTCAAAGTTTAAGCTAAAACGGACTAAAACTCGCTATACTATTAGCTCCTAAACTTAAAAGTTTTTTTTTCTTGATTTTAAAACTTTCGAGTTCAGGAGCTAATAACTTAGCGAGTTTTAGTCCGTTTTAGCTTAAACTTTAAAAATAGCCTATTTAGTTATTCTATTATCAATATATAACGTAATATTTATAAATTTCCTATTAGGGCTAGCACGAGCTGGTCTAAGCATAAGTCTCTCCCCACGGGCTGCTGGAGCCGCCAGGGCCGACTTCCCGAATTGCTGATGAAAGTAAGATATTAAACGTGAAAATCTAGGTAACCTATATTACTAAGGATTTTATATATTAAATAATTAAATAGCGCCTTAGAAATTATAAGGAAATTAGTTATTTATTATTTCTTAATTAATTTAAGAGCTATAATTCCCGCCTTAATCTTATATATATACTTAGGAGGTCTATCCTTTTAATAATATTAATTAATACTATTATTATATATTACCTAAATATATTACTATTATAACCTTTACTTTAAGCTTAGTAGTATATTTATAATATAATTTATATCCTTTATATCCTTTATATCCTTTATATCCTTTATATCCTTTATATCCTTTATATCCTTTATATCTTATAAGACTTATAAGTCCTTTATATATTATAAGCCCTTAATATATTAGAATAGTCTTTCTCCCTTTTAATTTATTAATAATTAGAATAAGAAATATATTATTAGATTATATTACTAATTTACTTAATACGCGCTATTATTAATAATAGTAAGGCTAATTTCTCTCTTAATTATAATAATTTAAATAAGTTATTTAAAAGATTTTACTTAAGTAATAGTAAAGTTAAATAATATAAGAATAAAATTAATAAAAAATAAAAAATAAAAAATAAAATTATAATATAATATTAATAATCCTAAGTAATATAATAAGGTAAAAATTCTGTATAATTCTTAATAATATTTAAAATATTTTAATATTAAAAGCTTTCTTTCTCTTAACTTTAAATAATTTAATTATTTACTTTAATAAGTTATATTAAGTCTTATATCTTATAAATAAGTAAATATTTAATACTCTATTATATTACCTTAATATATTATTATATAAATAAAGCTAATATAAAACTCTAATTATATTACATTAGTAATTCGGGAACCCCCGCCCTATCGGCCCTAGAGGCCCGTACGGGTATACATAGGTCCAGGGGATTATCGGGCTAGCCCTAATAGGAAACTAATATATTTTAGCGAGGTATTATAAACTTATACTATTTTTCTATACTATATCAAAATTATAGCTAGAATGAACTAAGACTAGACTAGCTGTAATTTACCAAAAACTACGCCTTAAAAGAAAAGAAGGACTTATATTACGAATTACTCTTGCTTTACCAAGTATTACCAAGGATTTATCTTGGTAATACCTTAATAGCTTTCTATCTTATAGATAGATAGAATAATTAATCTTTATACCAATTAATAGACTACGCCTAATAAATAGTAGTAATACCGACTATTATTATTAAGTACTATACCTTATTTATTAGTACTAAGGTTATATACTAGCTTACCTTAATAAAGGAAGAACTATTAGTATAGTACTAGCCGACTTCCTTAATACTATAAAATATTAATTATCCTACGCTTCTATATTACCTCGCTTAACGACGTTATATTATCTATTATAATAAGGCCCTTTATACCTCCTACTCTATTATTACCTTAACGTCATTATATTAGATAATCTAAATAGATTACCTTACTACTTAATATTTTACTACTTACTAAGAAAACTACTAGAGAAGGTAAGTATACCTATATATTACTTTCCTTAATATTATTTATCTAAGACCTTATTAATTTAATCTATATTCCTTTATAATACCTTTTAAATATATATTAAAGTAATCTTCTATTATTTTAGGAACTATCTATTTTAATTACTCTACCTTATAAATAGTTTTAAAAGACTATTATTATTCTAGCTCCCCTTATTATAATAGGAGATTGTTATCCTAGCCTTCTAACTATCTAATTTTATTACTTTTAGGTACGTATACGCTAACTCTATTAATAAACTTAATTAGCATCTTATTATCCTTATTATATAGAAGAACTTTAGGCCTCCTAGACTACCTAGGACTATTAATTCTTATAGTAAGGAACGTAGTTAACGCTCTTAATTTAATTCTATAGAGTCTATTAGCCTTATAGATCTTAAACCTCTCTATCCTTTAAATTAAATAATTAACTACTCTCTTTTCTATATAGTAGTCCTTAACTTTTAATAATACCCCTAAATTTAAAACTCTTATTAATATTTATAGGAGCCTATTATACCTTCTAATCCCCCTACTACCTTACTAAGAGATATAACTTCCTTAAGATTATTAGGTATCTTAGGAATAACTATATTAGGGTTTATAATTATAGATAGTAATACTATAACCTAAATATCCTTTATAAAGGAGGTGATTTATAGCTATACTATTAATCTTAAAAATATTAGTCTTAATAATATATTAGTTAATAAACCTAATATATAAGTAATTATTAATGCTATAATTATCTAATATATATAAGAGAACCCGCCTTAGCTTAATACTACTAGCGCCTAAGGTCCTTAAGGACCTTTAGGAGTTAATAGTAATAATAATAATAATAGTAATAGAAATACCTCTACCTTATTAAAAGCTAAGGATATTAGATACTTCTTTCTAAATATTAAGAGAGAAGGCGTAATTATTACTTAAGGATATTACTCCTTTTATAAAGATGTCTATAGGTTTATTAACTAGGTTTAGGATTTTATTACTATTAAAGGCGAAAATAAGGTCCTTAATATCTTACTATCTTACTTTTATAATAAAGTATATAAATAATACTTTATAAAGCTATTAATATTAGAGAAGGAGCTTTTTAAAACTACTTTATTAAAGTTATAGGTAGATACCTTAATAAATTATTTTAAGGAGAAGATAATTATAATACTTTAGAAGCTATAAATTAAAAAGTTTATTATAAAAGATATTAAGATTAGTAAATCTCCTTATACCTATATATAAAGTATTTTATATTATATTAAAGCCGTAGACTTTAATAAGACACGAAATTAGCTATTTATTATATAGAATAATTTAATAGTTAAGTTTTACTAATATATCCTATAGCTGACAGCGTTTATAATACTATTATAATTCCTTAAGTAGTTAGATAAGAAGTCTAAGATTTAATATAAACTTATAAATAAGAGTTATAGGTAATTTTAAAAGGTAGTAAAGTTTAATTAATATTAAAATAATTCTTATTAATAAGGTAGCTTTTCTAGGCTACTATTTCCTTATTAATAATATAACTAAAGGTAGTAATATTAAGGATATACTCCTAGGCTATATAATAATTATAATTATAGAAATAGTAATATTAATAGATAATCTAATTCTTAAGACGCTTAATAAAATCCTCTCTTACCTCTACCTTATTAGCGTCTATAGATTATAGATAGAAAAGATAATTAAAATCTATTAGGTTTAATATTATTAAACTAAATAAATTATTATAATAATAATAATAGTAATACTAGTAATTATAGCG
>JAABUL010002134.1_pt1 | contig 34105 bp, 52 predicted proteins | sample 5559151 | NCBI WGS metagenome assembly JAABUL01 (sample SAMN10711876, study PRJNA513368) | rock metagenome | isolation source: Antarctica rocks | place: Antarctica: Victoria Land, Pudding Butte sud | reverse complement strand
GACACATCGTCTCGCCTGAAGCTGCTGCCGAAGAGGAAGCCGCCGTGGCCGCCCGCGGCATGCGTCAGCACCTGCGCTCGGCTGCCTGCCGCTGCCAACTGCGCCTGCGCGAGGCACGTACAGCCATAGCGTCACACAATGTGCGCAAAAGGACTGCAGGCGCGCGCAGAACGGCCCCAAATTTCAATTTAATAACCTTGATGAAAAGGCAGTTTTGGTTGAAAATGTAAACTTACAGAGAGCTGAGCGCATCCACCCGGCGCAGAGGCCTCCAAACGCGCCGCACGAACTGACACCTTAGGCCAGTGGCCGCACCAAGCCAGGAAGGCACAGCACTAGTGCCTTCCTGCCTTCTAGTACTAGAGGCGCAGCAGCAAAACCAGAAGAATGGCGGACGCAAGAATGCGTGCCCACATGCATTTCAAGAGATAGGGCGGGCCCTGGTGAGTCGCAGGAGCCCCACACGCCAGCCAGAGGACAGCTCGGTGGCACGTCCATCTACTGAACACAACACCAGAATGGAAGGGCGATGCCGCGCCTGGACGGGGCGCAGGGGCACCAGCGTGTCCTGCCCCGACGGCAGCAGCGCAAAGACGCCTTTCAGGTCTCGACTGAACCCTGAATCCTACACCCGGAAACCCAATCAGCCGCGCCTGGACGAGGCGCAGGGGCACCAGCGTGTCCCGGCCCGACAGCGCCACCAGCGCGGCGCGGCGTTTCGCGTCCTCCGGCCACAGCATCAGCTCGTGCCAGAAGAACCTGCAAACGAGGGGCGCTGCAGCGTTTGGTGTTTCGTTTGTGCCGCTGCAGTCCGCTCATCCCCGCAAGGCCTGCACATGCTGGGTGCCACAGCATCCGCACAGGCCGTCAGCCAGGGCGCCGGAATCGCTGCACCACCAGACATTCAGAGCCTTGCAGGTGAAAGATGCAAGGCATTTGCAGAGAGGCAGGGCAGTTGCAAGATGCACGGCAAAGCAGCACAACAAGCAAGCAGGCAAGATGCGCGGCAAAGCGCAGGGGGCACCCGCGGCAGAACGCTGCGTAAACCATCAGGCCCCGCGCGCACACGAAGCGCAGCACCTGGCGGCGTGAAGAAAGGTGAGCAGTACTGTTGGAGTGACGAGGTTCGGCTCCGGTCGTCAAATCTCGACCATGGTCCAGCTGCCAGTGCTCCAACATGCTGCTGGAGGTCGTCAGCTTGACTGTGCCATCACACTGGGTTTCGACCTTTTGGACATTCCCCTTTGATCCAGTGACTAGGTCAGTGACTAGGAGAACTGTCGCATGCGATGAGGTTTCGGGGTGCCTCGGCCGGACCTCCAGAACGTCCAGCCAGCCGGGGGCGCGCCAGGCAACGCGCGGCGGCTCGTAGATGAAGTTGCTGAGAAGGTGCAGCGCGCAGGTCATGAGCACACCGGGTCCAGCAGCGCCATCGAGTGCACCAGCTGCGCAGCACAGCAAAGGAACTCGTGTTTGCATCCACTCTCCAGGCGCGGAAAGTGAAAACTGGTGAGGCGGTGCGGCGCGCACGTCATCAGGCATACCGGCTTCAGCAGCGCGCTAGGTGCGGAGTCAAAGGGGCATCGGATATTCACACCACTAGGTTATGTGCCCGCTCTCTTCGAGCCACGTGCAAGGCTGTGGCGCAGACAGGGGGCAGCACGATAGGTCAAGTCAAAAGGCAAAAGTCAAGGAAATGGCTGTGAGAGCGCCAGAATGCAGGCGCTGGGCGGCCGCAGCCCGCCACTCAGCTTGTCACTCAGCCGTTCTCTGGCAACACAGTCGGAACTGATGCGCAAGGTGATTTACACGGAAGACTCCTTTTGAGTTTTGGTTTAAAGGAACGCCGTCGCTGGCGGAGGCGCGTCTCAGGGTACAGCTGCCGCAGGCGGGACACGGCGAAGGTGCCGTAGCTGTGGCCCACCATCAGGGCGGCCTGCAGGCTGTGCGCCCGCCAGCAGCGCCGCCACCGCATGCGCCAGCTCGTCGATCGTCTGCGATGTCACACTGTGAAGATCGTACGTTGCACACTGCTTATATGTAGTCGGTGCGCCGCCAGGGCGCCAGCGCCGCCACCGCATGCGCCAGCTCATCGATGGTCTGCAGAGGTTCAATGTGAAATAAGTGTTTCCCAAACAATGTGGGTTATTTTAATCCCATGCAACAAGAGCCTGTGCGCCGCCAGCAGGGCTGCCACCGCATGCGCCAGCTCCTCGATCGTCTGCACACAGGACTGTGAAACAAAAAGTCAGTGCGCTACACATTGTCCAATGTAAAGGCAGTGCGCCCCCAGCAGCGCCGCCACCGCATGCGCCAGCTCGTGAGCTGGCTGCAGAGCAACACGCTGAAGTTGCAATATGGCCGCCATTCGGTTCCTGCCGTTCCACACCATATGATTTTCCACCGCTTGGTATATCCCTTCGGCCAAGCAGCCACGGACTTGCGAGAGATGTGGGGCGCCACCATTACCGGCCTGCCGCATGGCGCGGCCGCCGCCAGCTTCCTCACAAATGTCAGGTACGGAAACTGCGGAGCAGGCGCAATGCCACGGTCATGAAAAAATCACTCACTGGGCGTGAGTCGCGGGGCCAGCTATCCCGGACTGCTTTGTGTTCTGGTTGCCGCTGTCTCGGCCCTTTGGCGCATGGCCCAGTGCCTGCAAGGGGGAGCAGGAATGGAAGACTGCAGGCGCGCGCGAGGGGAAGGGTTCAGGGTTCGACGGGTTTGTCCAGGGGAGACTGGCTCACCAGTCCCCAGCCGACGCCATGCAGGAAGACCAGCGGCCGCAGGCGGGGCTGCAGGGTGGTCAGGGACCTCTGCTTGCCGCCGCTTGACTCCTCGATGCCGACGATGCCGCAGGTCACCTTGCCGCCGCCGCCGCCGGGGGTCTCGCTGTGCAGCGCGAGCACCTGAATTCGTGAAAAGTGTCAGATCGGAAGGTTCATTGATGTGTCGAAAGCACAGCGACCACCTGCAAGTTCGTAAAGTGATCAATAGAAAGGTTCACTGACATATTGCGTAATATTGCAGACTTTCACAAGCTCACAGAGGTGCTGCCGCCTGCCACCAGACGTGGACTTGCCACAAGCCCAGCTGTTTTGAGCACTGCGCGCACTCCAAAACTGCCATGGGCCGGGATGCCAATAAAGCGAAGCCAAAGCACGGCGCCGCCACCTCGTCGCCGTTGATGGTGCCGTTGGCCAGGGCGTGGGGCGTTTGACACCAAGCGCTGCTTGTACCCCTGCACGCAAGCGGCAGCGCGAGCCTCAGCCATCGGCTGCCAGGCCCTCCGGGCATGATAGAGCTGAAATGCTTCTAGCACTGTGACATGCAGTGTAACCAGCTATGCTGTCCCAGCAGCAACACTGCGCGACGCCTCTGCGCATCGCAAGGCAGTCGCACCTGCTGGCGCATTATGGCCTTGACGACAAGCCGCATGCTTCCGAGGCGAGGTACACCACAGGCAGCACCCACCCGATGCAATGTGGCTGACACCTACCAAGGAGCGAACGTGCGGAGATGTGAGGTACAGACGGCTTGTGATAGACCGTCACTCAACAATGAACCAGACTTGAACCACCAGGGCTTCGGTAGGGTTTCGCAGCTAGAACTCTGCGGGTGCAGACTGCACCCGCAGCGGCTCCCTCAGGTGCGACATGGGGCGCCCACATGGCACATGTGGCGAGCAGGGCGGGGCCACAGGACGCCCAGATACACCAGATTCAACAAACAATGAAGGAGCCATATTGACGGGAAGGGCGCAGTTGAAGCCCCAGACGTCTTCAATCATTGAAGTTCAATGCGATTGATGAAGTCATCTTCCTGTTGGTGCTGCGCCGTCGCCAGCTGCTCGTAGGTGCAGCAGAACAGGCTGAAGGTCACAAAGTCCTGCACATTGTCCCGATGGATGGCCTGCACATTATGAAATTACTGTCTGCATGAGCGACGCGATGCCGTACGGCATCGCAGCCGGTGGGGCAGCTCCAGGCAGCGTCTGCCAGAGCGCCAGAATCTGTCGCGGCAGGCAGGGCGCATGCAGGGAGCACACATGCAGCACCTCGAAGGGCGCGTTGTGGAACCAGCCGCTGCAGCCGGCCCGGATGTCAGGGCACCCCTGCACGGTTATGGAAAAAGCGTTGTGGAACCAGCCGCTGCAGAAGGCCCGGATGTCAGGGCACCCCTGCACGGTTATGGAAAAAGCGTTGCACCCTGCCACCTGCACGATCAGTGCTGTCAGCGGGATGCACATGCACGATATTGCTGGCCGGCCGCCCAGCGGCGGGACCAGAGGCGGGCTGGCGCACAGCCGGCTGACCTTGGAGCGTGAAGAAGCGCTCCATGGCCTTCGTGACGCCGCTGGTGTCGGGCGTCTCCGGGTGCTGGCTGTATTTTGAGTACCTGCCAGTGCGGCAGACTTGCATTGCAGCAGCACGGAGTGCCTTGCCGCAGACACGCACGACTACGACGCAAGGGACGCTCCCACCAGTGACGATGGGGCATGCAAGATATTTCATGTCCGTCGAGCTGTTGAGGATGTGCTTGGGAGTCAATGCTGGTCACCTGGACCATTGCCAGCCTTGGAACACAAGCTCCGCAGCGGCATAGGCGCCGCACGCCACCACAGTGCGTCTGAGGAGCCTGCCCATGGCTGTGGACGTGAAAATTGGCTGCAAGGCCGAGAGAATCCCTCCCAATCCCGCAGCTTGTGACAGACAGTCAAACATTGCTGTCAACGGCGCTGCTGTTGTCGGCCATGCGTGGTCCCGTGAGCGACGCTCAATAAGTTGTGATCAGCTGTCCACTGCTGAATGTGATACTTCCAAAAGCCAATTGCCCGTGCTGCACGAGCTCCAGCAGCAAGCGGCGACTTTGGAACTGGTTCCAATTGCTTACCGTTCAATATTATCCCCTTGCAGACAACGCAGACAGACTGCACTAGCCTTGTGCAGGACTCCACATCACCCTGACACATGTAACACGGCGCGAGGGAAGGATCTGCGTGCCTCATTTTTGCTGCTGGGTTGCTGGATGAATCTTTCGGCAAAGTCCCAGAAAAAGTCGTCAAGAACATGAAGATCCGATCAGATAAATCCTGCCACTTCCTGTACTTCCCGCCGTCAGACGCCGAGGCAAACGCTTTTGGTGCCCTGTAACACCGCCCACCGCGGTCCTCTTCTTCTTCTCTTCTTCTTTTGGCGCGGAGCAGATGCGGCGATGGGATCCGCGACGCCCTGCTGCCGGGCGCCGAGGCCCGCGCCGGCGCCGCCAAAGCCCCAGCGCGCCAGCATGCGCGAGCCAAAGCCCGTGGTAGCGCGCCTGGAAGCCGCCTTACTTGGCTGCCACATTCAACCGCTGCGCAAGGAGAAAATGATAATGAATAAAGCAATGCTGCTCGCAAGCGAAGGTACACCAATGCCGCCATAATTGTGGCATTTTGCAATCAAAATGCTGGTTGGCATTTGCGCCATGCCGCCTGCCTCGTCACAATCACTATACGTCACAATCACTACACGCAGCCGTTCGTCTCGGAGGAGAAAAGCGGGCAGCATGAGCAATCAGGAGAGAATCAAACAGCAACGCACGGATCATAGAAAAGTCAAGGTCATGCACTTGTCGGGCGGCCGCCTCCGGCGCTGCCGACGAAGCGAAGGGGCCACGCCAGGCAGCTTGGCCTCCCGCACCGCCCGCCACGCCAACTTCAGCTCGTTGTTCCGCGCCTGCTTGCCCTGCGCGTGAGGCTACGGCTTGTTACTGGTAGTGTGTGATATTGAACAGAAAAAGGATGAAGCTGGAGGGCCTGTCACTGATGTGTGATGAGGCGAACCATCAACAACACAAGAGAAGCACGTGCCCCAGACCGCACAATCAGCATGCACAGGTCTGACACGTTCAGCACGGATGCACAGCTTCCCACAAGCTCGGGGTCTGGGCCGCAAACCTTGACATGGTCTCTTGGCTGGCCGCTGGCCGCCTGCCGCCTCTTGCATGCCCGCCGCCGCCGCCGCCATCAGCGGCGGCGCTGCCGCGGCAGCCTCAGGTCCCGCCTGCCACGCCGCGACGTGCGAATCTGCTGCCGCGGCGCCGCCTTCAAATCACCGCAGAGGCGCCTGCTTCCGCCACAAAAGCAGTTGGAATTGCGCCCATCTATGGGTTCTGTCGCGGCTGCGGCGGCAGGCCAGAGCCTGCCACGGCGCCTGCCTCAGCTTGGCCGCAGCCATAGCAACTGCTGCTGCCGGGCTCCGCGATGTCCACCCTTGGTCGCCCGCAGCAACGCTGGAGTTGCAAAGCAGGATCCGGCACCGCTGCGGCATCATGATTTCCAGCCTTGCTGCAGCCTTGCGACTTGCAGGACACTGGGCCACTCCAGCTGCCGCTGCTGCTGCCGCCGCCGCGCCACCGCCGGGCGGCCACGTTTGCTGCACATCTTTGGGGCGCGCTGCAGCGACCGACAGGAGTTAGCCTCGCCGACCCCTTGCACAAGTACTCGGGCAAGATATGTACAGGGTAGCAGGCTGTGTGGCGGCCACATTCATTGCAGCCTTGGGCGGATGTAGTTACGACACCATGAATCACCATCTGGTGCTTACTGCCTCTTGTCGTGCTCGCATTGCTTGACGAGATTCCAAGTCCTGGCTCAATCTGGACTCGGCTGATGCCTGCAGGGGCAGCTTCCGCAGGGCAGCCGCCAACGAAGTGCTGCAGCAGCCTGCCGGGGGCGGCCGCGCACTACTTCAGAACCTTGAAGGCGCCAGCCTCGTGACGCGCATCGCCATGGCGGCGGGCGGACCAGCCGACCCTATGGACCGCTTCAGCATGCACGCGGTGGTGTGGGACTTCAGCGAGAGCACGCGGCGGCAGCAGCCAGAGGAAGCGCGGCAAGCAGCCGCAGAGCCGTGGCTGCGCTGGCTGTTGCAGCAGGGTGCACGTTTAGCAGAGCTGCATGAAGTTGGCAATCCGTCGAGCCTGCCGGAGGCGATACAGCTGCTCGCGGCTGAGCTCGTCGATTTCGGCTGGCTGGCTGCGCTTCTTGCGTGGACGCCGCTGAGCAAATGGCCAGTCATGCACAGTGGCACGGAAGTGCCACGCCTGGAGGTCCTGGCATCGACACTGGCCGGATGGGGTCACGGACGGGAGCACCGCCAGGCTGGCGCTGCAGCAACGAGTGTTGAAACTGAGGCAGCAGGTGCAGGGGCTGAGCCACCCTGACACCCGCATGAGCGGCTATACCCTTGCAGTCAGATTGGGGGAGCTAGGGGAGCATGCTGCGGCAGCACATCTCCAGCGGCGCAACCTTGCGGCAGGTGTTAGGGTCAGCCGACCCGGACACACTGGGCTGCAGCGAACTGCTTGAGTGCGCTGGGGCAGCATGACTCAGTGAGGAAGCAGCAGAAATTCGCTGCGACCGGGCCACCTTGCGCCGGGTGTTGGGGCCAGAGCACCAGGACACGCTCAGCTGCGGCGGCAACCTGGCGACGTAGCTGGAGGCACTGGGTCAGCATGAAGAGGCATCGGAGGTGTTTCAGCGTGTTCTAGATTTGCAGCTGCGGGTGCTGGGGCAAGACGACCCTGACGTGCTGCGCGGCTGCAGCAACCTGGCAAACTATCTCGGCGGGCTGGGGCGGCATGCACAGGCGGCAGAGCTGTCTGCGCACGTACTATATTTTAAGGAGCGGGTGCTGGGGCCGGAGCACCGTGACTCGCTGCGCTGCAGCGGCAACCTGGCTTTGTGGATGGGACAACAGGGGCAGTATGCGCAGGCAGCGCAGTGGCTGCAGCGCATCCTGGATGCCACGCGGACACGCTTCTCTGCAGCAGGAATCTAGCAGTGAATTTGGGCAGGTTGGGGCGGCATGCAGAGGCGACAGAGTTGTTCAAGCATGCGCTGCACTGCACGGAGCAGGCGCTGGGTCCAGAGCACCCTGACACACTGCGCTGCAGCGGCAACCTGGCCTTTTCACTGGGGGAACAGGGGCAGCACGCGGAGGCAGCGCAGTGCCTCAAGCGCACCTTGGATGCCACGCAGCGGGTTCAGGGGCGGGACCATGCTGACATGCACGCCACGCTTTGGATGTGCTGCTGGGCCAGCTGGGGCGGCCGTCCCGCCGGCAGCCCAATGCACGCGTAGCACGGCTGGCAGGCAGAATGTCGTGTGTTTGTGGCAACTCAAGGCGTGGCACGGCAGCTGTGCGTCCGTGAGCGTTGATCGAACTGGAAATTGTCATGTGAGACCCACGACAGTGCGTCTATCGGTGTTTGTGTCTCATACTTGAGCAACCGTCCTGGCAATCCGCCGCACCACGCTTTGGCGACACCTCTCAAGCAGCCGTACTACACCACATATCACAAAACGACACTTGTGCCCTTCGAAAGTCAACCCAACACCAACACAACTCCGTTTTTGCCAACAGACAAGCTAGGGGAATTCTACTCTGGGCGGAGCCGCTGCCAGTTCAAAGAGAGTCAAGATACAACGCAAGGATGCGATTCCTCTTGTTCGTCAGTCGGCACCCAGGCCAACGCCCTTGCCGGGATGCACTGCGGCGATGGGCTGCGCAACGCCCCACTGCTGCGCGCCCAGCCTTCACAAAAGTGTATTATTTTCCTTGGTCATCCGTCAGCGCCCAAGCCGACACCCTTGGCGCAGCGCACGGCAGCGATGGGCTCCGCCATGGCCTGCTGGCGGGCTTACAGAATGTGCACCCCCCTTGCTGTTCATTCAGCGCCCAGGCCGAGGCCCTTGCCGCGGCGCACGGCCGCGATGGGCTCCGCGATGCCCTGCTGCCGGGCGCCAAGGCCCGCGCCGGCGCCGCCAAAGCCCCAGCGCGCCATCATCCGTGAGCCGAAGCCCGTGGTGTGCGCCTCAAAGCCGCCATACTTGGCCGCCACGCTCGTCCGCTGCACGGCAGAACCACGACGACATTTCTGCTTATCTGCAGTTTGTATTTGACGGCTGAGCGCACGGTTCTGTGCGTGAGCAGCTGCCTCAAAGCCGCTGCATGTTGCCAAGCTCACCAGTTGCAGAGCAGTGAAGATCACGATGCATTTCCAGCAGTCAGGGGTGCAAGGCAATAAACCGACTGCCTTGCAGCCAATGTATGGCGATTTTAATTCTCCGGAAGGACCAGGCTGCAGTTCGTGTGTGAACCCTTCCCAGGAGGGCAACCTCTGGTCGCAGACCCTTGGTTTGGGACTTTGTTGCACAGAGGAAATGGCTTTGCAGACAAAACAGACGACACGGCTCCGTAGAGAAAACGATGGGGGCCATACCTGCGCATTGGCCGCTGCCTCCGGAGCCGTGGGGGAGGCGGGCGCGCCAGGCAGCTTGGCCTCCCGCGCCGCCCGCCGCGCCAGCTTCAGCTCCTTTTTCTGCGCCTTCTTGACCTGCAAGTGAGGCCAGGGTTTCATGAATTGGGTAATTGAACTGGGGATGGACCTCGACCGTGCCGCCCGCCCTGCCAGCTTCAGCTCCTTTTCTGTGCTTTCTTGACCGGCGGCAAGGCGAGATACACTGTCTCCACACAGAATGTGTGGAGAAGCTTCGCTTCTCAAGACCGCTCGTACCAGGGCACGAGGCCCAGCTTCTGGAGGTAAGCAATCTGCGAGTGACAGACACATACTGTCAACGGCCACAATAAATTCGATTCACAAAGCCGCAATTTTCGCACATGCAGATGCAGATGCAGATACATGCCGCACGTGCCGCACCTTGTCCCAGTCGATGTCGATCCAATTCTTGCCGACGACGCCCAGGTGACTTGCAAGTTCTGACTCGGTACTGTCAAGCCAGATTTGAATTCGGTGGAATTTTGTAGTCAAGTTGGAAATTGTGAAAGCTGTCTAAAGAGCGCAACATCTCCGACCTACAACTAAGTGTACCACACAAATGAAATCTTGTGTGCAGCCCACCTGGGCGGCAGTCTCGTTGGGCGTCATCAGCCCGATGGCCGGCCGCCGGCCACCCGCTTCTGGCGTGCCCGCCGCCGCCGCCGCTGCCAGCTCCATCGGCTGCGATGTGCCGATGTTGCGCCGCTCCGCCGCCGCCCGCGACATGTCGCGCAGCTGCGCCGCCGCGCTGCCGTCTGGCGCCGCTGCGGCATCCTCGGCTTCCGCCTGGCGCGCCGCGCCATGCGAATCTTCTGCGGCGTCGGAGGCGCCGTCAAACCACCGCAGCGAGGCGCCTGCTTCTGCTGCGAAAGCGGCTGGGGGTGTCATGTGCTGCGGCGGCGGCGGCAGCGTGCCGGAGCCAGCGCCGGCGTCAGCCTCGGCATCCGCCGCGGCATCTTCCGCCGCCAGCGCCGCGGCTGCGGCGGCAGCTGCGCCGGGCTCTGCAATGCCCAGCCACGGCCGCTGCCACGCCAGATGGGCCGGCGCAGCAGCGTTCGGCACTGCCGCCGCCTCCTTTTCGGCCGCTGCCACACCAAATCCGAGGCCGCCATTGCTGAAGCCGCTGCCGCTAGAACTTCTGCCACCGAGACCGCCTCTGCCAAGCCCGGCGGTGAAAGCCACATCGTACAGGATGGGCGCCGCCGCGCCGCCGCTGCCATCGGACGCACCATATGCCGCCTCATTGGGATCCGGTGTCATGCCAGCGTCGGCCTCGGCGCCGCCGCTCGGGGCGGCGGCGCTGCCTGCGGGGCTGCTCCCGCTCATGCTGCTTCCACGTTCCAACAACTCCGCGCCACTTGTGTGCATTGCGGCGCCGCAGGTGTCATTGGCAAGCTCGCCCGAGGCAAAGCCCGCCGGCGTGAAGGCCAAAGCCGCTAACCCGTGCGGTGACGGCGGCGGCAGCTGCGACTCCAGGTCGGGTGCGGACGCGAAGCCCAGCCCGCGGTGCAGGCCCAGGCCCTGGGTGGCGTCAGTGACCGCGTCCGCGTCTCCTACAGCAGGACAAATGAAAGGCCGTCCATGGTCAGTCTGATGGATCAACGGCGAGTGCATTGAGCAATCATGTCCAACATCACCAGGGAATGCTGCCTGGCCTGCCTTGATGGGTGCACTGATGCACAGGAAGCCAGCCTCACAGAGATGGCGAATGCCAGACAGGTGTAGCACGATGTGCGGCTACACAGCATGCTGCAACCTCGCTCATACTTCAGGGCGCAAGCGTCTAAGCAGGATTTCAAGGTCGAGCAGACGAGTAAATTCACTGTGATCTATACACCTTCGTCAGCGGTGGCCATCGGGTCGTCTGCAATGAGCAGCGGCGCGGCGGCGTCTGCTTCTGCTGCATCCTGCTGCCTGAAGCTGGACGAGTAGTTCACCACGCGCTCCTCCGCCGGCTGCGTCATGCAGAAGGGGTTAGCTTTCAGTGCATGGCACAGGGTTTTCAGTGCATGCCACAGGGCAGCGGAGTTTTTACTGTATGTCATAGGGCAGCGGAGCGGTATCCTTCACGGCAGACTACATGTTGCCCTGACGCAACTCGAGTCGCCAGAAGAATGCATCCGCTGCACCCACAAAGAATCTTTCCGCTGGGCGACTTTCAGATGCGCCATCCACACTAAGCAGCGTTATGGGAACCTGAATCATACGCTCGTCATCAGTGGACCTGCATGGTGCCGCTGGACACGAAGTTCATGGGCTGCAGGTAGGCGGGCGTCGGCGGCGGTGCGCCATTGGGGTGCGCCCCGAAGCGCGACTTCCAGTTGCCCTTGCCGCCGCCGCCGCGGCCTGCAGTGAATGGAGCATCCACTGTTGAACAGCACTGTTGAACGAGTTCACGAGGCGCAGCGCGAAGTGCGAGTGTGTGGGCATCGGTACCTCTGCCACAGCAGAAGCCAGGTAGCTGCCAGCAGGACGAGTGAGTGCACATTCCAGCAGCATATGTGATGGCTGTTTCCCTCCATGCTGTTAACAAACCCTATACGAGCCACACCGCCGGAGTTGGGCGTGCCGCGGCGGCCGCCACGGCCGCCCTGCCGCCCGCCGCTGCCGCCGGGCGTGTGCTGCTGCAGCTGCCCGGGCGGAGTCGTCCCTGGCGGCAGCTTCCCCATGCGCGAGCCTTGAACCTGGAGCGTCGCCTCCCGGTGCAGCATCTCGCGCACGCGCTCTGCCTGCCCGCCCTCTGGCATGGCCGTGTGCCGCGTGGACGCCACCTGGAGGAAGAAGCACATATACACACTCGGGCCGCGTTCACCATAGTAAGCTCTGGCGTTCAGCATAAGCTGTATTTACTAATGAATTAGCAGCACGATCTTCCCGCCGCAGCATCTTGCGTACGACCTCCGCTTGCTCCCCCTCCTGCATGGCCATGTGCCGCGGCGACGCCACCTGGTAACCAAAAGAAACGTTTGAGGATTTGAAGGCCGGGCTCCGTCAGAACAAGAAGGCTCGACGTTGGATTGTATTCAGTCTGCACATGGCAGCACTGCCGCTGGCGCTTAGAATGTGACGTGATTGACCTGCTGCTCTGCTTCGACGTGTGAACAGCCAACATGCGCAGGGGACTGCTGCCATAACACTTCCAGACGAGAAGCCTCACCATGATAGTGGCCTTCTTGCCAGAGCCCTGGGCGCTGCATGTGAGGCCGTATAGCGTCGCCAACCGCTGCACATGTGCAGCATGCGCTGCAGGTATACAACACCGTAAGGACCGCTTTTCGCACCATGAGGGTGGCCTTCTTGCTGGAGCCCTGCGCGCTGCACTTGAGGCCGTACAGCGCCGCCAGCCGCTGCACCGCCGCGCCCTCGTGCTTGCCCACCTTCGTCGGCAGGCCCTGCGCGGCAGATACATCATATTGATGACGCCTCGGCCACCACCATGTCGGGAGTCTTTTGATGTGCAGGCGATCAGAAAGCGCAGCCGGACGCTTAACCGCCGCGCCCTCGTGCTTGCCAGCCTTTGTCGGCAGGCCTGTGCGGCAGATGCTGAAAAGTCGCAGATGTGTAGATGCACTGCGATTCCCTCATGGCGCGAATTCTCCCAGCAACTTGTCCACTGCGCCCAGGTCGAAGCCGCGGCGCCCGGCGCGGACCGCCTGCACTGCAGCCTTGCGCCTTGTCGATATCGCATTTGTCCTCTTGAAAGCTTACACAGTTGCTCAATTTTACGTCCAGCATCACCTACCATGAGGTCGCCCTCCAGGACGACGAACTCACGCAGCAGCTTGTCCACGGCACCCAGGTCGAAGCCGCGGCGCTCGGCGCGGGCCGCCCGCACCGCCGCCTTGCGCGCCTTTTTGGCCGCGCGCGCCTCCCCAGGCGGCACCCGCCCCGCGGCGCCGCCGCGGCGGTCGCCCTTGCGCCGCTTGGAGTTGCTGCCTGCAATGTAACATGGCAAAAAATATGCTGACGATTCTTGACCTGATATGAGTTGTGATAGCAGTTCTGACAGCTACACACCTCCAGGCTGCTGCCGCCACAGCGGTCGCCCTTGCGCTGCTTCGAGTTGCTGCCTGCAGTGCAATCGCCATGGAAAACATTAGCGATTGTGACATCTGGCATGAAATGCGTTGAAGCTGCGACAGCTATGCATCTCCAGGCTGCTGCCGACCGCAGTGGCCCTTGCGTCGCTTGGAGTTGCCTCCGAGCAGGTCGTGGTATGTACAAATTGTGCCGGACGCGGCAGAAGTGACTGAAGCTGCAAGGTGCTGTCGTGCTGAAGCACGCGGTGTCTGGGTGTGAGCGACTGGATGCTGCTGAAGGCGAGTTGCTTCGCACTGCCGGGAGGCTGCGACTGCGGCATCAGAGGGCCGCGGCTCACCTGGTAATACATCGTCAGCAGGCCAGCCTTGGGGTCCGCCGCCGCCGCCTCCGCCGCCGCCGCCGCCATCGCTGTCGCTGAGGCTGAACGCGGCGTCCGACGCCGCCTCCGTCGTCGACGTGTCTTCTTCGGAGTCGCTGCTGCCGGCGCCGACCAGCCCGCCCCGCTCTGCCTCGCCCGCGACTGTGCGGCGCAGAAGCAGGAAATGTCAACGAGGCGAGTTCTGCTGGAGTCGGAGACTCTGTCGCGCTGCATCGAAGGCGGTCCCTGCAGTGCACGTATTGGCAGCGTGGCCAACACATGTCGGTGGTTAAAATCGTCCATGTACTCGCCTCAGCAGCTGCCATGCATGCTGCATCGAGTAGGTTGGTGCAGCTGGGCGTGACTTGCAGCCCAAAGCAGGGAACTCACCAAGAACATCCTCAGGGGCGCCGGCATTGCCGATGTCGGTCCGCGCAAAGCGTTCCATGGCGTCCACCAGCCCCTCGTACTCCTGCGACAGAGTTGACAGGCCTCAGAGGATTGCAATCCTGAACGTTGATCGACTGGAGACTGCCTGAACACTCCAGACACATCTGCAGCCGGCCTCTTTATCCTGCCCAGCACGCCGTGGTATTGAGGCAAGCTGTATGCAGACCCGCCCGACCCTCCAGGCTTTCTCGCCTGCATGAGTATGCTGTGCCTCGATGTGCATTTGTCCAGTCGCATTGAAATGGCACGCACCCCGCTGCTGCGGCGCTACGCGGCCAGATTGGCAATGACATCCCGCAGCCCTGACTGCTCGTCATGCAGATTCAATCTAGAGCATATCTGTTGCTTTCACTGCAAGTGAATGCACCGCCCTTACCCCGCTGCTGCTGCGCTGCGCGGCCAGGTTGGCGATAAAGTCCTGCAGGCCGGACTCCTCGCCGTCGGAGCTCGTGTCGCTGTGCTCGCCCCAGGCGCCCGACTCCAGCGTCAGCCCCCCCTGGGGCGACCCCAGCACCGCCTCCTGCCCCTGCAGCGTGTACAGCGTCGTTTCCAGGTGTGAACATGGCTGTGTGGCTTGCCGATCACGTCGAGCCGCTGCCAATCCCACTGGGATCAGGCTCCAGCATCAACCCACCCTGAGGCGACCTCAGCACCGCCTCCTGCCCCTGCACAGCGTGAAGTGTGCGCAGTGCGACCACGGGTCTGCGAAGCGCTGAATGGATGCGTCTCGCCATGCCAGGGAGTCGTCCTATGCTCCTTGGTCCAGTTGCCCAGGTACTGGGCTGCACCAGGGTCAAAAGGTTTCGGGTAGATGCGCCCTGGAGTCCAAGGTTTTGCAGCTCGCTCACAGGCGTGCACACCAAGGCGGGGGACGGCTGCCGGTTGCCGCGGCGCTTGACATGTCGCACAGCACCGTCCGCCTGCGTCCGGATGGCAACCCCGCCGATGCGCAGCACGCCTCCGTGGTCTTCCTCGTCACTATAGCCCTCCTGCAGAGCGCATCAGGTTGCCCGGTTGTGCCTTTTGACCGAGACTGTGTGCACTGGCTGTGGCGCTCACATGGGAAGCTGGGGTGCAATGGCATCATTTGACCAGCACTGGGCCTGATCGGATTCAGCAGCGATGCGGCCACATCACTCTCAAAAACGTTGGCTGTGCACAAGTACAGCACGAGGTTGGCATGATTCTTGTGAGCTGCAGTGGAGTGCTCAAATGCAAATTCGAAGGCAGCACCACTACACAAATAATGTGGCTGTACTATACGATAATGAAGAACATTGCTTGTCATCCAGCCAGGAAGCCTCACCATGAGCTCGTCCAGGGTAATTGAGCTGGTGTTAGCTGGGCGAGCTTCCGAGTTCCTGGGCACTGCTGCGCGGACCTGGCCCCGCCTGCGGCGAGCCACAGGGCCATACTTGTCGCCCCTCACTTTTGACTTGCGCGGCATGGCGCTGATTTGGAAAAGTCGCATATGCCGAGTGCGGAGCCTGCAGGTGCATTCGTCAGCTCTCCTGTGGGCACGTGAGCCAAGGGTCTTCCAGGTGCTCTTGGACCGCTTCCCAGGGCAGAATAAAATTCACAGCTTTTTGCATCTATCGTACTTCTTCGATGCCATTTGGTGCCGCAGGGTCCACGCTGCAGTTGCTTTGTTGGCAACTGCGCGTATCGATCACCCCAATTCTCCGACACGGTGCAGTTGCGCTGCGTGCAAACCTTGTGTAGCGTGTACAAATCCGTTTCTCACATCAGCCGCCACACGTAACAACTTGCGCTGGCCTTTAGGAACATTTGTCAGAGGCATTGCATCAGGCACGCGGCATTCGATGGCAGATGGCGCTGCCGACGAGATTCCGCGCGTGCTGAGCGTCCAGTCGCACACAGTTACGGGCTATGTAGGGAACCGTGTCGCCGTCTTCGTTCTGCAGGTGCGTGCAGCAAGGCTGCCGCATTGCAGTGCGCGCACCCTGCGCTGAGGGTGCGCTGAGCGCGCAGCAAAAAGTGCACAGCACCCAAATCATATCGCTGCATCCCGGACGTGTCACTGCGCGGCGAATGTGCTGCTGCCGTCAATCTCTTCGCCAGCGAAACACCGTTCGAATGACCTAGCTGCAATGTTGAAATCCTCGCCGCGCACACCCAGCGCAAAACTTTATTTCTCCACCTGCGCAGCTGCTGGGCCTGGAGGCGGACGCCATCAACAGCGTACAGTTCTCCAACCACGGCGGCTATCCCGTCGTCAAGGGCCAGCGCCTGGACGGGGCGCAGCTGTCGGAGATCGTCGACGGCATGGCCGCCAACGGGCTGCTGCGGTACGACTACCTGCTCACAGGTAAGCACACATGCACGGCGTTCATGAAGTAGGGCTTTGCAGATGCAGTTTTCACTCTACAGTCTTGACAGGACCCTGAAAGCTCATCATCCAGCTTTGTTGGACAGAGAAGGCATCTCGGTCAGATGGGGCAGGCACAGCTCCCAGTGGCACTATGGCCTCCGCATGCTGTCATTAGAGGCTTTTGCGTCTCTCCAAAACACATGTTCGATCGCAATGCGCGCAGGCTACATGGGAACAGCCAGCATGCTGGAGGCTGCGGCGGACCTGGTGCGCCGGCTAAGGGAACAAAATCCAGCCCTACAATACTGTGAGCTCTGCAACTTCACTGTGAGCAGTTTTCACTGATGATGACTAACGAAAGCCTGCCATGCACAGCGTCCCATCGACACAACAGCTGCAGGATGTTGTCATTTGTTGTTGTACGAGGCCAGCAGCCCATGGGGCTGGAATGCCTCGGCTGCAGGAGTTGCAGATGGGCTAGTCTGCTCTGAATGGTGGAGCAGTGATGTGCTCCGTCCTTGGCGCATTGCAGTTTCACGTTTGCACATCCACCATCGCATAATTTCCTTCCCTTCAAATCCCGCAGTGTGCGACCCGGTCATGGGCGACAACGGCAAGCTGTTCCTGCCGGCGGAGCTAGTGCCCATTTATCAGAACATAATTGTGCCGCTGGCCGCGACGCTGACGCCCAACGCCTTCGAGGCGGAGCAGCTCACGGGGTTGAAGATAGAAAATGAGAATGACGCGCTGGCGGCATGCCGCGCACTGCACGAGCGGGGGCCGACCACCGTGGTGAGCGCGTTGTGCACGCCTTGTCTCTTATGGCTCCCGCCTGCATGGCATTCATTTTTGGCAGAAATCAATGGATGCGCTGGCGGCGTGCCGGGCGCTGCACGAGCGGGGGCCTTCGACTGTGGCGAGTGTCATATGCACACCTCCTATCTTGATGTTCCTCCCCGAGCAACTACTGATTTTGAGGAAGCAGAAAACGAGGGCGGCGCGCTGGCGGCGTGCCTTGCGCTGCACGAGCGGGGGCCTTCGACTGTGGTGAGTCAGTTGCGCACACCTTCAGCCTGGGCAGCATTGCATGTGGCCAAAACAAAACGAGGACGATGCGCTGACGGCGTGCTGCGCGCTGCACGAGCGAGGGCTGGCCATCATGGTGAGTTTCGTTCAGCACACCCTCTATCTGATGGCTGCTGCCTGGGCAGCAGTTATGTATGGCAAACAAAGGATGAAGCGGTCGCGCTAGCGGCCTGCCGGGCGCTGCACGAGCGGGCGCCGACCACCATGGTGCGCCTTTGCACGCAGTCTCCTTGTAACATGTTCGGGCTGCGGAAAGGCGTGCTGCAATGCGGCGCAATGGCGGAATAACAGCTCCGCTCCCTAATGCGGCGCAGCTCTTGATGCAGGAACGCAGCCACATTCCTGGCTGAGGCAGGATTGCGCTGTATGTCACGTCTGCCCAAGTTGATGCCTGGCCGCTTCTGGCATAAAGTGTGCAATTGCAGCTATCTCTTCCCTGTCTTGTCTGCAGGTCATCACCAGCATGACAGCGCCGGACGAAGAGCATTTGCTGCTGGTGGCGAGCACCACGCTGCCGCAGGCGGACGGCAGCCCGCAGCGCTTCAAGCTGCTCGTGCGGCGCCTGGACGTTCCCGACTTTGCGGGTCCAGGTGAACAAGCTGGGACAATGCCCTGCGCCCCGGACCTGCTGGAAATGTTCCTAGGACACCATTCGACCGTGCAATAGAAAACTGTGCTGACACCGGTGCTGTCGTGGTCTGGCCACGCCGTGCTGCTGCACGTGCACCACAGTAACACTGCATCATAACATCACAACGAAACTATATGGCCTTTCATCAATCGCCTGGCCAGGCGATGCGATGGCAGCGCTGCTGCTGGGCTGGATTCGGAAATAGTAACAGAAATTTCGTTACGTTCCTGCAGTGTTTCTGATTCTCTTTGCTTTATCAGGGCCAGGCGACGCGGTTGCGGTGCTGATGCTGGGCTGGGGCCACCGGCGGCCGGGGCTGCAGAAAGCAGTGGTGCATGCGGTGGCGGCGCAGCTGCTGGATGTGAACAGCGGGGGAGACACACTTCAACATGGAAGCAACATAGGAAAACAACAACCTTCTCTTCATCACCTGAACAGGCGATGCCATGGCGGCGCTGCTGCTGGGCTGGGGCCTCCGGCTGCTGGGGCAACTTCAAATGTATGCACACCATTTACAGCATCTCCTTGTTCCAGGCGACCTCACATGCACGCAACTATAGCAGACTTCTACAGCATCTTTAGTCTTCTTGTTTCAGGCGATGCGATGGCGGCACTGCTGCTGGGCTGGTGCCACCGGCGGCCGGGGCGGCTGCAGGAGGCAGTAGTGGCCGCGGTGGCGGCGCTGCAGGCGGTGCTCAAAGTCACCAACGAGGCCGCTGGCCCGACCGCCCACTCTGCAGACCGCACAGCAGAGGTGCGGATCCGAGTGTTGGTCCAGATGCTGTCAGAGAATTCCCGCTGAAAATATAGACCGTGCTTAGGGCACCAACGAGGCTGCCGGCCCGGCTGCCCGCTCCTCCAATCGCACAGCAGAGGTGCGGCTGTGTTTCAGCGGAGGTGTGGCTCTGATTGTTCATCCAGCTGGAGTTTTGAAGAATCAGACGGCGCTGAAGGTCATCAACCAGGCCGCGGGCCCAGCTGCTCACTCTGCAGAGCGCACAGAGAGGTGAGGCGCCGAATGCTAGGTCCAAAGCTTCCAGGAGAATCAGACTGAAATGCAGGCGGTGCTAAAAGTCAACAACGAGGCTGCGAGACGCGCCGCCCGCTCCTCCTGCGCACAGCCGAGGTGCGGCTCTGATGCTCTCAGGATTTCTCATAGGATCAGGCGGAGCTCACAGTCAAGCACGAGGCCGGCTGCTCAGCCGCCCACTCCTCCGATCGCACAGCGGAGGTGCGGCTGCGAGTGACGTCAGGCCAGATTCTTCAGAGAATCCGGCTCGAACTGCAGCTGGTGCTGAAAGTCATTAAAGCCGGCTCAGTAGCCCGCTCTGGCACAGCGCTCAGCTTGAGATGATTTCAGAGGGAGCCACACCTCAGCTGTGGCTCCCTCTGAAATCATCTCAAGACAGATGGTCAGGGCGATGCCGAACGATGCCCCCTGCTGCTCCTGCTTTGATGGCCACCTGCTTTGATGGCCACCTTCCTTGGAGCCGCCAGAACGCCACAGTCCTCCAGCCCTTACGTAAACTGACCATAGGGCGACGCACTACACTTGCAACCCACCCACCACCGCAATGCGCAAGGCGTACAGGCTTGCGCGCGGCCCACCCTGACGTTCGTTGCGTTGCCGTGCAGGATTGCCGGCAGCGGGAACTGCGGCTGGTGCAGAGCCAGCGATTCATTGCCGACCCCTCCCTCGACACCTTCGACATCACGCCGGTGCCGCTGCCGTGACGCCCGCCGCGTCATCGTGAAGGCGCTGTATTGCGGTGCGGTTACCTGATGTTTCTTCTGTTGGACGGACGACTGTAACGCCTGATGTTTCTTCTGTTGGACGGACGACTGTAACGCCATGCGACAGGCGGCCGGGATGTTTGACCTCCAGCAGAGTAGACCGCGGAGACCGACAGGATAGCACTGTCGTATGTGCCGAGGACTCCAGGTGCACTGGTTGTGTAATATGTACTGACTCGAACCGTGACAATTGACGATTGCTGGAATGATGTGCGACACTGGCGAGTCTGCGAGCGTTTTTATACCTATATTATCAAGCACAAATGCAATGTACCTGCATTCATGGCCTCCGCATCCTGTGGTGGCGGTTCCTGCTGATGTAATGAAGCAGGGCCGGTGAGTGCAGCATCGGCTTCCAACATTGATGAGATGGAAAGCATTTATGAGAGGGCCTTATCGTCCGGGGCTCGCAAGATGTGGAGTTGCTTCGCAGGGTTGTCGAAGAATCTGCGAAAAACCGGCATGCACCTTCGCTAGCTCATCTTCAAACCTTCACTCTGCAGGATGTCTGCAGCGCCCAGTATGAGAACTTCGCTTGCAGTGCATGAATCATGATGCCTGATCGACACCTTGTCAGCAAGGTCGCACGCGCGCTGGGTGCCACCGGTCGAAGGACACACTTGCGTACACAATAAGCGTGCGACCGCGAGAACAACCACCTTCGCGGCAACCTTGTGCCACATATAACATCGTGAGTGTGCCATCTGCAGCTGCACTGCAGAATTGTACGTTTGCGAGTTCGTGCGTCAGCTTCAAACAGCCACATTCGCAAGGACAGCTTCTGGAGCTTCCACTGCTACGGAGGAGTCTCACGGATTGCCGCTGCTCCAGTGAACTGTCCTCAACCCCAATTGCAGCTGCCCTCCATCACAAGGTGCGAAGGCTGAACGTATGCTGTCGGAAATTCCGGCAGCAGGTCCTTGTCGCCGAATCGCCGTTTGGTGCTTCGAGCATGATGCCTTGCGTGCTTCCATGGTAGAATACATGAACCCAGTCAAACATTCCTCGCTGCTGCTTGCACCGGCCGCCTACACGTCCATACTCAGCAGGTCAGTATCTCGACTCCATTTTTGCTGAAACGCATTCAGAACGTCGTCCTTGCATGCAGGACCACCGACCAGCCTGCTATGACGTCGAAAACGAGGCAAGAGGCTCCAGCTGCAGAGTCTGGTGGCGCATCCGCGTGGCGGCAGGCCGCGGCGGCAGGCGCAGCGGTCGCCGGTGCCGGCGCCGTCGGCGCCTGGTTCTGGCGCACGAAACAGCGCGGCATGCACAGCGCGGACAAGCCCGCCAAGGCACCTGGCGCCACCGCCGCCGCATCCGCATCTCCCCGCCTGTCCTCGCGCAGCGCCAGCTTCAGCAGCCGCTGCTGGAGCTGGCTGCACGCTGGCGCCGGCGGGGGCGACGACCGGCCACCGCCACCGCCAATGTCACTAAGGCCACTCAAGCAACCGCCGCCTTCCACTGCGCTGAGCGAGCCGTGCGGCGCCGCTACGCCGGCACGCGCGGACCTCATCGCCCAGCGCTACGCGGCCAACACCTCGGGCTCTGCCGGCACGACACTGAGCCTGTCCGGCAGCTGGCTGCATGCGCTGTCACCTGCGCCAGGCGCCCTGCGGCACACCGCACTTGGCATCTGCTCCGGCTGGGACGGCGTACTGGCGGCAACTGCGATGGGCAGCGGCAGTGACGCGTTTGGCAGCCTCGGCAGCGGCGGCATGCTCGACGCGGCGGACTTTTCGTGGTGCTCGCCCACCGCGCTGCCGCCGGCGGCGCCCGCGGCGGCGCCCGCTGCGGCGGCCGAGGCCGAAAGCACCGTGCAGCTGTGCGAGCTGCAGCTGTGCTATAAGCCCAACGGGGTGCCGTGGCTGCTGGGCCGCGGTGGCTTTGGCCAGGTGCGTCGCAGCCTTAGCCAGCTGCTGGGGCTACATCAGACAGGCTCACGCTGCAGCCGTCTGCCGACACATGCCATTCAGCTGCTTGCCAGACTGCTTGTGTGCCGGCATTGCAGCACGAGCACACTTCTGGAGCTTATTGTTCTTTCTCTTGCAAAAAATAAACAAACCATCCAGAATGAAATGTGTGCACCTGCAGGTGTACAAAGCGGTGTACAAATCGGAGGAAGTCGCAGTCAAGGTTTTTGCCCTCACCGACCAAACCAAGGACCAGGTTTGCCAGTTCCTCATTCTGATCGGCTCACCACAGGGAGCCCCTTCATCATGACAGCCTGCCGCTGACAGCCGCGCATGCTTTCAAGCATTTTGTGCACTGTTCATGCAGTATAAGCTGCCTGCGCCACCATGATGCGCAGGGGAGACAGCGATCTCCCCAGATCCAAGATCGTGACCCGAGCAATGCGCATCTGCAGGCCAACTTCCGGCGGGAGATCGACCTGCTGAAGAGCTGCTCGCACCATGCCAATGTTGTCGGCTTCCGTGCCGCATGCCTGGACGCGCCGGGGCACCTGCTCATGGTCATGGAGGTGAGCGACAGAATTTTTAGGGTTTTTACAGGGTTTCTTTTCCATGCATGCACGCATACGTTGAGGCTCTCTATGTATTGCTCAGCTGGAGCCTTGCTCCCGATGGCTGTGCAAATGAGATGCAGCCTCACTTCCTGCCATCATGCGTACTGGCAAAGCGCAGGGCACGCCAGACGGCAGCTGCATGTGACCAGGCCCGGTGCCCCAGGGCACGCTCTCCATGTCGCGCTGCCCATTGAACTGATGTCCTCGATCCCATCAAGCCTGCAGCTGCTGCCGCGGGGCAACCTCAGAGCCGCGCTGGACAATGACGCCAACGGTGAGCTCATGTGGTACAGGAGGTGCGCCTGTCCAGCCATGCTGCTCCTCTCAAAGCGGCTCTCGACATGCAAGCCCTTGCTGCTCAGCCCTCTGCATGCCTCTGCGACTGCCCCTGCTGCTACGTTCCTGCCTCTCCCACCTGACACCCTGCCCACCTCACCTGACCGACACCACGCGGCTGCTCCGGTTTCACGAACTGTGCTTGTGGGTGCACAGAACATCGCATCGACTGCCGGGCCTGGGCAAGAACATCGCGCTGGACATTGCGCGCGGGCTGGCCTTCCTGCACTCGCAGCACATAGTGCACCTGGACCTCAAGAGCCCGAACGGTGTGGACGCCCTTCCTTCCCAAACAATTCGTAGTGTGTTGTGCGAATTCTCCCCGTGGGAAGTTGGTGATCCGAGGTCGCCAAGTTGCAGATGTGCAGACGACAGAGGCAGCTCCAGTCCGACTGTCTGCCATGAGCTGGCCACAGCATGCGTGCCCGTACACCTGTCCTGTGTGTCTGCGCACCGAACGATCGGGCGCAAATGCACCGGCGAGATAAGACAGAGACAAATGATAACGCATTTCTGAATGTGGGGCGGACTGCGCCACTAGACAGAGTTTAGCGTGAAATGTACTTATCTGTAGAACTTGACGAGAATGATGGCAGAGTTTAGTGTGAAATGTACTTATCTGTAGAACTTGACGAGAATGATGGCTCACGTGCTGGTGCATGCACTGCAGTGCTGCTGACCGCAGACCTCCGCGCCAAAATCGCTTGTGTGGGGATGGCGCTGATGCTGTTGTATGTCCGCGGACGGTAGAATACCAAAAAATTAAACAGTAATCATTAAATTGGCTCGAGCGCTGGTGCATGCACTGCAGTGCTGCTGACGGCGGACCTCCGTGCCGAAATTGCTGACGTGAGGATGGCGCTGATGTTGCGGTGTGTCCGCGGACAGCAAAATCCAAAACACAACCAACAATGCTAATAAATGGGCTCAGGCACTTACTTTTGCATGCACTGCAGTGCTGCTGACGGCAGACCTCCGCGCCAAAATTGCCGACGTGGGCATGGCGCTGATGCTCCGTAACGACTACCTCAGCGTGCAGCCTTCCCGCATGGGCACCTTCACCTGGACAGTGCGGATTTTGATGGAACAACTGATTTCGCATACGTATGTGCGCAACAAATACCTCAGCGTGCAGCCTTCCCGAATGGGCACCTTTAGGGTTTAGACAGTGCGAAATTCGTGTCTGTTTGATTGGAAATGTTAATTTACATATTTATTTGCGCAACGAATACCTCAGCGTGCAGCCGTCCAGGATGGGCACCTTCACCTGCACGATGCGGATCTGCTTTTTCTTAATATTTGTTTGATATAACAATTCAATTTTGCAATCGTTCCTCGCGACGACTACCTGAACATGCAGCCGTCGAAAATGAGCACCTTCACCTGGACGGTAAGGTCGGGCTTCAGGAGGACAATGCACCCATGCAGATTCGTTGCGCCCAGACTTGAAACTGTTGTGGAGGCTTGTGCGCTGGTTTTTGGAGCTGTGCAGGAGTATCCTGGAGCACGGTACGGTCTTGGCGGTTGCTGTGACTTTGAGGGTCCTACTGTCGAGAGCAGCCCTCGCTGGCAGAACGGTCATTGCTCCCGTTTCCTTCCGAATTCCGGCAGCAATTATGAGGGGATTCTCCACCATACGTGCAGGCACCCGAGGTGCTGATGGGCGGCAAGTGCGGCTACAAGGTCGACGTTTTTGGGTGCGTGTTTGAGTTTTAAGGTTCAAGGCGTGGCTGCAAAACCCCGAGGTTCAATAGATCCGTTGCCGAAAGATGAATATCTGGAGCTGATGCTCTGTGTCATGGCATGTTGAAGGACCTGCCTTACAGAGGTGACTTGTGCTGAGCTCCACTGGCAGAAGCTGTGCACAACCGGGTGCGCAGGTATGGCGTCATCCTGTGGGGCCTGTGCACCGGCGAGTTCCCGCGCCGCGGCCGCTTGAGGCCCCCGCGGTGCGCAAAACTAACCCTGACAGATGTACTGTGAGTTCACGGATTGGTGGCTCCATGCCAATGCTTCGTTCTCTGCTGTGCTTGTGATTTCGCACTCGTGTGCTGCGGAAATCATGGCAGCATCTGACCGCTTCCTCCAACCTCTTGATAGCTGAGCCCTTGCTGCTGTAGCAGTAGCTCAACTCTCTGAGAAACGCTTTGGCTTGCTGCCGGGGGTCCCAGAAGTAATAACAGGCGGTCACAGACCTGGTGGCGGCCTGGCAGAGGATGATGTCGTTTTACAAATCGTCCATCTGCACCGGATCCCTAAGCAGTCTAAGGTGTGCTTTCCTGCAAGCGTCGTGGTTTACTCTGTCTTCACAGGGTTCCCAAGGAGCGCCCCCGCAGGGTGTGGCGGCCCTGGCGGCGGCCTGCCTGGCGGGAGGAGCTGCTTTTCACCTGTACATCATCTGCACTACCGCGCTACTGCATTTGACAGAGAGGCCCTGCTGTACTGCACAACTCTTTTTCCGACATGACAAAACCCTTTTCAGTGCCCGCAGGGCGTGGCGGACCTGGTGTCGGCTCCGTTCACCGCTCTGGCTTCATCAGGAGGAGGCTCAGCTAATGTGTCCTTGAGTAGATATCCTAATGCTGCAGGGTGCCTGAGTAGTGCCTGCAGGGCATCGCAGACCGGTGGCGGCCTGCCTGGCGGATGGCTGAAAAATCACAACATCCATCTGCACCGGGTCTGTGAGATAATATCATGTGCGTTCCTGCAAGCGTCGTGCTTGATTCTGTCTCCACAGGGTGCCCGAGGAGTGCCCGCAGGGCGTCGCAGACTTGGTGGCGGCCTGCCTGGCAGAGGACGCGGCGGAACGCCCGTCGGCGGCGGACATCGTGTCGCTGCTGGAGGGCGACCCCGCGGTTCTGGAGGCGCGCCGCCTGAAGCGCTTCAAGATCGGCGCTGCCACGCAGCCGCACGACGCGGTGAGCGCAGAACTTTACATCTCCTTTCTAAACTACGAGCTTCTATGCTACGAGCACAGTCTGATGGACGCTTTCTTTCCAAAAAAACCCTGCTGCACCACTGCGGAGACGTCAGCGACAGCAGCAGCAGCAGCAGCAGCAGCAGCAGCAGCAGCAGCTGCAGCGGCGGCGGTCGCAGCGGCGGCGGCAGCGGCGCCGGAAGGGGAGCAGCATAAGACTGGTCGAATCTCAATCAGGAGCAAATGTGTTAGGCGTCAAGGCTGTCTACTCCTGTGCAAGCAGGCTGGTGAGTTGCCTGCACAACCCATGACAATGGCCGCCACTGATGCATTCTCACCAGCGGCAGCAGGCGGATCCATGCAGGCGGACGCAGCAATGCACGCGGATGGCAATCACGCCCTGATGTGGATGTTGAGAGCTATGACATCCAGAGCTAATGACATCTAGAGCTATGACAGGCATCATACGCACTCATGTCTGTGCTGCAGGTGAAGGTCGTCCCGGCAGCCCGGGAGCGGTGTGTTCGGCTCTACAACGAGGCCAATGCTATCTACTACGGATCCTGGCCTGCGGCGGTCGCAGCTGGGTATGTCGGTGCGGACGCCGTAGCTCTGGTCACCATCTATCATGCCGCAGCCCGAAGTCAAAGTCTTGCACATGCACGCAGATACAAGACCTTTGGGGCAACCATGCTGCGTTCGGCCCTGCCCGGCCAGCGCTCAATCCGCTGGGCACATCGCTACTGACGCGCAGCTCTGCCCCCACTTGAGACGACGCTGGACGGAGACAATCACCTGCATAAAAGATGACAGCTTTGGTTGTTTCAAAGAAACCCTGATCTCACTGTTGTCTGCTTGAAAACGCAGCGCCGTCGCTGAAGACGAAGGCACTGGACGAGACGGCCCCGTGCAAGTTGGACGGACACCATCGACGTCTTCCTTCAAGTTTGCAGTCAAACTCCAACAACGTTGATGTTCATGCTTTCCCGATCCCGCGGCACTGTTGCTGGAGACGGCGCTGGACGAAATGACTCCGTTCGAGGTGGACAGCTACCGCAACTCTTTGAGCTCAATTTCGCAGATTAACATGGAGCGCAGTTGAATGTCTGTCTTCCCAAACCCGCAGCCCCGTCACTGGAGACGGCACTGGACGAGACGACGCCGTGCGAGGTGGAGGGCTACCGGCGGGGCGTCGAGACCGTGGCGGCGCTGCTGGCGGCGGATCCCGCAGTGGAAATTCCTGGCACCACGCCTCGCACCCGCTGCGAAGAAGTGGCTGCCGCCGCCATCTCTGTGCTGCTGCACAAGGTTCGAAACTTGCCTCAAAAACCCGCTTCAGCCTTGGCAGCAAGCTCGCTGGCTGCTGACGCTGGTCTGGCCTTCTGATGCCTTGTAGGTCGCTGCACCATGCTGTCGCTGCTGCTGCAAAAGGTGGGTTATCTGAAGTGCTGCAGCTTTGGTAGGACGGTCGCTCCTTCTGCATACCACTACACAGGGTGAGAAGCGGCCTATGGCATGGTGCCTGCTGTGTTTGCTCTCTGGATGTCTGCCTTTAGGCTGCTCTGTCTGTCGGCTCCATGCTGCTGCACAAGGGAGGACCGCACGCTGCTTGACCTTAGTCGGCAAAGTGTACTATATTATCAGTCGGCCCACCCAACAGCAGTCCTTCAAGAGGGGCCCGCCCACAAGTCTCCAATCGCCTCGAAAAAGGTTTCCCAGAGCGGCGCCCCAAGCTCAGCGGTAGATACCAGATCCAGCCCGGGCACTGTTTGAGACAAACCCCTCCTGATAGGACAATGAGCTGTTCGCAGCTCAAGTTCTCCGACCGCTTCCTGGAAGCGATGCGGACCAAGAACCTGCTGGAGGCGGCGGCGGAGCAGCAGGGCAGCTCAGGGTCTAGTGAGCGGCAGAGCGATGGCGGCGGCGGCGGCGGCAACGACGGCGGGTCACAGGTCGGCCCGATGTGGGCGGCCGCGCTCAACACGCTGCGCCTGGACTCCTCGCAGCAGGACGCCCTTGCACAGGTGCGCCGGCGAGGCAACACTTCAGTTCTACACAGATTTTTAACTCAGCCAACGTATTAACGGTAAGTTTAAACTCAAGTCGACATTCTCCTACCTGTACAGGAGTAAAACACCGCATGGCCACAATGCAGCGTCTGCTCCGGGCGGCAGCAGCTGCAGGGTTCGCGCGGCGCGCATGCCGTGCCAGAGGGAGCGGAAACGAACCGGGTTGACGAAGCAAGCCAAAGCAACACCGAGCCACAGCTGCCTCGGTTTCCTGCATATTCATTCACCACGATGTTGCAGGCGCGGCTGTAGCTGGGGCGGGAGCACGACTGCGCGTGCGGCGGGCGGCGCTGCTGGATCAAGGCTGCTGTCAATGATGCCCTGGGACATGTCGTGCAGCCGTGACGCCGCCTTGCATTTTTTCCCACAGCGTGGCTGCAGCTGGGGCGGGAGTATGGGCAGCCGCGCGCCCGGCGGGCGTCGCTGCTGGAGCGGACAAGGCTGCAATGCTAACAGTCAAGCAGTTTTGCGCAAGTCTGATCCGACTGCAGTTCCCCTTATCGGGTTCAGAGGCTGGGCTTGCTCCGGTGTTCTCTCAGGCGCGGCTGCAGCTGGGGCGGGAGTATGGGCGGTTGCGGGCTCGGCGGGCGGCGCTGCTGGAGCAGCTGCGGGCGGTCACGGACACTGCCATGTCGGGTCGGGCCGACTACGAGGCGGCGGTGGAGGCCAGGTAGGTGTGGTTCTGTCAGGGTGCTGGTGACGGGACTTGGTGAAGAAAAGCATGCAAGTTTCAGGCGGGGCCAACCACAACGCATTGGTGAGCTTATCAGTGCGTGCCTGTTAATGCTGTTGCATATGTGAGTGGGCTGATTGTGTAGCAGGAGCGCAGGTGTCTTGCTCCTCCTGGCGTGTCAAACTCTACAGTGCGGTCGCTGGGACAAGCGTGCATTGGCACTGCACCGACCAGGAATCTTGCTAACTATGTGCTGTTACCTGGTGCAGCCTGCAGCTGCGGAGCAACATGCACCGCGAGTCGCGGCTTACCTACTGCTTCCAGGTGAGCTGCCTGTTTGCAGGACTGGTGCACTGGCCCACGCAACAGATGACAGTACGGTATTATCAGCTGCCGGCGAGCTGGCAGGACAGATTCAGCAGGCGGTGCGGGGCGCAGAGCAATGCATATTGAAGGGCCTGACTTCATGCGCCCCTACTGCCGCTGGGAGGCAGCAGGGATCACCGCACCTCAAGACAGGTCCCTGATGTTGCATGACAAAAGTGCTTACCGCCAGCAGGAGTGGTTCGCGATGGACCTGGTGAGCAACTTCCAGTACGCCCGCGGCATGGTGGAGGCATTTCCGTGGACCGTCTGCGCCGTCAGGATCGGCGAGCAGCTGCTCGCGGCGCGTGGGGACCTGCTGCCGGAGTGAACCTGGGCCGGAATGGAACAAGGCCGGAGTGAAACTACGACGGGAATGGAACTCGTTCTAGTCTCTATCGACTTCTTTGCTCTGTGGTTTCCCGCCTCTGACAATCGACGACGGTCACGGCCGCCGGCGCCTCCTGCCATGGCGACCGAGTGCCCATGGCCGTCATCATCGTGCTGTATGCGTGCGCGAGGCAGGGCCGCCATTAGCCGTACAATGGTGGCGTGCCAGCACACTTGTCTGACTGTCCCCGTTCAGGTAGCTGGTTTACCTAAATATCAATCGCAGCTGCACAGATGGAATGTTGTGCTTGTGAGAGTGTATTGTGCAAGGCAGCTGGCTGGATAGGAGGGATCTGTGCCGCGGTATCGTGGCCGCCGCCGTTTATAGACGTTCATCACACAGATTAGATCCAGAGCTTTGTAGTGGCTGTGGGTGCCGCGTACAGCAACTCTGTAATCGGCATCGAGAATGATGCATCGAAGTTCCATTGGAACTCCGTCGGCATGCGCACACTTCCACCATCTTTCATTTAGAAAAAGTATATCATTCAAATCATTCATGACGGCAGCAATAGGAGCGCGGTGCGTGCATGTCCTCTCAGCATGCTGCTCAGCATAGTGTCGCTCGGCTGTCTTATCAACAATGCTCATGCATGCACGAATGCCTGCATGCGAACTTCGGTTGCACACACGCTGCATGCATCTGCCTGCATGTATGTCCCTCTGCATGCAGAGCTAAGCGCATTGCAGTGCATCTACCATCTCACGCCGACTGGCATATCGGCATCGCGACGTTGCAAAAGTCTTCCGTGAACGGCATCCGACCTGCGGCAGCAGGTGCGGATGCAATACCCTCTTTGCCATGCTTCTCGTTGCGGTAACATGTCAACCGCTACCTCTCCGCCTGCATGCCGCCATGGCTGGCAGGGCCTGTTGGGCTGCACATCGCTGAACTGGTGTGCTGCCTTGGCCGCATGCATGCTGGCACGGTCAACTTGGTAGAACACTGTTGGCGTGACTACGCACGCTCTGTGTGTGTTACCAAACAAGAGCGTTCCGGATTTCTGACCAGTACCTTGCCCTGTCGCAGTCATGCCGAACCCAAACGCGGCCAACAGCAGGCACCGCGACTCAAACTACATCACGCGAGGCCAGTATATGGAGCTGTACACGGCACAATCACAGGAGACCCAGCAGTTACGGCAGCAGCTCATGCAGCTGCAACAGCAGCTGCCGTAACTGCTGGGTCTCCTGCGCTTGTGCCGTATAGAGCTCGATATACTGGCCTCGCGTGACGTAGTTGGAATCGTGGTGCCTGCTGTTGGCGGCGTTTTGGTTCGGCATGACTGCGACGGGGCAAGGTACTGGTCAGAAATCCGGAATGCTTTTGTTTGATCAATGGGAAGTGGTAACACCCACAGAGCGTGCGTAATCACGCCAACAGCGTTCTACCAAGTTGAGGAGCATGCTGAGAGGACATGCACGCAGCGCGCGGCCAGCTCGCTGGAGGCGTAGCGCACGCCCAGGGGAGTCGACACGTACGCCTGCATGTAGAGAGCAGACACGCGGGTCAGCTGTCGTAGGCCCATTGCAACAGTATAAGAACACGGTGCTGAGTGACAGAGAAGCAGCTACTCAGCAGCACGGCCCCCGCGTGTGCAGAGAGCACACACTGCGGCACATAAACAGCAGCGTCTGACGAGCACAGGCCGCAGCAGTGATGCAGCGTGGCGGCGATCTGGTCGCCTGCACTGCTGTCAGGCTGCCAGCTAGCCTGTTGTGGCTCACAAGAAGCGCACCGCCATCAGTGCACACGTGTGCACCCGCCAAAACTCAATTTTTGAAGCCGCTGGTCGGCGGTCAGCCTGTCGCTGACGCCACTGACATCGCATGCAGCCTCAGGCGGCGGTTTTAGTGGCGGACTCGCAAAGCGCTGTGTAAAGATGGCAACAGGTCGCGTCCGCAGCAAGGCTGCGACTGCCCGCCCCGCCGCGCATGCTGCACACTGTGGCCACACTGGAGCCGCCTGAAAGTGAGGAGCGGGCTACGCCTGCTGGGCACGCGCTGCGAGGAGCTCACCTTGGTTGTGTGAGGGTGGGGGAGAAGAGCCCGCCCCGCAGAGGCGGCTGCACTGTCCCGAGGCGCAGTGGTGTCACAACACCGTCCGTTACGAGCGGAGCACCGCAGTGTGCACACTGACGCGGCGGCTGATGGCTGGCTGCTGCGGCCGGGTGCCCAAGTGCAGGAGGATTACTAATGTTTCCGGAACGGCGCTTGCGTCCCGGGCGCAGCGGCCCTCGCTGCGCAAGCGGCAGCGGCACTCCGGCTGGTATCTGACAGAGTGGCCTGCTGCTGCCACGACGCTGGCCCCGAGCTGAGCTGCACAGAGCCGGAGCCATCCTGGAGGTGAGCAGAGCCCAAGTCGAGCCGAAGCGGAGTCCTTCACAGCAGCGAGTCTAAGGTCGGGAAGTCGAGTTGATTGCGGAGCAGAGCTCAGTCGTTACTGGGTCGCTCAGAAAAACTGCCAGAAAACTCCGAAAGCACAGTCGACCCCAAGGCGAACTCAGGCTGAAGTGAGGCCCACACGAAGCTGCGATGCCCTGATGCCACGCAGAGCTGCCATGCAGTCCGAAGCTGCCCTGCTGCTGACTGCAAGACGTGCAGTTGAAAGTCAAAAGTTTGACGCCGTCCGCGCCCAGAAGGGCGTCAGGCGTGAAAAAAGCGACAGGATTCCCAATCCCTTAGTTGCTGACAGACAAGTCTGACACTTCGCCAAGAGCACAGGCTTCCCATCCCTCGCGAGGCCACAAACACTGCAGCCCCACTGAAGTCGAGAACAGAGTTGCAGGCCACACTACTGCGTGGCTCTGCGCTTCTGTCCCCTTAAAATGGAAAGTCGCCCACGGTCAAAAGGCAGGCCAACTGGGCAGGAGAAACAGGGTTTCCCACAGTCAATTCAGCATGCTGAGGAGGCGAAAGAGATGCAGAGGGTAGGGGCGTAGCTCTGGGTCGGGCGACCGGCGACGGGGCAGCAGGCTGTCCCGGCGCCGGTGCCGGCGCGGCTGAAGTCTTGCGCCGACTTTGGCGTCGGCGGGAGTGGCACACTGTGCGAGCTGCAGTGGCGACGTGCGAGGGGGCTGCCTGCGTCCAGTGATCGGCACAAAGGTAGTGTTCACGAATATTCGTGAACACTACCTTGGCTGGAGTGATACGAGGCCTTTTGCCATGCATGCTTGGGTCCAGGTGCGGACTGCCGCCATCTGAAGACATGTAATGTACTGGCAGCAAAGTTGCTGGGGTACTCCCCTCGGGGATGGAGTGATGTAGCTGCGCTGTGATGCGCCTGCTCTTCTTCGGTCGGCTTTCATTGGCGCTTGGTGGCTGCCCATCAGCTGCTCGCTTCGGCGCAATCAATGCGCCGTGCAGGCGCCCAGCGGCGTCCGCCACGGCGTCTGCAAGCCTCCTGCTGGGCGTGCGGTGATAACCACTCCTCCTGGGAGCCCGCTCTCCTGCGGCACCCTCGTGCTGTGCTGCCGTTTCCGCGGATGGCCCCGCATGTGCGTCTCCTGCATCTGCTGATGGGAATACTTCATGCTGCAGCTTCGCGCGTTTGGCGGTGGCAGTCGGAGGCACCGAAACTGCAGCTCCTGTGAGCAGCGGGACACCCAGCTCATCATCGGACGAGAATTCTGCACTATCCGCCAGCCTGGCTGGCCGGCCGGCAGACCTCTTAGGCCTGCCACTCTGCGCTCGTCCTGCATCCCTGTGAGTACTGCCCCTCATTGCTCGCCGTGCAGACACATTCGCCAGCGTCCACGGCGTCTCTTCAGCAGTGTCACTGTCTTCCTGCTTTTCTTCCGTTTCGTCATGCAGCTGTGTTTGCGCTGCCAGAGTGAGCCGGATACGGCGACCCGTGTTGCTGAGCACAAGTGTGGCAGGGCGTGCTGGGGCACCGTCATCGGGCTCGTGGTGGCGCTTGGGCGCCGGGCGCGCTCTGCTGCCGATCTGGCCGGCGCTGGGGCCCGACGCGTTCGAGCCGTCTCCAGCGTCAATCGCGGGGCCGCCACCACTACCGCCATCAGTGCCATCAGTGCCGCCAGTGGCACCGCCGGTGCCGTCCAACTCCGCCGGGCTCGTCAGGTATGGCCGGCGAATCTCCAGGATGCGGGATGTCCTGCGAATGCTGTGGATGGACAGCTCCCTCAGCAGCGACTCTCTCGCTGCCTCCCCTAGGCCCAGAGTCTCCAAGATCCGGTCATTGTCCTTGCGCATAATGCCTGCGCCCAGCCTGCGCCCAGCCTGCGCCCCGGAGCGCGAATGCCCCGGGGCGCGAATGCCTGCGCCCAGCCTGCGCCCCGGTGCCGCTACCGGGCTCGGGCCTGGGGCATCGGGGCGCATTGGGGCGCGAATGCCCCGGAGCGCGAATGCCTGCGCCCAGCCTGCGCCCCGGTGCCTGCGCCCAGCCTGCGCCCAAATGATGAAAAAGTGCACATGCACAGCACCCCACTTGCCGGCAGTGCGTAGCATGTTGGCCAGATCCTCATGCTGCTGCAGGGCACTCGCAGGTCATAAGTGTACTTGACCTCGAGCAGGTGAATAGTGACCTTGCTGTAGTCAGCGCGGTTCCGCTCCCACGGGTGGGCTTGCGGTTTCCACTGGCGCCGTGTGACGGCATTCCCCTGGCAGTCTTTGAACACAAAGTCATCTGAGACAACCATACTAGCCATGTCTGGTATGCTGTGCTGGGCAACTATCCGGAATACATCTGGCACAAGCCGAGCTACAACGCCGCAATCGACTGGCCGCTGCGGGGCGTGACCATCTTCGCCAACTGGACGGCGCAGCAGACGAGCGGCTCCTTCAAGCAGCTGCTT
>JAABUL010002133.1_pt1 | contig 34146 bp, 28 predicted proteins | sample 5559151 | NCBI WGS metagenome assembly JAABUL01 (sample SAMN10711876, study PRJNA513368) | rock metagenome | isolation source: Antarctica rocks | place: Antarctica: Victoria Land, Pudding Butte sud | reverse complement strand
GTTTACTGATGAAAAGAACTCTACTTGAAAGAATTGATACGGAAAAATTCAGAATAAACTAGAGATCAACGTCAATCTCTTTTCTAATGAACGAGTCAAATTGAGCTATATACATTCTAGATTATTCAATGACGCAGCTGAGATCACTCAGACTAAATGCAAACGTAACTGTGTCAATCTTTATAGAATCATTGAAGATCTTTTGAAAGAGCTAGCTCAGTTGTTTGATGATTCAAATAAGAAAGTCAACTTTCGTAGAAAATACTACAACTTGATTCAAGAATTCAAGAAATTCAGTGAATTTTATACTCAGTTTCAACGTTTATCTTTCTATTTAAACTATCACGAAAAGCAACTGATCGTTAATCTGAAAGATAAAATCAACTCTTGTCTTTGATTCATTTGAGTAAATCAACTAATTCAATCTGATTCTTTAAAAGAAATTCATTTCTATCTGATTCATTTGAATAATGATCAGCGAGTTATTCAAGAGATCAAGAACAAGCTCAAATGCATCAACAACATTTCAAAGACTATTTTTCATAAAGTGACTGTTATCACTCAATCAATTGATCACTTGAAGTTTGATCATTTAAAGTCGCGTGACGCGATTTTAACTAACGTCAAAGAAGCAAACATTCTAGTTGAAAGCTGTTTCATATATCATAAATCAGATCATAGCTCTAAAAAGTGCTTTGATTAATCTACTAGAATTAATGCAGTGAACAAAGAATATAATCAATTCAATTCGAATTTGAATTTCAATTCAAAAAACTAGTCATTTTTTCAAAAGTCATTAAAGAAATAAAGATTATATCTTTGTGCAAACTAGACGAAATTCTATCAAAAGAGAATTACTTTGAAAAGTCATTTTTAATTGACATTTATCTCATCTTTCAGAAATGATCTTTCAATCTTCGTTTTCTAATAGACAGTGATTCAGTCATTTACATGATCATACATTTCAATCTAGTCAATAAAGTATGCAAGAAACTAGAAATTCAATCTATATCACTGACAAAAGAGAAGCTAATAAGAGATTATGATGAAAAAATATTTAAGAAAACAATCACTCATAAAATTCTACTCAATCTCATTATCGAAAGTTATAAGAAATTGACTGTATTAATGTTGATAGCTGATATCAATCATCATGAAGTCATATTGAGTAAGCTCTGAATGAATAAAAACGAAATATTACTGAATATGCAAAACGACGTCATTGTTTTTTTAAATCAATTGAATACTTCTATTTCGATTTTTTCGATCTCGCTCAATTCAAAGTACTCAAGTTGATCGCGATCAACTTCGTTTTCTTTAATCACTTAAACTAAGATCTTTATGATGCTCAAATGACTCATTTCAATCACTGCTCAGAAAGAGTCATTCTTGATTCAAAGCATAAACATCATCTCATTTAAAACATTGTTGAATCATTTAAAGAAGAACAAGATCAAAGTCTTTGCTTTATTTATGATGAACATCAATAGAAAAATCACGTATAATACTTGATGCAATTTGAACGTTTTAAACATCTTTTTAATCAATGAAATGACTTAGAAATTGACTATGATGTCAAAGTCATGAACTTCTTTGTTGATTAGAAATGATTTCTGAATTTTTAATGATTTTCTGATGTTATACTGCAGTATTTGTAGAAAAGATTATTTTATCATAAAGTTATTTGTAACTGTTGTTGACTCTGCAAAGAGAAGACTCTTTAAATGCTCTCAATCATTAAAAGTTTATATCATTTTCTGATTTATCATTTCTGACTCTGCTTGAGCGACGTCTTTTCTGAGTCACTACTCACATAAGAGAAATGATTAACACGTCTCTTCTTGACTTCTATCATTTGTCATGTTGATTCATGAGCAACTAGACTGCGTGTTTTTAGCACAACTGTTGTTGAGCTTGACGAGTTCATTGAACTGAAAGAGTTTGTGAACTTTGAAGAATTCATTGAATTCAAAAAGTTCATTAAACTTGAAGAGTTCATTGAATCTGCAGAGCTTAAAGACAATGAAGAGCTCAAGAATTGCAAGAATGTGCAATTGTATTTAGATGCTTCTGAATATCTGAATGATCTGTTTCTATAAATTTCAGATGCTTGTTTCATCTGCTGTCATCATTTGAAACAGATGCATCTTCAAAATTCATGATTTTCATTGCAGTTAATGCAACATCTTTTATTCAAAAACATCATGCACTTTTTAATGTAATGTTTGTTTGCACACTTGACACAGCATTGATTCTTTCTACAAAATCTGATCATGTAATCAAATTCTTGACATCTGAAGCATTGTGTAATGCAACAGTTCTTCTTGAACAGCTCACATGCATATTCATGATATGTATTTAGCATATTTACATTCATCAGTTGATTTATTATTGCTTCAATTGCTATCTTCATAATGAGTAATGAATGAGTCTTTTTACTTTTTGCTACTTTCTTAAGTCAGACTATTCTTAGAATCTTCAGATTCTCATAAAGTCTTGTGTTATTCTTTATCAACTTTCTAATGACTTTCTTCTGATTATTCATGTTGATTGTAGTATGTACTTCATGTGTCAGCATTGCGAATGTTCATTGAAGCGCTTGTATGCGCAAACTATCGATGTGATTGACCAACGGGAAGATATAAAGCAGCGACTTTGGCCAGGTTACATGTAACTTAGCATACATACAGCGCCTAGACAGTGTCATAGTCATAGGCTGCATGCACTTAATGAAGAAATAAAAAATAAAAATAAAAAAAAGAATGTTCATTGCAATATGCATGTTGAGTTTGCAATTTCTTTTGCTCATTCTTGAGTTTTTTTCAGATTTGCTCATGCATTTGAGCTGACTGCATGAAGAGAAATGTCTTTGTTATTCAGCTTGCAAAAAGACATGATCAAATTTCGTTGACTTGTTGACACGTCTGCTATTTTCTGAAGAATCTGCTTGATGATCTTCTTCTGCATCTTCTTTATTTCTTCTTTGTTTGCTATCTTTATCATGACTTTACATCTTTTGCAAAGTGATGATAATCTCTCTTTGAAATGTTACTTTCTTATTGATAATTCTTCTCTTGTCATGTTTGCTTATGACATGATTTTCAATGAGAAACGCGTATTTCTCTGCATTTATAACTGCTTGCTTAGCAATTGAATTGATGTTTTCAATTTCTATACATTCTTCGTGATGAATGCATTTTGAATCATATGATGTTTTTCTTCTGAATTAAGTTGAAAATGATGCATCAGCTTTAGTGCTATTTCTTTTCATGAATAATTTTTGCTCATTTCTTTCTTTAATGTTGATATTTTTATTAGTAAATTGATAATGTCAACTATTTTCTCTTCATCATTGCATGAGCGTTGTGACTTTGCATCGCTGTTTTTTTGTGACATGTCAACGTTGCTTGCAATCATCTTCAAACTTGCATTGCTGTGACTCATGCAATTCATCGTCGTTTGATCATTTTTTAGATTCATTCTGTTTTGCATGTAATGCTCTTTTTCAAGATTTATTATGTGCATGTTGTGATTGTTTTCAATTTAGCATGTCATCTTATTGTATATCACAACAATTAATTTAATTTAAACATTGAAATTTGTTATTTTAAAAGTAAGCAGTTAATCAGCATTTTACAAATTTAAGTCAATTAAGATTTGCAAAATAAAATGAAAGAACTTGAATTTAATTGTTACATCAATGATTATTTTAAAGAGATTCATGAATCAGAAATCAGTGAATAAATTCATTAAATCTGCTTTTATAACAAAGCAAAGCACTTAAGTTGATCTTGATCAACTTCAACTTTCTCAATCAATTAAAGTAAAGAAAATCATTAATATTATCATGATTGAAGTTATTATATATTAAACTTTAGTCAAGAATAAAAAGATTAAGATCTTTTCATTAATTATTAGTAAAATCAATAAAGTGCTTAGCTCAGTTGAAGATTTCACAGAACTGAATGAAATAATATTAATCATGTCATTGAATAAACTGAAGAAGAAGTTTTCAATCATTTATCATGACTTTTTGAATTGTCAAAGACTGAGTTAAACTAAAAATACTATTAATATAAAAGAATGATATTATTGACTCATTGAAGAGAATTCATAGAAAATCACTTCAATATAGTATTTCGTTCTGAACTCAACAATTTTCTAATTTAATATTTTCATATTGATTAAAGAAATAAAGATTGAAAAACGCATGCAAAATCATGAAAACAAATTACTTAAACTATTCAAAGATAAAGCACATTATTGATATGATGCTTGCGCTTCATTCTGATCATCAAGAGCAAATAAGAAGCATCATTAATATGATGTTGATGAGTGAATAAAAAATAATTATTGCTATCTTGCAGAAAAATTCAGTCAAGATGAAAGATATACAGAAGAAATTACACAAGCTGCAAGTACTTTATGAGTTCAACAAATGTAGAAACAATGAGCTAATGCTCTGAGAAAAGATGAGAAGTTTGACAAAGATGATAAAAAAGCTGATGCATCAATGCATCATTGCATTGACTGTCAATCAATGCATGAAGAATCAGCTGAAGAGATTGAAAAAGATAATGAGCAAACTTGAAAAAAAGTTTATGAAGAAGAGAAAACATGTTGACAGCTGAGCGAAAAGAGCAAGCATGAAGTTGATGACATCATTTGAAAGTCATTTTGTGTTCAATGTCAACATATCATCATCAGTGCAAAATCATTGTAAGAAATTTGAAGTAAAGATTTTCATTAAAGAAGAAGAAGAAGTAAAAAGAATCATGATGATATAATGAAGAATATAGTAAGATGATTGAAAGAAATTGATGTCAACGAGACACTGTCAATGTGCAAAAACATAGAAACAATAAAGAAATGATTGAGACTGCTGATATTTTGAATCAAGATGAAGAGTAGTAAAAAAACATTAAAGAAAAACAATTTTTGAATCAAAAAGATATCATTGAATACATGTTTATGCAAAGTCAGTTTTGAAGTAGTGATACATGAAATTAAAGTTGAAGAAATGTTTAAGAACATAAAGAAGAAAGAGATGAGAACACTCATCAAGATCAATAAAGATATACATTCAGAAATAATGATCAAGAAGATTGAATGACTCACAAAGAAGAGTGAGCAGAAGAGATATGTCTTGCTGATGATATATGTAGTCAGTGCTGAGATGATAAACAAGCTGATTGATGAGAGAATATGTCATGAAATCAACATAAAAATCACACAGTTTTATGACTTAAGCTGCAGAGTGCATCAGTGTTTAAAGTATCAAGAATATGATCACAAGATATATAAATGCAAAAACAAGCAAAAATGCATTTACTGCATGCTGAATCATTGCTTAAAGCATTGTTTTTATGAACAAACTCAAAACATGTGAAAATGTGAAGTATGTTGAAATACATACAGAGTCTTTAATTCTCAATGTCATAAACAACAAGCTGAAAAAGAAAGAATAAAGAAAGTCACAAAGCACAGACTTTTATATCATGTTGTATGAAAGTAGAAAGAATTAAAGACAGCAATAATAATAAATTTATACACTTTTGTAACATTGATTAAGTTGACTTATGAAGAACTTTATGCTATCTATATTGAGTGAATAAAACTCTCTGAGGTAGAAAATCACTCGCTGTTCATACAACTGCTTCACGCAGTCAAAACTATCATTATGAGACTATGTATCAAATTAGTTCACGTTAATTACATGTTAAAGAATGAGTAACTCAGTCACTTTAAATTGTTTCAGAAGCTTTATTTTCATCATCATTCTTGCAGCTGCTCTGAAACTCTTCGTGATAGTAATGATTATTCAATAGTTTAAAAAGTCAACGTTTTATAACATTCTTGATTGCAAATGCAATCAGTTCAAGCAATGCATGAATACATGTTTCATCATTTGAAGATTTCAGTCACAGTTGCATCATATGCTATTTGCGTCTGAAACATTTCTGAAGTGCAGATAAACATTCAGATTTATGCATTCAATTCTGATGTAAGTGATGAGAATGCTTTTAATTTTCTGAAAATCATTTTGCATCTTTATCATTTTGTTGAACAAATGCAATCTTTGTGTCAAAATAATGTGAACATCTGCAATGCATTTTCTATATTTTTTTCATCATTGCTTTCACTAACTTCTGTAATATTGCACTATTGCGATGCTGTCATTAATTGAAATCATTGCAGTGAGAATTAATTGCTTACATCTTGACTGTATTTTCACATCTTCTTGAATTAATTTGTTCAGAAGCATCACTTTCTTGATGATAAGAAAGCGAAAGATGATTCAATTAATATTCATCAAATAAATGCATATCAGTTTGCATGCTTGTTTGATTTTCTGCATACAATCATTGATTCAACTGTGTAACATGATCTTGTTTTGCAGTATGTTCAGATGAACATGCAGCGAACTTGTGTACATTTCTGCTTTCAAAGTCTCAATGCTTACTCTTTTAAACATTTTTGCAACATGATGCAGAGTCTGATTCTGTAATGTTTCAAGTTTACATTCTTTGTCTGACAGTTTTTTCTCTTTTTCTCGCTGATGTCAAACTGATGCTTTAAATGCAATTTCTGATCTTACTACTGCTGAATATATTTGTCTTGCTTTTGTAAAGATTGTCTTTCATGTGAAGATCTTAAGTTGACTAAGTGCTAGCATTCATGTGACGTGATTCACTTCAATTTGACGAAGATGCGTGTTTCATTACAATTTCGTGTTCAATTGTACTTTCAGAACTCGCATGTCTGATTTTAACTTAATAACTGAGCTTTCTATTTGTATGCTAATCATAATGTCAAATTTCTTTGATTTTCTGATGAAGTGCGTAAATTCATACTTTTCTGATGCAAATGTTGCATCATGAATATAAGCTCATTTCGCGCAGATGTTGTATGCTTTGCTCAGTGTTTTACAGATTTCTTCAATGAATTTATCATATGTTAGAATGTTAATGTCATTTATGAAGTTAAGCACTTCAATCTTAATTTTCAGTGCTTTGCACTTCTCAATCAAACTTGCGTTAAAGAATAGAAAGAGAATTGATGAAATGAAAGATTTTTGTGATATGTTTGCATTTATCTTGCGTATGTTACTCATTTGCTCGTTGAATCTCAGCAATGTTTCTCAATTCTTAAGAAAGCTGCATGCTCATTAAACTATGTAGTCTGAAGTTCTTTTCATTTTCAGAGTATGCAGAAGTCTGACATGCAAAACTTGATTAAATGCTTCAATGATATTTAAACTTAGCATGAACGCTACATATTTAATTTTGCAGTCTCATACTGTGTGAATCTGATTTACTAGTAGATTTAATGTCAAGATCATGAATTACTTACATCTCACTTTTATTTAAGCATCAGATAACATGTGATGAGTCTCAATTATATTGTTCAGTCTTTTAGTCATGATTGACTTTAAAGCTTTGCTCATGATATTAAACAAAGCAATGAATTAATATGTTTTTGAATCAATATAATTGCTCTTCTTCAATTTGCATAATATTATCATTTAAGCTTTTTTAAACTGCTTCGAATGATATCTGTATGTTACACATGCATTGAATAAACTCATTAATATTAAGATCAGTTCTGCAAGATTTGTTTGCAACACTTTGTTTAAAATGTTTGAAACATCTGATGCTTTGTCTGCTTTTACTCTTTTGATTGTCTATCTCACTTCATCTTCTGAAATGTGTAAGTCAAATGACATTGTCAAAAGTATAAATAACTCTACAATGTTATTGATGTTTGTCTAAAAGAGTGAAAGAAAGAATTTTTCTTGCAATATCTTAATTTTGTTCTTGAACATCATTGTCATTTGATCAGTATCACTTTACTTTAATGATGAAAACTGAAAAAGTTTTTTAAATAGCTGACTTTTGATTCTGATTCATTTTGCGAAGCATCATATTGACTTAAGTACATCACTCAGCTCATGCATTTATGATCTGAAATGTGCACGCTTCGCTTGTTGAATGATCTTGTTTTTATGATCATTGCGTTTCAGATATTCATTTCATGCATTTCATGCATTTAGTGTGCTTTGTATTTTTCATACAATTCACAATCATCTTGATTTCATTACTATCTTTGAGCAGTTTAAATTTCAGAAGTTCTTTGCTCAACTTGATGACTTTGTCAAAAAAATGCATTGCAAACTTGAGCATCGAGAACAACTGGCGACAGCGACCTATCGAAGCATATGATATATCAAATCAATTGACAAGTTATAGAGTACAATCGTACGATCAAAACAAGCTCTCATTCGACTCAATAGCTTCACAGATGACTGCGTCGCAAGTCAAAAATCGAAATTTGAAATTTTCTGCGCTCACGCAGATCAAAATCGACGACGAAACGAGAGTTCATTAATGCAGAAGAAAGAATCATCAATTCAGACAGTAATTTGATTGATAAATCAAAGAGCAAACTCACATGAAAAGTACAAGTTGTCAATCAACTTTAGAACAGTACAAAAGACTGCGTACTGATGCAAAAATCGAAATTGAAATCTTTTGCACTTGAAGATTGCACAGAGAATAACGTTGTTTCAGAGAAGTACAGCATTTCTTATCAAATCACTATCTGTTTTATCTTTTCTTGATGTGCAAGACAATAAGTCAAGATCAGTCGTTACTATTCTGAGCGAGATAACGTGACTACTTTGATATCTGAGATATAAAGCAATTGCGTCAAGCATTTTCTATCAAAAAGAGTAATCTAGATTCTTGCAGACTAAATTTATATCATTTTCATCTGACATAAGTCAATAATAGAAGACAATTTATTGAAGATTTCAAGATAGAAATTGAAGAATCTTTACACTAGAGTTATTGTCTACATGAAATGCTCTGAGTAAGAGATTAAAGAGATATTTAAGTGATGTCAAGTGAATTTTCTAGAAGCTTGAAGCTTGAAACTCGGAAAAACTCTTTATGAAAAGAAATATAAAAAGTCGCTTTATGCGCTCTTTCTCGTTTCGTTTCGTTTCGCGAATAGTAATGTGAAACTCAGTAGAAGCAATAGCTCAGCGTCAGAACTCAAAATGTTGACGATAGAAATCAAAAAGTCAACGTTAAAGATTGAAATAAATTTATGAAATGAACTTAGCATGAGTTTATCAACAAGCAAACAACTGCAGAATGACATTGTTGATTTATTTTGCAGTCAACAAAAATCATTCACATCAGTAAATAGAAAAACGCAATACATGTTTAGTTCACTCGATGCATTAATGTTAAATTCACATGCAAATGTGCATAATGACAAGAATACAATCAATTTGCGAAATGCGAATTCGCAGCAAAAAGAGCAAACATGAGTGATTGTGAAATTCAAAGAAAGGAAAAAGCGAAAAGCAATAAAAAGTTTGGAAAAAGAAGCTAGCATTGAAGTTAGTATGAGCAAGTGCTACAATGTCATCTCTAAAGAGATGCAGATAAAGAGACTACGCGAAAAAATTGAATATGCAGTCAATCAGCTAAGACAAGCAATATCAGAACAGAAAGAGACTATAAGTCATAGCTTAATCTACATTTGAAGAGCATACAATGAAAGCATAGAAAACTCGATTCAGAAGCAAATAGATCAACTTTAAAGTCAAACAAACAACAAATTGAAGATCATTCTACAATTGATTCAACAAAATGCTGAAGACATCAAAAAGAAAATCAATGCAAAGCAAATGACAGAGAATTCACAAATCTTGCAGAAGACGCAGGTTTTGCAAACGTTGCAAGTCATGCAAAATTCGCAAAAATCAACGCAAAAGCTCACATATGTGCAAAAAGCAGCTCAAGTCACAAATGCAAATGCAAATGCAAACATAAATGCAAATGTGAATGCAAATGCAGACGAATGAAACCTGATTATCAAGAAATTCTCGTCAAAATCACAAGAAATATCGTATCATGAAAGAAGACTTATTGTCAATTTCAAAAATGAGAACTGAACGTTGAAGACGATGAAAATGCGAGATTCGATGAATAATGCATTGAAAAAGGCGAAAATCGATCTAAGAGTCGTCACGATAGTCAAAACGCTAAAGAAAAATAACATTGCTTTGATGATTTCAGAAAAATACATCGCAGATGTCTTACTAGCGCAAAGAGCAATATGAAAGCATGTTTTTGATGTTAAAAGCATTAAGAAAGATGAGAAATGACACAAAATAGTCATACACAGACTGAAAATCGAAATCTTCAACATAAAGATTGAAATGAAATATCTGAGAATCGAGCTAGAGAAGTACAATTCTGAATTGAAGCTGATAATAAATTCAATATGATTATCAAAAGGTGAAAATAAAGCAAGAAAGAATCATGCTTCAACGATACTGACGTTCAAAATCGAAGCAGAAGCGCAAAGACATCTGAAAAAATGACTCTTAGCTGCAAGATCAACATATCAAACAGTTGAATATTGAGACTATTGATCAAATGATCAATGTCAAAAATGTCAAACATTCAAGCATTTGCAAAACAAATGCAACAGATCATCAAGATGCTTGTACTGCAAGCGAAATCATCAGATCTGAAATCATAAATGTCAATTATTTATGTGCAAAGATGAGTAATCATGCAATCACATGATTTCTAAATGTTGCAACTGTCAAAATGCGCACTTCGCAAATAGCGCAATGTGTGAAACATATCAGACAGCTCAATCTATTAGCTCACAAAAAGATCATCTAGTCACGAAATTGTAATAAATATTGCATTCAAAATGTCACAAAACAATGCAAAGGACAAAAGCTTTGCAAACACGTTGAATATTTGAATTCTACAGCACAATTGCGTAAGATCAACGCAAATTATGCATGCATGCATGAAATTTGCGAAAAACAAGACAGACATTGTTATACTACAAGAATTGTGAATGAAAGACGAAAATATAACAATTTTGCATTCATCATTTATCTGCATCAAATCAAATGTTCAGAATACTCATGTCAGAGTACTGATATTTGTTGCAAAAAACGCAAAGAAATTTACATGCACATCAAGATTAGACATAGTCAACAGCGAAGATATGCAAGCAATATTAATAGCGAACAATAAAATTCAGAGAGAAATTTTACTGTTCAATGTTTACAACGAAAAGTCACAAAATGCAGATGATGAGCAATTATACACGATTGAGCGAGAATTAGCAAAAGTTATGCTAAATTCTGAGCAAAAAGTTATTATTGTCGAAGACTTTAATGCACATCATAGCTGATGAAACGCAAAAATTTCAAACTCTATTAAAACGAAAGCATTAATAAAGTGAGTAAATTTACATAAATGCAATCTGATTAACACTTCTGATATAAATACATATCACAGTTATTCAGATCAGTTAAACTCAGTACTTGATTTAGCATTTGCATCAAAGAATATGCACAATCACATTAAGAATTGATATATAAATGAGAATGCAAACACAGAATTCAATCATGAAGTAATTTTATTTACAATAGTTATGAAAAAAGTGAAGTTGATTGAAAATTCGCTGAACGCATCATACAATTTGCAAAAAGTTGACTGAAAAGACTTTGATGAGCATTTGCAAAAGACGAAAGACAAAATAATTGTCAAGATGCAAAGAATCATGAGTTTAGAAGCAAAAGTCATTTATTTGACTGAATGCATCAAGAATACAGTGAAATTATTCATATTTAAACAGCGAATATGCGCAAAATCTAAATTCTGGTGAAACAATGAGTTCATCGAAATGCAAAAGACGTTGTCGTCAAAAAAGCGAATCTGAAAAAGATGCAGAAATGACGACGCATGAGCAGAGATAGTACAAATGCGAAATTCATATCATGATGCAATAAAGCTGATCAAAAATCAATTCTGAATCAATTTTTTGAACAACGTTGAAGAGAAAGAAGTGTTTCAGATCTACAAGTTCACTAAATCACGTCTAATCGAGAAGCTACTCTTGATACAAAACTTGCAAAAAGAATTGAAGATCAAATTTAATGAAAAGTGCAAGACATTTCTGAAAGCAATGTACTTATCATCATCAAAAATTCAAATCAATGAAGAATTACTATCAAACGAAAGTATACAGTGATTAAAAGTTATCAAAGAGAAAATCAAGCACGCTATTAACTTCTCAGCACTCAGAAAAGCATTCAAATCAAATGATATGTCATTCGCAATCATACAGCGAGCGTACAAAACTATATTGAAAATCTTCAATTTAGTATACTCAGATTTGATCAAAAACAACTATCATTCGAAGATATGATGCGAAAACACGATAATTATTCTGAAAAAATCAAACAAATCGAATTATTCAATTTTGAAGACATACAGAATTATTACGCTGCTAAACTGTTTAGACAAAGTAGCAGAAAAAATAATAGCAGTGCAACTGTCTTACACAGTTGAAATTAATGATAAGCTGCTGAACTTTGATCAAATGAAAGACAGAAAACAAAGATCAGCTATAAATGCAGTACTAAATCTAGTACATGATGCGCAAATGACGAAAAGTCAAGAAAACACGCTTATCTGTCTACTTCTAGATATCAAAGAAGTCTTTGATCATGTTGCATTGAAACAGTTGATCAAAATATTAATTAAATTGAAAATATCAGTCAATTTAATCAATTGAGTAAAATGTTTCTTACAAAATTGAGTTATTGACTTAGCATTTGACGATGAATGTCAGAAATCAAAGAAAATAAGCACAGAAATATCACAAGATTCATTTATCTTGCTCATTTTATTTCTAATTTATATTTGATATCTGTTTTCAAAGATTTACGCAAAGTTTGAAAATTTACAGTTACTCAGCTATATTGATGACGTGACGCTATACGTTGAGAGAAGAAATATTGACAAGAATGTGAAAATACTGGAAAACGCAGCAAAAATCGCTTTCACATGAGCTGAGAACAACGCAGTGCAATTCGATGACTCGAAATTTGAATTAATACAATTTGAAAGTCATAAGACAACACTCAATCAAATGATTATTCTACTTAACAACATGATCATAAAATCAAAAACATATGTACGATGATTAGAAGTCTGACTGAATCGAAAGCTTAACTTCAAAGTTTATGTGCAAACGAAAATCGCGACAGTCACAAGAACGCTACACTCATTATTTAGATTAATGAATAGCGAGTGAGAACTAAATGTCAAATCAGAAAAGCAGTTATATCTGATATGCATCACGTCTATTAGTGATTATGACGTCGAAATATGATGAAATAATCAAAAAAGCTACTTAGTCAAATTTTGCAAACTGCAAAACGCTGCATTACAAAAAATTCTGAGTGTGTTTCAAACATCATCGATAGATGCTATGCAAATAAAAGCAGAAATCTCGTTGATGAAGATGCAATTAGATCAAAAGTGCAAGAACTATACAATTCAAATAGCTGAATTATTGAAAAAACACTTTATCAGAAAAAGAATGTTTATTTCATACTCATCTCAATACTCTATTGAATTGAATCTAGATCTGAACGCATCAAAATATCTGAACTGAAATGAAATGAAGATGAATTTATCTTGAAAAGTCAAGAAATGCAAAGACAGACTCACGCAGATATATTGAATATTGAACAAAGTGCAAAAAACACTGAATTTAATAAAAGAAATTGAAATTTCTCACTTCAAGAAATCATGAGATCAAGAAATCGAGCATTTAGCAAGAATTCAAACCGAATTTGCAAAAAGCGAAACTCGCGAAACAATCAATTCACACTACAGAAAATTAGAAAGAATTATCAAAAAGGCGAAAAACATAGTGATGTATATCAATGCATTGCAAATTCGAAAAAAGATAGCAGAGATCAAAACTGAAACTGAAACAACAGTGATATTCATGCATGAACTCATCAGATACAGCAAAGCAACAAGCGTTTACGACAAAATAATCACAACGAAAGTGAAACTGCAAGCTATTAGCGATGCAATTGCAATATGCAGCGAAAAAGCACTCAAAAACAGCGAAATTTGAGTGTACATGAACAGTCAAATGACTTTGCAAAGACTAAATGCAAAGAGCAACGTCAATGCGAAGTTATTCAATGACATACGACAAAACTTGATCAATTTACGTCAGAATCAGTGTCAAATTTGCATACAGTGAATATCAAGTTGCAAAAGCATTATTGAAAACGAAAAAGCAAATCAATTGATCAAAAGCGCTGCTCAAGAATTATCAGTTATTGACAACATGAAAGCAATCATTATAAGCTTCGTCAAAAAGCAAATTTGCAAAGAGACGAAATTACAATGATTAAATGTCTGAAAAAGCAGCATCAAGAAAGGAAATCAATATCAAAAGCACATATTGAATGTGAATTTAAGTCATAAATCACTAAAAGAGATGAGAAAAATCGATAGACTAACGTTTTCAATCTTTATTCAGCTGAAAATGAAACATGACTATTTCAAGAGCTATTTGCATCGATTATCAGAGAATAATTTGAACAAATGCTATGAAATATGCAATGCAAGACAAACGTTGAAGCATTTACTGCTGAACTGCAGACATTATAGAGCAGAGCAGATAAAGCTTAAGGAAAAAACTCAGCTCAAAAACACAAACACTATATTGACACTGTTCATCATCAAAATTGAAAGAATTGCAACACTAGAGTATTTGAAAAATACTTGAATTGCGACGAGAAAATGATTATTAGAAACGAAAGAGTAGAATGTCAAGAGTGCGAAGAAACAAAGAAAAATGAAAGTACGATGACGAGAATTGAGAAAGAGCGCTTGTATGCGCAAACTATCGATGTGATTAATCAATGAGAAGATATAAAGCAGCGACTTTGATCAGAGTACATGTAACTTAGCATACATACAGCGTCTAGACAATGTCATAGTCATAGACTGCATGCACTTAATGAAGAAATATAAAAAAAATCTTATGTTGTATATGAGTTTAACATGTGAATAAAGCGTTGTTACTGCTCTGTGTGTGATTACGCTGCATATGCATGCATGCATCTGAATTTTGATCAAATGAGAAATAGAAATGAGAAATAGAAAACAAAGATCAGCTATAGACGCAGTACTAAATTTAGTACATGATGCGCAAATGACAAAAAGTTGAGAAAACACGCTTATCTGTCTACTTCTAGATGTTAAAGAGATCTTTGATCATGTTGCATTGAAACAGTTGATCAAAATATTAATTAAATTGAAAATATCAGTCAATTTAATCAATTGAGTAAAATGTTTCTTACAAAATTGAGTTATTGACTTAGCATTTAACGACGAACGTCAGAAATCAAAGAAAATAAGCACAGAAATATCACAAGACTCATTTATTTCACTCATTTTATTTCTAATTTATATTTGATATCTGTTTTCAAAGATTCGCGCAAAGTTCAAAAATTTACAATCACTCAGCTATATTGATGACGTGATGCTATACATTGAGAAAAGAAATATTGATAAGAATGTGAAAATACTGAAAAATGCAGCAAAAATCGCTTTTACATGAGCTGAGAACAACGCAATGCAATTCGATGACTCAAAATCTGAACTGATACACTTTGAAAGTTACAAGATGACATTCAATCAAATGATTATTCTACTCAATAACATGATCATAAAATCAAAGATATATGTATGATGACTAAAAGTCTGACTGAATCAAAAGCTCAACTTCAAAGTTCATATGCAAATGAAAATCATGACAGTTATAAAAATGCTACACTCGTTGTTTAAATTAATGAATAGTGAGTGAGAATTAAATGTTAAATCAGAAAAGCAGTTATATCTGACATGCATCACGTTTATTAGTGATTATGACGTCAAAATATGATGAAATAATCAAAAAGCTACTTAGTCAAATTTCGTAAACTGCAAAATGCTGCATTACAAAAAATTCTGAGTGTGTTTCAAACATCATTAATAAATGCTATGCAAATAAAAGTTGAAATCTCGTCAATGAAGATGCAATTAGATTAAAAGTGCAAGAATTATGCAATTTGAATAGTTGAATTATTGAAAAAACACTCTATCAGAAAAAGAACATTTATTTCATACTCATTTTAATATTTTATTGAATTGAATCTGAATTTGAATGCATTGAAATGTTTGAACTGAAACGAAACAAAGATGAATTTATCTTGAAAAGTCAAGAAGTGCAAAGACAGACTTATGCAAATATATCAAATATTGAACAAAGTGCAAAAAACATTGAATTCAATAAAAGAAATTGAAATTTCTCATTTTAAGAAATTGTGAGATCAGAAAATTGAATATCTGACAAAGATGCAAATTAAATTCGCAAAAGATGAAATATGTGAAACAATAAATACACACTATAGAGAACTGAAAACAATAGTCAAAAAGACGAAAAACATAGTGATGTACATCAATGCATTGCAAACTTGAAAAAAGATAGCAGAATTCAAAACAAAAATCGAAACTGCAATGATATTTACACATGAGTCTGTTAGATGCAGCAAGATGACAAGCGTGATTAATGAAATAATCATAACGAAAGTGAAATTGCAAGTTATCAACGATGCAATTGCAATATGCAGCGAAGAATCATTTGAAGATAGTGAAATTTGAGTGTACATAAACAGTTAAATGACGCTGCAAAGATTAAAATCAAAAAGCAATGTCAACTTAAAGTTATTTAATAACATATGATAAAATCTGATCAATCTGTAACAAAATTAATGTCATATTTGCATACAGTGAGTATTGAGTTGTAAAGACATTATTAAAAACAAAGCAGTGAATCAATTGATCAAAGATGCAACATGAAAAAGATCAACAATTGACATCAGAAAAAGAACAATCATGAACTTCATCAAGTTTGAATGACATCAAGATGCTGCGTAATGATGAAGTACTATGCATTGATCACATGCAAAGTTTTCGCGATCATGCAAACTTTAATAATCTCAATGTGCATGTTACAAGCAATCTGCATGCAGATGAGAAAATCAAATAGAATGCAGAACTACAAGAAAAATCGCTTATGAAAATCATTTGATTCAATATCTTGTCATTGCAATGACAAGAACTGAAACAGAACATTCTTATATTTAATTTGTTGAGAATGATTAGCAGAAAAAACTTAAATCATGAACATTCTTTAAATTTATGTGCTAACTATGTATAAATCTTGTTAAGACTGCATGTCTGTTACTACAACATAAGCAACTCATGAAATTTATTAAGTTCAACATGAATAAACTCAAGAATCTCATTAATATTATTTAACAAATGTTCAGACATAAACATTTTATACATGAATAATATGTTGATGAGAAGACTTTGTTAAAAGAAGAGAAACATAAGTGAATTAGTAAAGAATAATTGAACTACACTATTTGATTAAAAGTATAATATATGAATATTTCTGCAAGACATGATTGATCTGCATGAGAAAGATCTTTACAGATAATACAAAATAAATGAGTTACACATTTTACAAGCAAAGTGAATGCTTGCAAGATGTGATATACAATGATGATGATTGTCAATTTTAAGAATTTCATTTCTTCACTGAGTTTTAACTCTTGAATATCTTAATGATAAAGTTAATCTTTAGTTGAAAACATCATTTGTATAACTTGAAAAAACAGTAACACATGTTGATGTGATTAAAGAAGAAATCAACTATGATATGCATGCATATTGCTGACGAAACATTTGCAACTCATGCTTAAGAAGTAAATTGTTGAAATCTGAGTAATGAAAGATTTCACTCATCTTGAACTGTAAATCTGCTGCAAGAGAAAAGACTATCTCTTGTTAAGAGAAAAATCAGCATAGAAATCATGTTTTATGTATGTTGCATGCAATGTATGCAACATATTTTCAATAAATTTATTGTTTAACTATAGTAAAGTTTAAAAATTATCAAAAGTTTGAATGATATCAAGACATTACATGATGATGAAGCATTATATATTGATTGCATGCAAAGTTTTTGCAATTGCACAGACTTTAATAATCTCAATGCACATGTTATAAACAATTTGCATGCAAATGAAAAAGTCAAATAAAATGCAAAACTATAAGAAAAATCGCTTATGAAAATCATTCAATTCAATATCTTATCATCATGATAATAAGAATTAAGACAAAATATTCTTGTGTTTGATTTGTTGAAAATGATTAGCAGAAAGAACTTAAATCATGAACATTCTTTAAATTTACATGCTAACTATGTATAAATCTTGTTAAGACTGTATGTCTGTTACTATGACATGAATAACTCACAAGACTTGTTAAGTTCAACATAAGTAAACTCAAGAGTTTCATTAATATCATTTAATAAATGTTCAAACATAAACATTTTATATATAAATAATATGCTAATGAAAAGACTTTGTTAAAAGAAGAGAAACATAAGTGATTTAATAAAGAATGATTAAATTACGCTGTCTGATTCAAAGTATAACATATGAACATTTTTGCAAAACATAATCAATCTGCATGAGAGAAATGTTGACATCATGTTTAGAAACTAATCAGAGTGCATGCATGACTAGAATGTTTAATCTATAAAGATAGTTATAACTAAGACTTTAAGAATATAGAAGAAAGAAGATACAAAAAACAAGAAGAACACACTTTATATAGTAGTTACTCAGATTGACGCTAGTCTCAAAGAAAATGTGTTGAAACACAAGAAAGATGTTGATTTGAAAGATGTTTATGATACAAAGAAATGTGTTTGTCATAGAAATCTGTTGATTACTTGTAACACAAAGAAGTGTGTTTGTTAAGAAGATAATAAAAGCTGATTAGAAGATGCTAAAAAAGAAAAAAGATGCTGAGTCATATCTGAGTCAAACCTGAGTCAGATCTAGATCAAATCTTGACTAGATCATTGACTAGTTTTAATTAATTCTGACACATTCGTAACATTACTCTTCTCTTTGAAAATTTATGTTTGCATGAATAGAACAAAATGAAACACAAATTTTCACTGTTTTTCAATTTAGTGTGACTTGTCTGAATAGAGCTTATGAAATTCAACTAAAACTTCTTTTGAACTTTTGAATTCTTCTTTGTTGACATAGTATCATTCATTGTTTCAATCTAATCTCGTTTATTTGACTTTGTATTATATTTGATCTCGATAGCGTCTAGAGTTCAAAATATTATCTATTTTTCAATGCTCATCATCTTTAATAGTGAAAGATTTAGATGATTCTGAATGCTGTTCTGATAAAAGATCATCAAAACAAGAATGTAATAGCTTTGAACTGAACATTGAATGCAGCTGCTTCATGCTTATCAATAGATGAAAATGATAGAAAATCTCAACTTTGACAGTGATTTGATAAGATTTTAGCTGTTTGTCTTTTAGATTCTTACATGATTTAATTGTCTTTATGTTTCTAAAGAATAATCAAACTCAGTCATTTACTTCATAAATGATGTTTTGTTTATGTTTATTGATTTGAGCTTTGATGATCTGCTTCGTCTTTTTTAATTGCTGATGATTGAAGATAAGAAGCTCTTTTATTCAAATGATAATATCATCTGCTTTTCTAATTTCAAGACACTTATGAGTAGTTTCATAGTTAATTGTATTTGAATTGAAACTCATTCGTGAGTGAAAATTCTTATTGAAGTAGAATAAAGTCATTGAGATAATCGAAAAGATATTGAAATTCTCGCTGAATTTCATTATTGATAATCATTTTGCTCAGTCATTCTGCATGTAATTACAGTAAGTTCTTAATTTGCATTCAACATTCTGATTAACTCATTTTGATTAATTGTTGATCTCAGAATGATAGACTGTTGATAAATTAGTCGTGATTCTTAGTCACTTGCAAAGACTTTGTCACATGATTGATATGAACTGAAAGTCTTTGTTTGAAACAATAGAATTAAATAGATCATGAAGTTGATAAACGTTTCATAGCATGATTCAAATCATTTCTTCGACTGAAATGTTTTCATCTTCTCAATGACAGAAGACATAGTGATGTTTCTTGATGAATTGACATATGATTATGCAAATGACGTTATAATCTTCTGATAAAGATAACTCAGTGATGAAGTTCATAACTATATCTTTTCAGCGTTTCTGTGAAATTGAAAAAGAATGAAGAAGTTCATTGATGCTATTTCTAAATGTCTTGCTTCGTTGATAAACATGATAGTTTCAAATGTAACGTTTAATTATTGCTCAATGATCTGATCAATAGTAGAAACGTTGAACTAGATCAATAGTTCTTTGATTGTCAGAGTGAAAGATGAAAGACTGATCATGAATTTTCTTTAACAATTTTGTATGCATTTTCTCAGAAACTCACAGTAGATCTTTTCTGAACAGAACGTTGTCAATGATCTTGCAGTGCTTCAATTCAGTGCTATGTAGCTTGAGCTTGTTTTCGCTTATAGCTTGTTTATACTCATTGCAAAGCTCATTCGTCTTATTGACAACTTTTACTCGCTGATAGAAATCAACTTTAAATTCAATAGCTAGAATATTTACTTTATTGAATGTCAGAATAATCTGATAGCAATCTTTGATACACTGAGTTAATTCAAAGACGTCAATCAGAAACATTCTGATTAAAGCATTGACTTTAATGTTTATTTTGCCTGATTGAAAAATGATCTGAAAGTTAAACTTGAATAAAATGTCTAGATAATTGACTTGACATCAAGTTAACTGTTTGTTTTTCATAAAGATCTTCAAAGTCTGATGATCAATGAACATCTGAATGAGCAGCTTTGTGCATTCTAGCTTGAGTCTTCAATGTTCAAAACATTGAATAATGACTAGCAATTTCTTGTCATAAATGTGATAATTGCATTCAGCAAGAATCATGCTCTTGCTGTAGAATGTTACTGAATGAAGAACATTCTCATCATCGTACTATGAAAGTATTTCATCTTTGACGTAGTCAGATGCATTGATTTTCAGAATGATCTGTTGTTTTGAATTGAAATGTTGTAAGACTGAGATTGAGCTGACTTGTTTTTTTAGATCATCAAAAGCTTGAACACAGACTTCATTTCAAACAAAAGACGTGTTTTTTCTAGTCAGCTGAGTGAATGATTTGACTAATTTCGAAAAGTCTTTAATGAAATGATGATAAAAGTTAATGAATTTCACGAAGCTCTGAATTTCTTTTAGGTTAATCAATGTAGTTCAGTTGACTATGACTTTCACTTTGATAGAATTCATACAAAGATCTTGTTTTGAAACTATGACTTCTAAAAAGACAGTTTCTTCTACGTTGAATTCGCACTTTCGAATATTTACTTGTAGATCAGCTTCTCATAGATGATTTAATATCATCTTGACATGTTGTTAATGTTCTCGTTGAGTTTTGCTGTAGATCAGAATATCGTCTAGATAAACTTGACAAACGTCATTCATATACTGCTGAAATAAGATAGAATTATTAATAAGTTTGAAAGATAGCATCTTTGATTTGTATGCTTCTAAAGCAATGATAAAGATAGTGTAGTTCTTACTATCAGAATGCATTTGCAGTTTGTTGAAAGTTGAAATGATATTTAATCAAGTCAGATGCTTGCAATCAACTATTTTGTCAATCATCTCATCTATAAGTGATAGAAAATAGCGATTTCTTTTGATAATAGCATTGAGCTTTCAATAGTTAACGCAGAATCGTAGATCTTTATTTGCTTTTAAAGCGAACAGAACAAATGAGAAATATGAAGCTTTGCTAAAGATTATAAATTCTTTGAAAAGATTCTCGTTCAAATATTTCTTTACTTTCTGAAGCTTGTAGAAAGACATTCAATATGCTTGACAACGAGATGATGTTACGTCACTAGTAAGTTTTATCTTATGATCATATGAACGATGAGACAATAGCTTGTCTGCTTGAGCTCAATCAAAGACATCTAGAAAATTCTGATATTTCAATGATAGCTTGACTTTAATATCTTCTAGATTCTGAGTCATTTCATTGACTGAAAAGATGTTTATGACATCTAGTTTGCATTAAGTATTGTAGATGATTTCTCTATCAATGTCTTCAATGAACATAGCAAAAATCTCTGTCTGATTCTTCTTTTTTCGTTTTACTAGTGCTTAAAAAGAAACAATGTTTATGTTTTGAATCAAGAATGACTCTTTCTGAATGAATGAAACTGAGTGCTTGAGCATTTTAAAGATCTTGCTGTGAGCTGCTGAAGAGATCAAAGTTGATTGTAATCAACTTGAGTGCTTTGTATTTGACAAAATTGAAAAAATCGAAATATAAATATTTAATTGATCAGAAAATACGATAGTATCATGTCTTATATAGAAAAAAACAATCACAACACACGCACAACAAATCTTGAAAAAGAGCACTACATGCAAGGCAGAGCGAATCTAGAGAATGATCAAACGACGATGAATCACACGAGTTGCAGCAATGCAAGTTCGAAGATGATTGCAAGCAACGTTGACATGTTGCAAGAAAACAGCGACGCAAGATTGCAACGTTCACGCAATGATGAAGAAAAGATAGCTGACATTATTGATCTACTAATAAAGACATCAACGTTAGAGAAAGAGATGAGCAAAGATTACTTGTGAAAGAAAATAGCATTGAAGCTGATGCATCATCTTCGACTCAATTCAGAAGAAAAACATCACATGACTCAGAATGCGTTCATCACGAAGAATGTGCATGTCAGAAACTAGGTTGAACTAGAGATTCTATCAATATAGAGAATTGATTATTATATTACTTGAACTAGATACAGAACAATACATCAGATAATGTACAAGACGAAAGACAAGAAACGAAAGAACAGAATGAGAACTCAACTTCTATATACATGAATTGAGTAATGTCAGAACTGAGAAGCAGTTCTATGACTTAAGATTGCAAAGACACGAAACAGATTTTGATGTGACTAGACTAAGATGATGATGACTAGATTAATGACTTAGTTCAATGAATCAAGACTTTCTAAAATATTGATGATACTAGATTGAATTGACAACATATTTTATGCTCTGAGCTGAAATGATGATCTGACATCATGACAGTAGCTTTTCTCTCAAAGGCTGAGCTTCTACAAGACGATGAAGAGAACAAGATGAAGACGAGACGAGATGAGAAAGAATCAAAGATGAAGACTGAAATGAGATAAGAATTGATGTGAACGCATTTTAATGTGATGAAGCACAGATGAGACTAGAATAGATTTGAGTCACATCTGAGTTAAATCTGAGCAAGATGTCTGAAAAGCGAGACGAGATGAGATGCATTTTAACGTGATGATGCATGAGAATTGAAACACATCTGAATCACATCTGAGTCAGATTTAAACAAGATGTCTGAGTCAGATCTGAGCAAGAGAAAGACGAAACGCAGTTTAATGTGATGATGCACAGACGAAACTAGAATACATCTGAGTCACATCTGAGTCAGATTTAAACAAGATGTTCAAGTCAGATCTAAACAAGATCTGAGTCAGATTTGAGCTGAATTGAGATGATGAAGATTGAACTTAGAGTTCTTGACATTGACATTGAGACATCACACATGACAGTACATGTGATTCTTCGACAACAGAGTTGACGAGATGATATTCATCAAGCGCTTGCTTACAATTATTCAGAAGATTGAAAGACTCTCAAGTAGAAAAGTGATCTTCTCAATCAACGTAATACTTAAGCAGAGATGAATTATAATGTCTATCACGCTTGAAGTTTAGTATGCTGTTTACATATCAGAATCTTTCGTCATTCTCAACAATAATGAGTTCTCAAAATTTCTGATGTTGATTTGAAAGAAAGTCATTTGCAATATGACTCAGAAGAGTGACATGAAAGACTGAGTGAATCTTCATGAATATTGAAAGATTTAACTCAATAACTAGAGAATTGTTCTTGAAGACACGTTTAATCTTGAAAAGATCAACATTATGATCATCTAACTTGACAGCAAAGCAAGCGATGCTGAGATTGCAAGCATTCAATCAGACTTCATCTTCGACGAAGTATTTAAAACAAGAACGACGAAAGAGATTGACATGAAATTCGTAGATGATCTGAGCTATAAGCATCTCATCACGTAAATGCTCGATTAGTTTCTTCATCTTCTTAAGAGACTCTTTGACATTGATTAACTTGTCTCAAGCTTGAAACGTAAAATTCTTGAACAGAGATTCAGAAAGCTTGAAGTTTAAACGTGAGTTTTGATTCAAATTGATCAAGAAGAATGATGCTAAAGTGATTAATGACGATGCGTTATTGACGACGAATTCAACTTCAGAAAGTCACTTAGCTCAGTCATTCTGCATGTAGTTGACGAAGACTCGAAGATAATGCTTCATGACAGCATTGATTCTCTCGATTTGATTATCGATTTCAGAGTGATACGTCGTTGATAACTTAACGTCTATCTTCAGCATTTTACACATATGCTTTCAGACATCGAAGATGAATTGTGTGTCTCGATCAGACATGAAGAACTAAAGTAAATCATGATGTTTTCAAACATGAGCATAAAAGCAGTTGATAGCTTCTTCAACTTTCATAAAAGTGATGAGAACTAAATGTTTCATTTTGATAAAATGATCAATGAAGACTAGAACATATTTATATATGATACTCATGAAGACATCACATCAACAACGTTTGAAAACTGAAAGAGAATGCAATCATTCTTGAGTTCATTGTCTAAAGAGCTTGAAACATGTGCACACGTGACAGTTTTGTATGAAACGCTGAACATACTTATATATGTTGAGTCATCAATAGACTCGACTGATCAGTTCATAACTCTTGATTCTTTCTGAATGATCATTGATGACATTGTCGTGAGCGAGCTGAATAATACGAAGACGTAGTTTATTGAAGTTGAATACATATCTTCTCTCTTGAAAGTACAGATAATTCTCATGTTCTTCACACTCAACTAGAGAAATCTTGTTATGATGACGTGCTTCACTGCAAAGCGCTTTGATTATCTGAATTGCAAACATGTCATTGACTTCAATCTGTTTTCACAGTGTCTGAGTGAAAGTATCAGCAGAATCTTCATTAAGATTTGAAATGTCTTGATCTAGCTGAGATTCAACATCTTCAACGTCGAATTCTTCGACTTCTAGATTCATGAGAGCTAAAGTCAGCAAGAAGATTGAAAAGACTGAGAACAGATGTAACTGAACTGAATCTAAGATGATGATTTGTGATTGAAGCATCATGACTTTAATGTCAAGAGCATCAAAGACGAGATTCTCAACAATCTTAAGATTTAAAACATGAATTTTCAGAATTGTCTGATGTTGATATTGATATCAAGAATCGAATGTATTCTTCTTCTTAGAAAGATCTTCTGAGCGACGTGTCAAAGCATTTGATTTGTCATCAATCTTGTCGAAGCAATATGTGATGCAATAGTTGAATCTAGACAGAAACTCACTTCAACGAGCTTAACAATGACTCAACTGCTTAGTTGACATGAAATACTCAAGGTTTTTGTGATCTATGATCATCTTGACAGAACAGATAAAGTCTTTGAGCTCTGAGCGTCATTCTTTGAATGCATGAACAATGATCATGAATTCTTTATCATAGATCTCGTAGTTACACTCGACTGAATTATGCTTCTTGAAAAAGTAAGCGACTGAATGAAGAACTTCGTTCTCATCATACTGAGAAAGAATGTTTTTGAATACATAGTTTGAAGCATTGATTTCTATCACAATCTTGTGATCTGAATTATAGTGATGAAGAATAATCTTGAAAGTGAAGACTTTCTTAAGAATGTTGAATGCAATCTGACATTTCTGAGTTCAGACAAAGAGTACATCTTTTCTGATGAGATGAATGAGCGAAATAGCTATTCTACTATAGTCATAAATGAATCTTTTATAAAAGTTCGCGAAATTTAAAAAACTTTGAACATTCTTAACGTTGATCAAGATAAATCAATTGACAATGATGTTTATCTTAGAAGAATTCATCTTGATCTCTTCAATGATGATTATCAATTCTAGATACAAGACTTGAGTGACGTGAAACTTGCACTTAATTATATTCATTTGAAGATCTGCTTCTTGCAGCTTTTGCAGAATGAGCTTGACATGAATCTTGTGCTTGAGTTCATTGTCAAAATAGATCAAGATGTCATTCAGATAAGCTGTACAGAACTTATCTAGATGTTCACAAAAAGTATTGTTGATATACTTCTGAAACGAGACAGACTCATTACATAAATCAAAGAGCATGACTAGATACTTGAATAATTCAAATTGAGTGCAAAAGACGATGAGAGCTTTATCTTCTTCTTTGATTCAAAGTTGATTGAACGCAGAGATGATATTCAGCTTAATAAAGATTTTAGCTCAACTTAGATGATTCAGCGTTTCTGAGATCAGAGGCAGAGAATATCAATTCTTGACTGTGATAGCGTTCAGATCTCGATAGTTCACGCAGAAGCAAAGTTCTTCTTCGAGTTTCTTGATGAAGAGAACAGAGATAATCGTCTGAAAGTGACTGACTTGAATGAAATCTTTGCTCAGATTCTCATTCAGATAACGACGAAGTTCTAGAATTTCATCACGACTCATGTTGTACAAAGCGAAGACTGAGAGTTGAGCATCTTCTTTAAGATGTATGACATGATCATGAGTTTGATGCAAAGACAAGATATCGACGTTCTTCTTGAAGAAAACGTTTAGAAACTTGAAATATCTGAACGATAGAATTATGACTGAATCAACGTTCTTACTTTGTCAATAGACTTCAAGATCTTCTTGTGTCGTGAATGCAGTCAAATGAAATTTCTTTTTCATTTGATGAAGATTCAGATGATGATTCTTATCATACATACTGTCTTGAGAACGAGACGAGAACTGAGCAAGAGTTGAACTGTTCTTTAAATGAATAGTCAAAGTTTCATGACGCGATTTTGACTCATCAGAATCTAGACTAGAAGACGAGATTGACTTAAGATTCAAGAAGACATCGATTTTCTTTAGAATGATGCTAAACACTTCAATGTCTTTGACATGAGCAGCATGATCAAAGCTTTAAGCTTTCAACTCAACTATGTCAAGTTGTATAAAAGATTGATCGAATTGATCTGCTTGAAAAACAACAGAAGTTCTAAAGAAGAAAGAATTTCAACACTTAATTCTTGATGAATATTCTTTTTGAATGACTTGAAGAATACAACTAGAAGCTTCTTGTTTCAGACAAGAGACAAGACTGAGCGAGATTTGTTTCTTGTGAACGAGCTGAGTATTAATTGACTTCTTGTGAATGAACGAGAGATTATATTGCTTCTTGTGAGTAGACGAGAAACTGAGTTGCTTTTTATGAATGAATTGAAAACTGAATTGCTTTTTGCGAGCGAACTGAAAACTGAATTGCTTCTTTCAAGTGAACGAGAAACTAGATTGCTTCTTGCAAGCGAACTGAGTGCTGAGTTGCTTCTTGTGAGTAATCTGTAGACTGAATTGCTTCTTGTGAATGATTCGTGAACTGAATTGCTTCTTATGAGCGAATTGAGAACGAGACTGAAAGAAAGCTACTTTGTTAACTTCAAACGAGAAATTTTCTTCTTGTTGATTAAGATCATAGATCTTGACGAGAAATGAGCAACAATGATTAAGACAGAAAAAGAAAGACAAGATGAGAATATTGTGCTCAAAATTGACATTAATGACGTGATGACGAAGTCATGACAGACTCATGATGATGAGATACTGATTTAATTCAGTGACATAAAAGAATAGTCTTTCGATGTGTTCATCAAGAATCATTGTGATTTCAACGACATGAGTAATGTCATCAATTAAAGCGACTTGATCATCAAATTCTTGAAGTCTGCAAGAATGAGTTAATTGATGCAAGAAAAGATGATGTTGTTGCGCGAAGAATTTATTCATAAAGACATAAGCAGAGACTTCACTATCAATCAGAACGAGAACGAAAACTCTAGATTGAGCTTGACGTAGAATATAAAATACTATCATATGACTATCTTTGAATGTCAAATTGAATTCAAAGAGTTTCAAGACAGATTTAGCAGAAAACTTTCTATATAATTGAAGTGAGAATAAAAAGATTGAAACTAGTAGACAAGATGATATATATACAGATCTCTGAGCGTGACTTAGCTCAGAGACTAAACTTTTCTTGCAAACAGCGAGACTTCTTCATTTATACTGACGACGTCACTGTCGTAGACGTTCATGATACGCAAAGTGAAGAGCTTCTTATTTGAGCATTCTTTAATGATTTTGCTTGAATGTTGCAACTTGCAGTAGTAGCACAGCTTTCACTTGTTGCAGATTTTCTTGATTTCAGAAATGATCAGAGTCTTATCTTGAATGATAATAATGACGAAGCTTAGATTCATTGACTCATTGAGAAATGAGAAAGAAAGAGATAAAGATACTATTGAAATAACAGTCATAGAGATGATAATCTTTGAACTCAAAGAGTTATTAGTTGATGCAGAGACGTTCTTGACTTTGATAAATGAAACGATGATGAAGATAAAGCGAGATTAACGATGCTTAAGCTGCTGAAGCTCTTCGTCGATGTCAGAGAATGCTTGAACTCATTGATGAAAGATGAATGATCAAGTTTCATTGAAATTTCATCAGAAGAGAGCGACGACTTGAGTGAAATAATTGACATTGCGCTTCAGACAGTCAATCAACAAGAAATCTTTCATCAAAGAATGTTTTTTCTTTTGATAAAAGAGATTGTAGTAGTCAGCAAAGTTATTCATGTCTTGCTTTAGAATTTCGCGAAGATATAAATGAGCATCTTCTGCCTTGAAAAAATTGTTGCAGCAATGATGCAACTTGTGTCATCAATCTGCAAAGATAAAAATGATACAGAGATCATTGACTTGATATTGACTCATTAGATTGTGAGTCTTCTTATCTATGATGAGTCGTGACTTGACATAGATAATTTTAGCTCGATGAGAGAGATAATGATCGTTGTTCATGTTCATGCGCTGTATCAGACTCTGCTTTCATGCATTCAATCAATCTTTGTTCTTCTCATACTCAGATATGTCAAGAAGCTTCTTGAATCGAGAAGTGATGATGACAGCAACAAAGTTCGCAAAAGAATGAACGATGAGAGAAGATTGATTGTTCAAGATTTGTGCGATGATCTGAGCTATTGTTGCAAGAGACTGAGAATTCAATTCTATATAAACTGAAGAACTGAGAATGATGAACGAAAACAAGATGATAACATCATGTTGTTAAACTTGATTTTGAAGCTCTTGCATTGCATGAAAGATCTCGACTGAATTTTCGATCATACTTTGAGTGAACTGTTCAACAGCACGCTCATTGTCGATCAAGAAATTGTGAGATAACTTCATTTGAGTGAAAGAATAACTAGACGAGATTTCAACATATGAAAACGTTGCAGAAAGTGTAGATCTTTCATAATGTCAAAGACTAGACTAAACTAAAGATTCTATCAATATAAAAAATTGATTATTATATTACTTGAACTAGATACAGAACAATACATCAAATAATGTACAAGATGAAAGACAAGAAATGAAAGAACAGAACGAGAACTCAACTTCTATATACATGAATCAAGTAATGTCAGAACTGAAAAGCAGTTTTATGACTTAAGATTGCAAAGACACGAAACAAATTTTGATGTGACTAGACTAAGATAATGATGACTAGATTAGTGACTTAGTTCAATGAATCAAGACTTTCTAAGATATCAATGATACTAAATTGAGTTGACAACATATTTTATGCTCTGAACTGAGATGATGATCTGACATCATGACAGTGCAGAAATTGAAGACATCAGTTCAACTGCTAAGCAAGCAGTTACAAACGCAGAAAAATACGCGTTTCTCATCGAAAATCATGTCATGAGCAAATGTGACAAGAGAAGAATTATCAACGAGAAAGCAACATCTCAAAGAGAGATCATCGTTACTTCGCAAGAAATGCGAAGTCATGATAAAGATAGCAGACAGAGAAGAAATAGAAAAGATGCAGAAGAAAATCATTGAGCAGATTCTTCAAAGAATAGCAGACGTGTCAACAAGTTAATAAAATCTGATCATGTCTCTTTGCAAGTTGAGTAGCAAAGACATCTTTCTTCATGCAGTCAGCTCAGATGCATGAGCAAATCTGAAAAAGACTCAAGAATGAGCAAAAGAAATTGCGAACTTGACGCGCATATTGCAACAAATCTTCGCAATGCTGACACATGAGATGCACATTACAATCGACATGAGCAATTAGAATGAAGTCATTAGAAAGCTGATAAAGAATAATGTAAAACTTCATGAGAATCTGAAGATTTTAAGAATAGTCTGACTCAAAAAAGTAGCAGAGAGCGAAAAGATTCATTCGTCGCTCATCATGAAGATAGCAATCAAAGCGATGATAAATCAACTGATGAACGTAAGTATGTTAAATGCATATTATGAATGTGCATGTAAGTTGTTCAAGAAGAACTGTTGCATCATACAGTGCTTCGAATGTCAGAAATTTGATCACATGATCAAATTCTGCAGAAAGAATCAACGCTGCGTCAAGTGTGCAGACAAACATCACATTGAGAAATGCATGACGTCTTTGAATAAAAGATGTTGCACTAACTGCAATGAAAATCATGAACTCTGAAGATGCATCGATCTCAAATGACAACAGCAGATGAAACAAGCATTTGAAATCTATAGAAACAGATCATTCAAATATTCAGAAGCACTCAGATACAATTGCACATTCTTGCAATTCTCAAGCTCTTCGCTGTCTTCAAGCTTTGCAGATTCAATGAACTCTTTGAATTCAATGAATTCTTTGAAGTTCACAAACTCTTTCAGTTCAGCGAACTCATCGAGCTCAACGACAGTTGTGCTGAAAACACGCAGTTTAGTCGCTCATGAATTGACATGACAGATGATAGAAGTCAAGAAGAGATGCGTCAATCATTTCTCTTGCGTGAATAGCGACTCAGATGAGACGTCGCTCAAGCAGAGTCAGAAACGACAAATCAGAAGACGAGACAGACTCATGATGATTGAAAGTATTCAGAGAGTCTTCTCTTTGCAAAGTCAACAACAGCTACAAATAACTTTATGATAAAACAATCTTTTCTATGAATACTGCAGTACAACATCAGAAAATCATTGAAAATTCAGAAATCATTTCTAATTGACAGAGAAGTTCGCGAATTTGACATCGTAGTCATACAGAAGCAGAGTTGCAACATTAACGACACTCAATCATTTAACTCAGCTCACAACTTCTTCTATCTAGTGAAAAACACGTCATCACAGTCAAGAACATGCATATATGTGAACAAACGCTTAAAATTCAATCAATGAATGTGTTACGAGCGTATCAAGACTGATTAGAACTAGTCGAGATCTGATCTAGATCTGACTCAGATTTGACTCAGATATGATTCAACATTCTTTTTCTTCCTCAATACTCTTTTCTTTCATCAACATCTTGTTCATCTACATCATCTTCTTTTCGTGTCACAAACACATTTCTTTCGAGCCTAGCGCAGTCACTGAACATTACATAAATAGAAGCTCTTGTATCAATCTTCTTCTGTATTCTTAATATTCAGTTATAGCTATCTCTAAAGATCAAGCACTATCAATTCTGATCTTCATCGATTGTATCATCTAGGCATGATTCTGACATTATATTAAGAATTCGTTAATCACACGATACTGATTTCATTACTCATTCAACATACTTGTACAGACAGAACGAGTCTAAAGAAATTCATTTACCTGATGATCGACGACAATCGAAAGACAGAACAACACTAGAGGGTTGAATAAAATCAACGGCGAGGCTGTTTGAATTGCTAGACTACTTATCGCTCATTAAGTACGTAAAGTTCACTCGATTATGAGAATCACGATAAAGAATCTTCGTGAATTGCTCAAGAATCAAATCAAATCAATCAACAAACAAATCTCATCTTTTTTGTTGAAGATTAAACATCATTTCATACGTCTTTCTTCTTCAATCGTCGAGCATCGTCATTCGTTCAACCTTCTTTCAAATAAATCTTATCATGCCTAGTCATTCGCCTACTGAAGAGCGTTCTGAAGAATTTCGAAATCGTTTCTCTTAAACCTCTGATGCTGATTCATCGAAATCATCAAGTGCTGCGTCATTTCTTCATGAAGATGACGAATCATTCGCGAAAACGATAATACCCTTCGTGTTCTACGAAACCTGAAAGGCTCGAAGCCTAGCCCTTGATAAAGAAACAGATCGACTCTACGAGTTAGATAAACAACAAGAAGACGAAATCAAAGAGTTGAAGACAAGGCTTCAAGCTAAAGAAAACACTTCTTCTGATTTCATCTACTCTGAGCGTTCTAGATCTCAAAAAATACCTGATCCTTCGCTGTTTACTGATGAAAAAAACTCTACTTGAGAGAACTGATACGAAAAAATTCAGAATAAACTAGAGATCAACGTCGATCTCTTTTCTAATGAACGAGTCAAATTGAGCTATGTACATTCTAGATTATTCGATGACGCAGCAGAGATCACTCAAGCTAGACGCGAACGTGATTGTGTCAATCTTTATAGAATCGTCGAAGATCTTTTGAAAGAGCTAGCTCAGTTGTTCAATGATTCGAATAAGAAAGCCAATTTTCGTAGAAAATACTACAACTTGATTCAAGAATCAAAGAAATTCAGCGAGTTCTATACTCAGTTTCAACGACTATCTTCCTATCTAGACTATCACGAAAAGCAACTGATTGTCGATCTAAAAGATAAAATACATTCTCGTCTTCAATTCGTTTGAGTAGGTCAACTAGTTCAACCTGATTTTCTAAAAGAAATTCGTTTCTATCTGATTCATTTGAATAATGATCAGCGAGTCATTCGAGAGATCAAGAACAAGCTCAAACGCGTCAACGACGTTTCAAAGACTATCTTTCATAGAGCAACTGTGATCACTCAGCAGTCATTCAATCATTCGAAGTCTGATCATCTAAAGTCGCGCGACGCGGTTTTAACTAGCGTCAAAGAAGCAGACATTCTAGTCGAAAGCTGTTTTGTATGTCATAAATCAGGTCATAGCTCTAAGAAATGTCTCGATCGATCTACTAGAATCAATGCAGAGAACAAAGAATATGATCGCTTCGATTTCGATTCGAATTTCGATTCAAAAAACTAGTCATCTCTTCAAAAGTCATTGAAGGGATAGAGATTATATCTTTGTGCAAACTAGATGAAATTCTATCGAAAGAGAATTACTTTGAAAAGTCGTTTCTAATTGACGCTCATCTCATTTCTCAGAAACGATCTTTCAGCCTTCGTTCTCTAATAGACAGTGATTCAGCCGCCTACACTATCATACATTCTAACCTAGTCAATAAAGTATGCGAGAAACTAAAAATTCAACCTATATCACTGACAAAAGAGAAGCTAATAAGAGGTTATGATGGGAAGATATTTAAGAAGACAATCACTCATAAAATTCTACTCAACCTCATCATCGAAAGTCATAAGAAATTGACTGTATCAATGCTGATAGCTGATATTGATCATTATGAAGTCATATTGAGTAAGTTCTGAATGAACAAAAACGAAATATTATTGAATATGCGAAACGACGTCATTGTTTTTCCGAATCAATTAAATACTTCTATTTCGGTTTTTTCGATCTCTCTCAATTCAAAGCACTCAAGTTGATCGCGATCAACTTCGCTCTCTTCTACCATTCAGACTAAGGCCTCTATTATGCTCAAACGATCTGTTTCAACTACGACTAAGAAAGAATCATTCTCGATTCGAAGCATAAATGCAGCTTTGTTCAAAACTCTACTGAATTGATCAAAGAAGAATCAGACTGAAGTCTTTGCTCTATTCATGACTGATATTGATAGAGAAATCACGTACAATACTCAGTGCGATTTGAACGTTCTAAACGTCTCTTCAATCGATGAAACGACTCAGAATTTGAAAGATATTAAAGTCAAGCTGTCATCAGAATATCATGAGTTTCTAGATGTTTTTGATCGAGCTCAATCGAATAAACTACCCTCTTCTCGCTTCTACGACCATAAAATCGAGCTCATCAGTGATTCAACGTCTTCTCGCTGTCGAGTCTATTGAATGTTCTCTGTCAAACTTCTGAAAGTAAAGAAGTACTTAAACGAGAATCTGTCGAAGAAATTCATCACTTCTA
>JAABUL010002132.1_pt1 | contig 34192 bp, 28 predicted proteins | sample 5559151 | NCBI WGS metagenome assembly JAABUL01 (sample SAMN10711876, study PRJNA513368) | rock metagenome | isolation source: Antarctica rocks | place: Antarctica: Victoria Land, Pudding Butte sud | reverse complement strand
TAACAATGGCGCGGTAGGCGCTCCGGCCGGCGGAGCGTTTGCGAACTGGAACTTTGCAGTCGATGCCACGCAGTCCATCGGCGGCGGCGTCGACGTGCCAGTCTGCTACAATATGAACAATGGGCAGGTGGGCAGTCGTGTCACGAATGGGTATACGGTACAGCCGGCGCAGGATTTCTGCAGCTGTGCGTACAAGAATTACGCCCCTTGACCTTGTCCATGGCAATCTTTTCTGGTGTTCTTGGATCTTGGTTGGATTCATGGTATTTTGCAAGCAAGGCGTTTTGGATTGGGGGGTTTCAGCGAATATCCCAATGGTCATGAGATCTCAATGATATTGTTCGGGCGTTGTTGGGTTTGAACCCGTATATGATATTTGAAATTGCTGATCTGTATCTATCTTTCAGTCCGATTTCATAATTACGTCCCTAACAGTGTTATGAATGATGCGCATTAGTAGGCTGAATATGTTCATTCCCGTGGGTATATACGTCCTAAAACACTGTACACCTTCGCCCTAATCCCAACATCAGACATCACAACCATCAGCTCCCATCCCCTTCCTTCTCAACATAAGCAGGCGGAGGCAGTTCGCCCCCTTTGTCTTCAGCCCCAGAAACCCACACCTTCCCCAACTCCACCTCAATCTCCTCCCTCCGTCTCCGCCACCCCTCCACTTTCGCCAACCGTTCCCTCAACCCCTCCAACTCCCTCTCCACCCCTTCCTTCTCCTCCTCCGTCCCAATCCGATCAAACGTCCACTCCTCACCCTCTTCGCCTTGGCCCAGATCGAGATTCCAATCATGATACCGCTTCAGACTCACTCGCGTGCTGATCGTCAACAGCGTGATCCCTCTTTCCTTGCACCGCTCATACAGCAAGCCCTCGACATCGGAGGAGACGGCAGAGGTCCCTTCGTCGATGACGGCGTAGCGGGGCTCATGGTACAGCAGCCGCGCAAACGCCATTCGCTGCTTCTCGCCACCACTGAGCACATCCTTCCACTCCTTCCTCACATCCCAGCCGCCTTCGCGTTCGGGCAGATAACCCAATCGCACATCCTCGAGGATAAGCAGCAGCTCGCTGTCGCGGCGGCCCGAGTCCCGCATATCCATTTCGGAGTGCGGGTAGATGACTTGGTCCCTGAGTGTGCCGCTGGCGAGATATGGTCGCTGGGGGAGGAACATGATCCCATCTGTGCCTGTGCTGCGCGGTCGAGAGACCAAGCCGCGGTATACGGGCCAGAGACCGCCTAGGATGCGAGCGATGGAGGATTTGCCGGCGCCGTTGGGGCCGGAGATCAGCACGTGAGCGCCTGGCGTGATGGTGAAGGAGAGGGAGGGGATGAGGAGGTCGCCTGGTAGAGGGTAGATGGCTGGGGCGATGACTGGGACGTCTTCGAGACGGACACCATCGTAGCCGCGGTGAAGAGTGCCCAGGACATCGGTAAGAGAGTACAGTTCAGGGGATGTGCCGCGAGCGGGATAGTAAGCGGAGGCTTGGACGCGATGGAGGGTTGATATTAGCGTGTAGACACGAGAGGTGTAGCCTGCGAGTTCTGACAGGTCTTTGATACTGTACATCATTCGCCCGCCGGCATCGGCCAGAGAAAGCATCAGACGCTTATTGGTTATGAATTGCTGCATACGGCCATGGGAACGGTTTGTGGTAGGCGGAGTGCTAGCGTTGGGGGCAGGCAGTTCTGATCGACCACCGATGCCACCCCATTCGGGAAGAAAGACAGGTAGAGCTGTGATGAGGTAGCCGAATGCTGACCACGAATACTTCAAGACGAAGTCTTCTAGCATGTTGTACCGGATTTTGAGGCGGTAGATACCTTCCATCCAAATTCTCAGATCCTTGTATCCTTTGTCGAGGAAGACCTTCTCCATGTCCGCGCCGCCATAAAATGCTACTTCTTCAGCATTGGCTATTAGTCGCGCATGTAAGCCCCTGAAATCGCCTTCCTTACGACCTTCTACCGCTTTCAGCTTGCCAAAAGGCGGTGATAGTCGGCGTAGTGCCGTTGCTGTTATGAAGTAATTTGCCAAAAGTCCCGTGAGGGCTAGTGGTCCTAGCGATCGGAACAGCTGATACTGGAATACGAAGAGGTCCACCAAAGGTTTGCCAAGAGAGGAGTATAGAGAGGCAGCTGAAGCTGTGAATAATGTCAAGTCATTAGTGATAAATTGATCCGCTCCTTGGCCAATTCCTCCGTCCAAGTTCAACAGCTTGTAGTAGTTTAGGTTGTCATTCAGGTAGAGGTCATGGATATATCGGGTGAGTCTCGTGCGGAAAGCGATTGCAACTTTGCTTTGGAGGAATTTGATGGCGGCGTTGGTATAAGAAGCGAACCCTGCTGCTATGAGTATTCGGTCGAATGCTGCTGCAATCTCCATTACATACCTCCTACACCACACCATTTTACGATGCCCCACAGAAAGCTCCTGCCATTGCCAGAAACCAAATCCCTTACGATCTCTCCATCAAGCCTTGTAACCACCAACGAGAGGTATGTCCTGAGAAGGAGGAACAGTCCTTGACTGAATAGGAGACCTGACTCTTTGCTGTTCCAACGCGGCATCATGATACTGAGAAGGCTCAGGAATTGGTGTATGAATGCAATGTTGAGACCAGGCTTAGTGTTAGGAGGTGGGACTGCAGTCATTTGACCATCCCCAAGTCGCGCCGCCCTCGGTGGGTTGAGGAATAACCTTCGGTGCGCATCGAATGTCATAGGTTTCGTTGGATGTATCTGCACTTCCGCCGTCGATGATCGATATGGCACGAATATCGTCCTTGATCCATCCTTGCCTTTTAGTCCAGAGTTTCGCCGCAGTAAGCGCTCACCCCGAGCTTTCTTCTTCGATCGCTGATGAAGCCAAGTTCGACCTCCATATGCCCCTGATACGATGGTAATCACCAGAGCTAGTGTAGCTGCGAGACGTGCTGCTGTGGAGGTGTGCTTGACTCTTGAGCGGATCAGACGAGCCCATGGCCCCAAAAGTGTTAGGAGAGGATCGCCAGAGTGACGCAGAGTCGAGTAGACTGCCATCGTATCTTCGGACTAGCTTTTGAACCCATTCAATATCTTCGAAACAACAAGACCTGCGCGGAGGTCGCGGAGGGCCTGCCTGTCAGGCATTCAGCCAAGCCGATAGATGAACAGTAGCATCCGTTTCAGCCAGCCGTCCTCAATACGGATGAGGGGTCAGAGGGTTTCCAAGGCAATCCTGAAAGGCAAGGTAGGCACGTCCTGAATGACTGGAATTGCTAGAGTACTACTGTAGTCGAAAATATCCCACGTCAAGGGGACATCAAGCCTCGGCTGATCGACGACAGGGGGCTGGACGCGGTGAGCACAAGGGGCCGCTAAATATCAATATGTTATTGACAACATGAAGCATCCTCAAATGCTCCAGATAAACGCCTAGAGGGCTAATATTCCAGGGCAAGAGTGATACGAGCACACAAACATCCTCTATTGATCAATGGAGTGATTCTGTCACTTGTACCATGGTAGGTAGACCATTTGGAATGGATATCCCAAGACTTTGTGCCAGTATCACTACATCAGAATACTACATCGTCAAAGTCAGGTCCGACAAGCCTCTACCTTTACAATTTCTTCACGAAAGCGTCAGAGATAATTCACCCATGCCGCCTTGAGTCTATTCCTCGTAGCCTCCGGGGTCTCCAACAAGGAGGCCTATCTAGGTCAAATAGTACCTTTCGATAGTGTTGATGGTGGGATCGAGCTAACCATGTGGCTGGGTGGTGATGATTGGTACGGGAGAGATAATCAGAAGACTTCTTCCTTTACCTTGTCTCTTGGTTGAACAATGGCGGGACAAGCTGAGGACAGATGGATAATTGACGAGAATGCAGAAGTGGACAGGTCTCGAGCTTCTGTCGTGGCAAGACAGTCCAGTTTCCTAGGATCCAAATCGTTCCTTCCATTAGGCGTCTCGATTCCAGTGATGCTTGACGTCTAAGATCTAATCTACTTCGGAAGAATCTGGAAATATGCCGAATCTCTGGGTTTCGTACAACCAAATGGAATCGGCCACACAATCAGAACGTTTCTTCAGGAATGAAAGGTTTATTGCTCCTCACAGTCTCCGTTGTGCCCTACCATTTGAATTGACTTGTGCCTTAGCTTGTTGTTGAGATGGGTGTGGAAGTTGTTCCCCCATGTGCATCATGGTCGATCGACATTCTATTCAAATTTACTACCAGCTGCTGTACTCAGTCTGTGGACTAGTCTCCTCTTGGATGAAGCTGGATTCATCGGAGACCTCGAGACTGAATCGTGTTCTCATGTTCCAGTCGATTGAGTGACGCATAATGCGGTGTTGGCTCTCAACTCCCACGCGAATGTCCTGCAGAGTATACGAGAAAGCTCTAATCTTCCATTTTACCGGAGTATCGCTCTACCCGCTGCAGTCGAACGACATCGATCGACTACCCGGAGTACATTGATAACATTTTCAAATTTCCCATGATGCAAAGGTCGCGAACCCCTGAACCAAACCCAGTGGAATTGTAGCCGGCGGCAAGTCGGAAGTGGTCGGGCCTTAGCAGCCACCTCTGCATAGAGGCGATGGCTATTATTGAAACTCACTGGACCCGGAAGTGTGAAACACGAGCAATCTACTCCACTATCCAACAACATCGATGGCTAGGCCTGGTGGGCATGTAGAGACTCTCCACAATCGTTTTCGTTCGGTATATGTCACGAAATTACCACGACCTATCAAAGCTTGTGCGGCTTCATTGTCTCTGAGCAAATAACTTTACGCGCGACGCCACCCACACCCGCACCCGCTGCCGTTTTTGAGCGGAAAATTCTGCACGAACAATATTCCGTTTTAACTTGCCTAGGTACATAGCGGTTTATGGGGGTCCGACGCAGGGTCTTTAATGTTGTTGATCCCCTAGTCTTGTCAACTCGATAGTAAGGCTTCGTGGCTTTTTGCCTTTCAAGACTTTTCGACTCAGCGGACGTCTGCTTTCGCCGTGATACTTGATGGACTTGGTCAGCGTCAATCACCATGATTTTCTTACTTCTCTTACTCGCATTCGCTTTATCTTCTGCAAAACCAATTCAGGATATCCAGCACACTATTCAAGATGCTAGTCAGAAACGTGACGGCCTACGCCAAACTGTGGACGACCCTTTGATAGCTGAATCCTTCGACAACGAGTCCAATGTTTTCAACAACCTGGTGCGAATGGTCCCACCAAGTCAAGGTTCCTTTCAATCAAGCGCCCAATCTGTACAAGATATCTACAACGACCCAGATGCTGTTGCGGAATCAGTAGCAGAGATCCCACATGGATCTAATCAACTTGCTCTGCCAAGTACAAGGTCGTTTGCACTACAGAAAGGCAGAGTATATGGAGTCAGAAACACAATAGCAGTGAGCCTACGTCTCCTGGATAATCAATTACCACCGCCGACGAAGGCGTTACAACCGATGCCAAAGGCTTTGCACCGGCGAGAGACTCCTTCCGAGGATCATTCGAGCTTGAGAAAACGTTCGCCGCCTGTACCAAACAGCCCCGCCCAACTGTCAATGACCAAATTCAGAACATTCGCCGCCACGATCCCTACAGCCCTCGTGGCCGCCAGACTCGAAGATTTCTACAACATCATCGCCCTGAAAATCGAGACCGGACAATTCGCTCTGTGGGCGCCGGCGAGAATGCGGGTCCTACTGCTGTGGGACTTTGAATTGACCTTTTCCTGCGACAAGATGGATGTGCCGTGGAGTTTCATCCAAGCTTTTGTGGTGGATATGGCGGCCATGTCTTCGATGAAATTCACGGGCTTCTATGAGGCTACGATTCGGGGAGAGGGACCGCTGACCGGACTTGTTTTTCTCGTCAAGATGGGGTTGAGAGATCCGCCACCGAAGGGCTGAGGCGCGGAGACTTGTTCATGTACTTGTAAGACTAATTACGACCATAAAGTACCTAGAATGTTGCAGCGCTTGTGCGAGCATGCAACACTCTTCCCCACTTACATTTTTTACAGCGGGAAGGGTACCCATTCGTAGAATCTGATCATACGATAGTCGATTCTTTTCAAGTTGAATCGTCCCCAAAAGCAACTCCTCACTATTATATCATCATACGATACGGATTATACCGCCCCTCTAGATACCACATGCATATCCTGACCTCGAGACTCGGGATTACCAGACTATATCAATAATCCCAGGACTTGCAAATCCCACATGCGATATGCACAAGGGTAAAAAAGGCAAGATCTACTGTTCCTTCTTCTTCTTCTTCTTCTTCTTCTTCTTCTTCTTCTAATTCTTTTTTGTCCGGCAGCTCTTAGACATTCAAATCCCGAGGATATCACTCTTTCATTGCTTCAGAAGCGGGAAGGGGAATTGGGGTTGAGATTGCTGTTGTAGACTGATATAGGATGGGCGTCAGGATCTTGCGTATTTTATGTGAGGTAACACATGTGAGCTGAAGATGATAATGAGTCAACAATAGAATAATCTCATGTACCTAACTCCTCGCTATGCATGCAGAGCTCGCTGAATCGTTCTAAATGCCATCCACGTGTAAACATTGCACAGCATACTATTTCATCACCTCTCCTTCCATCATCGCCTCGTTTGGGTCCTCAGCCTCAATCGCATGCCCGTTTGCATTGGCGACGCCATCGCTCCCACTAAGGGGCACGGACACCCAGCCCTTTACGCTACCGTCGGCTGATAATATATGATGATCTTGACCGAGTGGGAATCTCTGTTTTTCTTCTATTTCCTTTGCACCAGAGGTGTCCAGCTCACTCAATTCCATGTCGACGTCTGAAGTATCTGCAACTTTAACGCCGCTACGTCTCAGATTTTCCAAGATTGCGCGGACACTTAATCGCAGCGTTCTTCCAGGGTTTTCAGCTTTGAAAACTTTCTTAGTGAGCCAGGGGAACAATGGACCGAAATCGGACTGTGATAGATGTGCGGACGATGTGGGATAGAATATGAGTGGGGTGAGCTTGGTTCTCTCTTTAGCAGGAGGGGATAGGGCATTCTTAGTATCCCGTAGGTTGCTCGTCCATTTGAAGAAGGCTTCGCTCAATACTGCAAGTGGTGGAGAGCCATCGGCACTTTGATAGGCTGGCATGGGCTTATCTAGAAGCCACGATGTTTTTTGAAGTTGAAGAGGCAACGCCCAGAGATCTAAGAGAGCAACAGGCGACGATGGCGTGATCTGTTTCGAGATCATGGAATCCGCAGAGGGAGTGTAGAGTGCTTCGTACTCCCTTGAATCCCGAGGTGCAGGGTAATAGACTGATTTGATGAACTGCACTACGGTGGCAGCCCCGAAGGAGTGACCACACCATGAGATCTTGCCAGGCGTGTGGAGATCCAGAAGCGAGGCAAATCTGTGACTGTCCGCGATATCGTGGGGCCCATCCGTCGCGACGTTCGTGAGCTGTTTTCCGTCTGCGATCTTGAGCAGTGCATCATGAATCAATCCAAGCTCCCAAAGTCGGATCTTCAACTGTTCATTTCGCTTTTCCTCCACCTCAGGTGAGGTCCTATGAGGCAACGACACATAGTCAACCATTTCCGGTGATGAGCGGTCTGTACTGCGAATGAATGATATTGGTGCGCTACCATCACGATGTTCTGCCGCTACCACCACCATGCCATGGCTTGCCAATGAGCCTGTAATGTGGCTGTATGCGTTCCTTGACCCACCAAGCCCATGTGAGAAGATCATGACCGGCCATTTGTCTACGCCCTCTGGTGGAACAGCTATCTTTGCATCTCGGAGGGCAGGTATGGTGGTGTGGAAGATTGTTCGGAAAATTGGTAAGTAGCTGGTGTCTTGATGTCAGCCCCGATTCTTGCGGATTTGCAAACCGACTTACGATAGAAAAGTGGCAAGCCTAGGGCTGGCGCTCAGAAACCTTGCGTACGCACGAAAATACTGACTCTGAGGCGCTGGAAGCCAGTACACAGGTTTGGCGTGCTTGACTGGTTCACAAGGGTAGGATATGCGGAAGCTGACTGTAGATATGCTGGGATCTGGGGCGGGCGACGGAGACGACAATTCGGGTATAGGGATCTCGAGGTCTTGTGTGCCAACTTTGTAGGGACCTGTGTAATCTGGGAAGGTGGGTATCGGACTCAGGTGTGAAAGAAAAGATGCCATTGTGGACACGCGACCAGAGAGGGAGAAAGCTGAGGGGACAGAATCGATGGTATTATGACCTTTATGTACAGTGAGATAACGCCATGTAATGCCGCAACAAGCAAGACAGAAGGAAAAGGAAAGGGCCGGAATGCCAATTGGAATACAGCCTGAGTTTCGTGACGTTTGCCATCATCATCCGCAAGTTTTCGGTGATATCCCCGGTAGCCTCGGTCTTCGGAGAACCCGCTGCCGACCCTGGAGCTAGGCTGATCTCGGATATAAGGCACGAGATCTCGTATTCGTAATGGCCTACCCTAACGGAGTACAAGGGAGAAATCTCAATTTTCCTACAGTAGATAGGTCGCAAAGCATGAAGGTGTAGCTGCGAGTGACGCCAATGGATTAGACAAGTAGTTTCTTACCAAGATGAACGAGCCAGACAGCATGCATATCCACCGATTACGGTAGGCATAGTACTGTTCGTGAATACCAAAGAAGGGTTGCTGTTTGTTCTTGGGCCTGAAGTCTAGTATCTCAATCGTAGCCGTCACTCATTACAACGCGGCTGACAAAAAGCTTGCCTCAATCTGATCTTGTAAGTCAGAACGATGTCTGATCCCACAGCCTCGTGCTTTGTGGAGTAACGATGTGCTCCCTGATAGCACTGCCTGCCCCAGTCCGCTTCGATGGAAAACAATTCGATTTCCCTTCAAATTTTTGTCGATAAAGGTGTCACCTCCGCCTTGCTGCATTGTACTTGTTCACGGATACGTGTCCACGCAATCTGTATTCTGCGTGATTGCTGTGGTAATACTTTTCAATTATGGCAATTCCAAAAGCACAAAAAGTCAAAGGAGACTACAGACGAGCGTCTTGCTCGACAGGCTCCTCAATCGCCTCCCAGATAACGCTTAGGAGCTAGTGACTTTGCTCGAAGCGCCAAGCTTGATGTCTATCGGTACGCAATCTCAATCAAATTTCGTACACTTACTCCATTAACAAGGTCCGGCGCCAGTCATATTAAGAAGCACTTCGTGGCTACCTCCTGCAAATTGTCCACATGTCAGGCCGCTTGGCCCACATCGATTATGCAGTGCCAGATGCTTCTTGGACCAATACGAGACATCATGAATGTTGGGATCATATGGACAAAGATCTAAACTACCTCCGGGGCTGTCCTAGTGATGGGGGATTGCTAGGCTTGCTCAAAACATGTTGACAAGTGTAGTTTGCGACCCAGAAGTGATAGCTGTTCAATATAGGTGGATTGGCTTCCTTGTAGATACTCTGAAGCCACTGATATCCTGTACACACAGAACATTTGCGACGTCAATCACCTGTTCACTCCTGTCGACCTCTCAAACACTCTGCTGCCCCATCGCTTCAATAGTATCTCCTCGCTTCAGCTGAGTTGGTTCTTCAAGGGAGGGGTCCACCTTAGATTCTCGGCGAACAGCCCCATGATCTCAATACGTGCTTCAGATGCTGTCGTGGCATTGCGGATATGCAGGGACTGCGCATCATGCGCTGGAAAGTCACATCGTCGTGGGCTCATCATGATCATGCGCAGGTATTGGCTCGATCGAATTCTTTACAGCTAGGGGGCAGTTTTGAGGTCTATTAGCCATGGGCTGAAGACATGTACCTCAATTCTGTGAAAAGACCGCTTTTGTTCTTGCGCATAATCCTTGTTGGGAGCTGCATGAAAGGTTTTGTTGATGCTGACTCGTTTCATATTTGGCCGGGTGCGTCTGGTCGATCATACATTCGCGATAGTGTGAGGACGACCAGCATTCTTCTTTGGCACAAGGACGGGGATGCACTAGAAGATTTGGCATGAACTTTGGTATTCGGGATACTTCAGCGTCGACCTCAAATATCGCTCATGATACCGCTCGACCGCTATAGAGGCTAGCGACTTGCTCGAACATCTCCATCACTGGTGGATATGCCGTGCCAACATCAAAGACTTTAGCTAGCTGATCTTGGCTTACGACGACTGCATCATCGTCGTGAACACGCGATGCTTGGGTGATGGACTCGAATTTCGAAGTTAATGGTCCGACATCCTTGCCTGCTGGGCCTTCCACCGACCTCGTGCTCTGGCCGTTCCCGAAAATGTCGCGTAGTCCACGAGAAGGAATTGTCTCATCTTTCGATGGAGCCAGAAGGGAAGAAATAGACTGGCTAGGTACCAACGTCCTGACCTCAGCTGCTGAGTCGATAGTGTGAAACCCTTTTCTTCCAGCAATAGGTAGAATCGCAGTGATGGTATTGGGTACAGATGTTTGATATAAGGGTGCAGCACTCGTAGGGTCAAATATAACGACCTGTGATCTCCGCTCTGATGACTTCTTGTGGTCACCTTTCATGTCAGGCAATGCAATGGCAAATATTCCCTGCTGAAGATCCACGGCTAGATGCGAGCTCGCCTTTCGCCTCTCCATCGAAACATTTTTTACCTGCTGCAGGTCAATGCCATACCTTAATTCGTCATTGACTAGATCCCAGACACAGAGCTCGTTTGATAGCGTGATTAGATACTTGTTGATAACACCGAGGCCGAATAATGGTCCGTTGTAGAGACCGGTCTGTATGCTTTGAATGTCACCACTGTATGTGTCGAGGACGTAGAGTGGGGATGGCACAGGTGTCTCAAGGCCTGCAACTAGTATAGATCCATCCTGGCTATAGACCAATTTGGCACCCAGCTGAGAACTTTGTGCGGAGAGCTTAGTCATCTCGACTGATATGACATGCTTACAATGCCATGATGTAAGACCTTTACCATCTTTGTCCCGAACATCCAATCCGTGTCTGCGTCGTATCGCTGGCTTCCAAGTCTTCACAATCCCATCAGCACCAAGAGTGGCAAACCCGACGGAGCTCGGATCTGAAGAAAGTTGAAGTACGTCGCCATGCTCATACGGAGACCCGGATTGAGATGCGTGTGGGTTGTCGATTCTTGAGACCAGTTCCCAAGCATTCGAGTCATCATTCCAAGACCAGAATTTCAGATGGATTTCTTCTCGGAACGTCTGCTCCTCGGCCAATCTTACTCGATCGCAGGCCAGTGGTTCAAGGTCTCTCTTGGGCGGAGTCCAAGCATCAACAGTTGCGAGCCATTGGCCATCGACGCTTGTTTGAATGTGAGTCACATTTGGTTCTTCAACGGTATTGGACTCAGGTCCCATGTTTAGCTCTGTGATTTTTGTTCTTGTGAGAGCCTGCCGAGAGATTTGGTGGGCTGCCCCAATATCAAAGCTCTGTAAATAAGACGCACTCCGTGTTGCTGTCGATGCCTGCCTTGAAGTGCTTGAGGCCGGCACCGCAAGGAGCAAACAGCCGGGGCGTAGAGAGGATATACATGCGGGAAAGCGTAAGTTCTGAGGCGAATGAATCTTTTGCCACGGCGCATCAACGGTGGGAATGAATGGTAAATCGAGATTACTGGCATGTCTTGCAGAAGGAATTTGAATGCCCGCAATGCTGAAGGTTGGTGTGAGCTCTGAGGTAGACAGGATCATGGCAGAATTGTCGGCAAGTCTAATGCCATACGATGCTCCGAAGGGAGACACAACCACACTCTCTAACGGAGCTCCGAGATGAGGTATATCTTGTCTGCGCCCTGTCTCAAGTTGCCATAGCACAAGCACAGTCTCTTGACCCCCGGAGATCAGATAACTCCCTACCAAATTAGCAGGGAGACAGTGTTTGCTGAGGGTAATGCATACCGTCCAATGACCATTTGAGCGATAAAACCGCATTTCGGTGCCAATGCAACCGACGAGATTTGATGTCTTCCCGTAATTCCTTGCTCGTAGGTTGCTCTGTACGTATGAGCTTACCCAGCAAGTTATCATAGACGTGAATCGAGCCTTTCAATCCCCCAACAGCAACATCGAGGGCCTCTATTCTTCTCCTCCCTCCTTTCGATGGCTTTTCCACCTTCTCAGGGTGTGAGATACGGGCATCGATGCATGTTATCCATTCCGGACACTCAACGATTCGCCACGTGTAAGACAGGTCTTGTAGCATGGATGGATTCGGCTTGGTCGTGTGACCAATAACTAATTGCGACCCCGATGCAGCCACCACGAATCGACCGCCAGCAAGTATTTTCAGTGAAGATAAAGGATCCTGATGTCTGAGAAGCGTTTTGACGTCCGTCTTAGTGGCATTATCTCCGCTTTCTAGACGATGGGCAGAAATGCGCCATTGATCTGCGTCTTTCTTGTCTACAGTGTAGATAAGTTGGTTACTGTGTTCCTCCGCGGTCTGGGTCGATATTGTTAGGAAGTAGATAGAGGACGAAAGTTTCCAGCGTCTAAGCCTTGATCCTCCAGTCCAATCCCAATTCTCGATTTCCCCAGCAATGGTGCATATGTAGACTTGACTGTCTATCGATGACGATAAGGTGAATGCAGAAAGTCTATCAGACTTGTTGGTCATGAGGCGGCGTACGGGTAGAGACGTAGAGGTTGAGTATACCGTAATCGCGGTATCGTACGCAACAAGAAGGTACTTCTCATCTCGTGAGAATATCGGGTCGACATCGAGCATATGTCCTCCCACTGGGTCTGAGGCTTTCCATGTGGGTTTCTCGGTGTGTGTCTCGCCATTGGTAGACTTGTTCTTATTCCTGTTCTTCCGCTTCTGTTTTTTGGGAAGTGGCAATGCTACGATATTGGATTTGCTGACTATTTGTTGGGTTTTCCCTTCCGGCTTGACTGTCTTGAGCTTTTGCCTACTGGAATCTTGCATGACTGTAGCGACAACATCATTGGCCCGGTCATCCGTTTCTCCAGACACTAGATTCCTCTCCTGCTTCTTTTCCTTCTTCTTTCGATTCTGCTGCTTGAGCTCTTGCGAAGCTGCGGAATTGACACTATCATTTGCATTCCCCTCTTTTTCTTCGGATCTTTTTTGTGCCTTCAAGACGTTTTCTTGCGCCTTCCCAAGCCTTCGTTTTTCTTGCCTTGCAAGCTTTCTGTCACGCCCAATGTCGTCCTTAGTCTCTCGTTCCTTTGTGTCATCCTGAAATGGTAGAACTTCTGCTTCCAACTTCGATGGCTCTACAACCTTTTCCCTTGGTTTCTCCAGACTTCGCCGTTTAACCTTCTTAATGTCTCGGCCACGGGCAGCAGAATCATGATCTTTGGTATCGCGCTTTCTCTTGGCCATATTGCAAGCCTTGCTCTACAGAAAGACGTGGCGACGTTTCTCTCCTTCACCTCCACAGTTGTGTACCGAGGACTGCGGTCGAGGGGTCTTCAATATTTCTTGGGCGGTTTCGCTTCCGCGTAGGGCTGCATTAGTGTGGGTTTTCTGGAATGCTTCGATTTCGATATCCATCAAGAACCACCTCAATACCTTCAACCCGTCTTTGTTCCACTGTTGATGAGGTTCAAAGTCGAACAGTGACCATGATCATTCCTGTGCGCTGTTTTTCCTGTGGGAAGGTAGATTGGCGCTCCTGTGCGTATTGAAAAGCCGGTTCCTGACCTTCACCAGGTAATTGGAGACTTGTGGGAAAGCTATCTGAAGATGCTTGATGAAGGCGAAAAAGACGGGTAAAACACGCTTGACCTCCAGAGCGCTCACACTTCTTACTATAAGGTAGCGATGCTATGGACAAGCTTGGGTGCAAACGCTACTGCTGTCGTCGCATGATTATGACACATGTGGACCTGATTGAAAAATTACTCAAGTGAGAACGTTGTGGACCAGTACTGTTTAGCGCTTCCAAGAGCCTAATGAAGCTACAGGTACAACCCTGCCGAAAGAGCGAAAGAGAACCCTCAAGCATGATCCGAGAGAAGAGTCACTATGAAGAGATAATGCCCCAGGAGTTGGAGCATCACACAGCGTCTGAGGAAGGCAATTCATGTGTATAACGCGGTGAGAATGTCCCGTGGAACCAAGCTGGTTTGGGCTGGATGACCCTCGACCTGCGTGGTGGAAGAATTGGAATACAGCATCACCATACCACCTGACCTTCATTGCTAGAGTATCAGACCTGTGCAAGGTACACATTGATACGAGATCAAGTCTTCTACAGAACAAGCTCGGAGTTGACGAAAGTCTTTGTATTGTGTTTTCTGGAAGGATATGTAGCCTAGGTGGATACCTAGGTAAGAAGTCGCAGCAGCGGATGGCACGATTATACCTCCAATTTGTCAACATATTTTTTTGGGAGGGTTATAGATGTAGTAGGAGATGATGAAGAGCAAAGCTCGTAACATGCCCAACTGGTTTGATTGGTCCTGAGAAGATGCCGATCGAGATTTGATCTAAATTTGAACCTCGGCGATTGCGACTGCGTCTCTCAGATATCCTCCATTGTTCATACATATACCCACCCACCCACCTTAGAGACCTCCAATTTCACTCTGCATGGGCAATCATGTTCAACCCGCAGAGATGCTGGGCCTCTGGAAGGCCTCTTGCTGTCAACGCCAAACGATCAATCGCTTCTCCTTCTAGTTTGGTGCACCCTTTCAAAGATGCTGGAGATATATCGAGTGTCTTCCCCTCCCTCAAGCCCGGCACCGTCAGTCCACCTTTGCCAAAGCGGTTTGCAGAATTGAAAGGGCGGCTGATAGAAGGACATGAAGACCGTCTTCGAGACAGCTGGTATCGTCTGTTGGCAGATCTGCGCGATGAGAACGCAGTCATTAAGGTATTGGGGTCCGCAGTGATACCAGAACTCAACTTCTGGGATATGCACGACATAGAGAAGAGGACGAGGTTTCGGGATCAGTTACGCAAGCGGGGCGTAGCTGTGATTAGAGGCGTAGTGACGGAGCAAGAGGCTTTGGGATGGAAGAAGCTGATCCAAAAGTACATTCAAACAAATGCTTCGACAAAAGGTAGGAAACAAGCCCTTTCACTTGTAACAGGCGCCGACCTTCGACTGCTTCTCATCTTAATCTTGGAACGAGGCAAGCTTCGACATGGAGCAAAATCCTCTGACGTCTCTACAATCCCTCAAATGTATTGAATCTCTATACGTCAAGATGTCACCCGTCTCTCTTCAGTATTCATTTCCTTCATATGTACTTGCATGCTCTTTTTGACCCCAATGCCCTTCTTGTTTTGCAAGAGTATGGCTACCCCTGTCTCATTCCTCATAGGTTTTCCGGCAGATGCTCCAGCAGTCTACGAACTCTACTGGTCGCCTTCTCAAATACTCGCACGTGCTCATCCAAACCTTATTAGAACCCAGGCATTCCTCATGTCTCATTGGCATTCTGTGAACAAGTCTGCACGAATCTCTACTTCTCACCCTGTCACCTATGCTGACCGCCTACGTATCCGACAGCCTGGCGATGTCGGGTTCGCCCTTGGGCCACATGTTGATGGCGGAAGCTGCGAGCGGTGGGAAGAGAATGGTTATGGTAGAGGCGGAGTCTATAACGAGATATTCCGCGGTAATTGGGAGGCCTATGACCCATGGGAAAGTAGCTGCCGTTTGCCTGTTGTTTCTGACTTGTACAACGGTGCCGGAGGGTGCTCAATGTTCCGCATGTTTCAAGGATGGCTATCCATGTCTGATACTGGAGCTGGAGAGGGCACGTTGATGGTGAACCCGCTATTGGGGAAGGCTACGGCATACTTCCTCCTTCGACCTTTCTTCCGGCCGAGAAGAAATCACGCAGATATGGGATCAGCGTTTCTCGATGCTATAAATTGGAACCTTGAGAGTGAGACAACGTCAGTGTTGCAGGGTGCTGTTCCTTCCAACTGTCAGGAGCTGAACGACGCACTGCATCCCCATCTTGGACTTGAGAGTACAATGATACATGTCCCGCAAGTTAGACCTGGCGACTATGTAGCTTGGCACTGCGATTGTGAGTTGGGACTGTTTCAATCTCAATCTCTTACAATTCGATACTAATTTTGCATAGCCATTCACGCAGTCGACAAGATTCACGCTGGCAAAGGCGACGCAAGTGTTATGTATATTCCATCGTGTCCTTTGACAGAAGCAAATGCGGAATACCTGAAGCGGCAAAGAGACACATTTTTTGAAGGTATATGTTCTATTCCTCGGCCTTTCACGAGCTATGCTGACGCGCCCTCCAGGAACGCCAGCGCCTGATTTTCCCTCGGGCGTAGGGGAAAGCGAGCATCTAGGGCGCCTTACTCCTGATTTTGTGATGCAGAACATCGACATAGAGGCTCAACGGGCTATGGGTCTCACCAAATACGACACCCATCAAAAGGGTCTGCAAGAAAGGGAGCGTCAAGTGCTACAGCATGCGAATTCAATATTGGGGTTCGCCTAAGCTAGATATTCGAAAGACGACCAGGATTATAGAGTTGACTGCAGCGCTTATTACGGAACGATGGATGAGCTATCCCTATGTCTCCCGTTGATCCGATTTACCTGATCATGCGAGACTAACAAATTCAAGGCTGATATACGTCAAGCCATCGTGAATCTTTTCAGAACGACTGTGCGCATTTGTAAACGAAGATCTCGACCCTTGCCAACTCGTGCTCTTGAGATTTCGTATGTTCATCTCATCTTGCTCGACGACATGTATGATCTGTTCATGGAGGCATTATTCCTGAGGAGGCGCCTAGAGTGTTGGTTTGCAGTCGTAGACTAGTAGCAAGCTTCACCGAGGTCGAACAACAGGATCGGCGAGCGCTACAGCACATGTCAACCTTATTCCCTGAAAACTCAAACAAGTAACCTGGATGTGAGCTATACCGATCCATCCTATACCGATCTATTCTATACATCACAACCCCCTAGCCAAACACTGAATACATTTGCGTCCTGGAGCGCGAAGCAATTGCCCGCTTTGACATTGTGCGCCTGTGTAGATGCAGCGGTAGTAGAAGCCATCGGCGTAAGTGTTTGTGAGGGGTGGGATTTTGGGGAAGTACATTGTCACTGGGTTTTGGGTTGTGGCAGCCTCTGGTGCTGGTGCTGGTATCTGGTGGGGATCACAGATGGAATTGAGGTAGGTGAGAGTATGCTGCACCTAGTGTTGTGCTTACTTGTTTGGGTTAAGCGATGGATTGCGTGGGTCTCGTTACGGAAGGTCGAGATTCGACGCTATGGTTCTATGTTTAGGTGGGATGATACTAGGCATAATTCAGGGAATATAGACTAGTATCATATAGCTTTTGCTTGGACGACTTCTAGCTTTGAGATATGTGTCTGGAAAGCTATGAAAGCGCTTTTGCTGATAAGTCAAAGCCAACCTCGATTCGGTCGGTAACATGGTATTTCCAAACGCCTGAATGCCAGTCGAGGCCCATCCCTCGTAAGCCGTATGCAAAGCATGCTATGTCCGTCCATCCAACGCCCTCAGCCATAGCAATCTTTTCCACGGGAAAGAAGAATCTTCGTGATGTCATATCACAACAGTATAAAGGAGTAACGTATTGAGCTTATTTGGAATGTAAAAGCGAGTAGAGACCTCCCCATTATTATTACCACATCCGCTCATCATTAATGGTGTCGTTCGTGAAGATAAACGACAGTAGTCCACCCTTGGCAGCATGTCGTCGTCATGGCGTGCTCGCACCAAGGACACTTCACCGCAGTCTCCAATCGTGCCCCAGCTACGTTGCCCTTCTCCGCTTTGTGCAGCTCTAGCGGTAGTGCCATGGCTTCGTAAAGCTTGCTGGGTAGATCGTGCCAGAACTTGCACTTACAGCAGATAACAAAGAGCTTGGCGACGGGCTTTGCACCCATGCCATCAGCTAGGGTGCCTTTGCCGAAAGCCACGGTGCCCACATCGGTTGAGGATCGATTGAATCGATTACCAGTCGGGACAGGGAATTGTGAAGGAGGGCGGAGTGGGGAGCGAGGAATGAGCTTGAGGTCTGGTGCGTGGGGTGGTTCGTAGGGTAAGGGAATGTTCGGCTCCCGGAACTGGGAGATGGATACCGCATTGGAGTCGGCAGGCGCAGGGCGTGTAGGCGATTGACGCTCCCTTTTGACTAGGGGCTGATGCTTCAACGGGGGCAAGAAATCAAGGGCGGGAAGACAATCAGTTGCGGTTGTCTTTGTCTGTAGTTGGGGGTTTGATCGGGGGTGTTTGATTGATGTTTTGCGTATTAGTCCTTCTCCAGTCTCACTTTCCACAATGATTTCATGCGCTTGTTTCTTAAATGCTGTGTTCTCGAAACCATCACCACCCGAGGTTGTTAAATCGCTCGTCGTTTGTACATAAGACTTGGTGTCTGCAATAGACTTGACATCAGGCTCGGGTTCTGCGACGGCGCTGGATTGTGGACGATGAGATTTCTGAGTCTTGGCCTCAGATTTTGCATGCTTGCTTCCAATGCTCGACTGATCCTTTGCAGGTGTGGCCTGTACAGCAGAGTTTGTCGCCTTGTTTGATACGGGCTCAGTCGACCTAGGCAGTGGTAAGGCGGTAAGATCGTTGAGTACCGTAGACGAAGACGTTCGGGTTCTGCTATGAGTTTGTGTAAGCGTAGTATCTGACAAAGCTTCTTTGCCTTTTGAGCTTGAGGATGTTCTCCTCTCTCTATTTGCGAACGGTGGCTTCGGCTCTTTAAACATCCGCTCAATCTTCGACCGCTTCGCAACAGGCTCTTCTGTTGGCTGGATATTCAATGGGCTGTTCTGGTTGGCTTCAACATGATTTCCGGCACCACAGGGGACCGAGGTAAGTGCTGGAGCGTGTTTCGTCCGTCGGCGGAAGCCAAGAATCTTGTCTGATTTGAAGCCTGCAGAGACTTGCGGCTTGCTCGATGGTGCCGACTTCTGGGGGCTCTGGAGTGACGCTTGCGCTGTTTCTTTATGCGGTTCCTCCGGAGGTGGTTGATCCAGAGTCGTGCTTTGCGAAAGCGGAGCAGGTTCAATGGGCATAGGCTTCGCTCGAGCGGACGCAACATGTGGGGACTTGCTCCGATGCCTCTGTTTGGTATATACAGAGGAGATGCTCGAATCTTTGCGATGTGATTTCTTGGCATTAGGAAGTTGAGTAACTTCGACAGGCGTGGTAGACCCAGGGCCTTGATCTTTTTCTGTCGCCATACTTGAGCCATGGTCCAGGACTGCCCTGTGGTCCGCAGCCAATTCATTTGAAAGTTCTGTCGCATCCTTAATTGCTTGCTGGTCTTCAAACCCTGCTATAGACTGCTGCTGCTGGTACATTCGCTGCTTGTGGACGTAGTCATGGGCGGGCCGCGTCTGCGCGTGAGGTACCACTCCTGGGGACGGTAGGTCCACTGTTCCGACTAAATTAGGGGATGATTTTCCAGAAGGAGGCCTAGTAGATTTGACTACTTTCATGCTCTCAGGACTGTCACTCCTAGCTTTTGGTGTACATGGTGGACTTCTATTGGGAAGCGACTTATATGGCACGCTGATAAAGCTGGGTTCAGTGGCACTTCTGCTAAGGGTTGGAGCCCCTGGTAATGCAACCGATGGGGCTTGACCCGTCAAATGGTGCTTTGCCTTCGGAGGATCTATGTTCTCGGGCGCGGTCACGGTTTCAGATGACTCCAAGCGATAAGCAAAAGCAATGAAATCTTTCTCATATGTTTCTTCACTTCCAGGTGAGGTTGAATTGCGTCCATCGTTCGAATTTTTGCGAGAGGAGGACCACCTAAAGCTAGGAAGCTTTGGGGCAGAAGGGCTCACTATCGGGTGCCAATGCTCTGAAGCAGCAGCAGTGGCGGGCGCGGATTCGATGCTTGTCGCCGGAGCTGATAGGGAGCGCTTCGACTTTATGGAGCCAAAAGATATGCCCGACAGTCTTTTCTCTTCCCGAGACGATCTTCTTGTGTTCTCGCCCGATGACGGCTGTGAAGACAGGATAGACATCCACGAACCCCTCCTCAATGCTGCTGGCATCTTTTGAGTCTCCATCGCAGCGGGCGGCGGCTTCTTGCTCAAGCGTTTTCCTGCCCTAAGATCAGCGCTCTTTTGGAGTTCCTCATCGTATTTGAGCTTCTTCTCGCGCTCTTTCTGTTCTTTTTCTGCCCTTCGCCTCTCCTTCTTCCTAGCCTTCTCCCCATGATCAGACCAGCTCGGAGATACACATATCTCCTGTGTTTTTATCTCTTCTCGGCTGATGTCGGTGCTGATCTTCAACACCGTCGGCTTCTCGGCAGGCTTATGCATCCCACAGGATTGCTCTCTGGAGGCTAAGTTGGGTGATGTTTGAGAGCGTGGCAGTTGAGGGGGGCGAAGAGGTGATTGAGGAGTCGCCAAAGGAGATCTTGGAGATTTTGTAGGTGAAAGTGATGCCCGTGGGGTTGATCCACTGAAATAGTCGGCTTTGGGTGAGACAGGAATTGTAGGGCTTGCTGATGAGGCTCGTTGTTGCTGAAACCGAGTTAGTACGATTGATGATGCCAGCAAACGCGAATTGGGCGCTACTGGTTTGAAGGTAAATAGTTTGATTTGTAGGGGATCCTGAGCTGACCTTGCTCTGCTTCTCCATCTGAAGCATGCGGGAGAGTATGTCCTTTCCGGACGACACACGTTGAGCTGGACGTTTGGGCTGTTGCATTGTAGCGACCTCAAAGATTGTTGATCCACAAATAGTAGGAGATGGCGAAAGATCTGAGGCGTCTAGAGTGTGACAGAGAGCGACTGTAACAGATTGGTGAAAGGGTGTAACTCTGATGTTGGGACGTCGAGAAGGACAATTGACTGTATTGACCAACTTTCGAGGTATCAAGCCATGGAGTCGAACTTCTATGGGAGTGTTCCGAAAGCCTGTCCTGAAAGCCTTTGTTTATATTGGACCTCGTTCGCTAGCATAGCGAGGCTTTGGATTCGCTCAAGAGTGTCAATCTGCCGATCCTCACGTTGCAAGTCACAGTTGACATGGTCCAAGTAACGAGTGTAAAGAAAGGAAAAAGGAGAGAGCTGGAGTCTCCACGCATTCTCCAGTCGAGAAATGCGCGACCTTACATCTGCGATGTGCCTGTATCTGACCAAAGAGGCAATGATAAGCGGACTGGCGGGGTTAGAATACGATGCTTCTCTAAATTTGGAATACAGCGCTTTCTGTTTTCGCTCTTTGTGGTCATCTACAGCAAGTTGGATGCTATTGTAAATTGTGCCAATAGGTACGAACAGCGCATCGTCCGCTCATTTCAGTTCAAGCCATTGCTGGCTTGGCAGTAATTGTCGGACCAGATACGATCTGGCGCTAGAGCAGATCACTGACTCAGCCGCTCAGCCTTATCTGGCCTCTTTCTTAGAGGCTCAACAACTGGTCAAATTGCACCGCAAACATGAAGAGTTGAGCCAGCAAATCATATACGGTCCTGTTCTCCAACTTCCAGGGAGCCATGCAGGCTGCTCGCTGAGGAACTTACTACGTCTCAAGGTAGATAAATGTTAGCGTCTTGGCATTTTTTGGTGATGATTTTCTGTCCTGACCAATAGAAGCCCTGTCGCGCTAACATTTAACATGCCGGATACCAGGTAGATCGTGGTATCGACAAACATACTGCAAAAGCCAACCAGACCAGATAACCCCCCAGTCCTACCACCATCAACGCTGCCTTGCAAGCCTTCAAACGGCCGCTCAGAAACCTTCTATCGTCGCTGACGTCAAAGCCGAGTCAACAGCTGCCCTTCGAAAGCCTGGAGTTCTCCCAAGACAAACTGAAGATTGCATGATTGCTGTATTAAGAGTTAGCTATCAACAGTGGCCACCATTCAAACTCATACATACTATTCAAGAACTTATCGACATCAACAAATTTCTTCACCTTCGTATGTAAAGTCGGCATGATGTCTGGAAACGTGTTGAAATCAGGCAGATGAGGAGGAAAGGCTTTCGCGGTCGAGGAAATGCTCTCGTCGAATGAAAAGTCCATGTCAAGGTCCTGTATCTCTGGCATATTGACAATCTCCTCGCTCCAATGATAGTCAGTGCCTTGAAGGAATGGATCATCCGACCAATTCGTCTCTGGGTTTTGGGGGCTACGTGGGCCTCCAGTACTATTCTGCGAAGAAGCAGCAGGAGAGCTCGTCAAATCTTGTGTGTCATTGAAGCCGGGCAGCGATTCGCTAGTTTCATTGAGCTCCACTAAGGACGACTGAGCGTCCAGGTAGACTCCCTTGCTCTGCAGATACTGCTCGACATCGTTTGAATCGAACCACTCGCCGTCGAGACCCACCCGCTCCACAATCTGCTCAATCATCATGGCGTCCGGCACTGGTGTTTCGGGCTGTGAGGGACGCAGTGGCCCATTTGGTGCTCCGTTTGCCCACCATTCTGGAGGTGCACCGCCTGTATCTATACCGACACGTGGGTAATGCATGCCAGCTCCTCCGAGATGCAGCGCTGGAACTTCCCAGAGCTCAAGATTTTGCTTGGCCGTCCTTTCCATTAAGCCCTTGATGTGATCTATGATGCGAGCTGAATTAGTGAAACACCAACTGAACTTACACAGACGTTTCAGGTCCTCCGGCCTCGAATTAGGATCCGTCATGAGCCTGTATCCTGTCTCAAACGCGGTCCGCAGAAGTCTGCGGGCAAAGGAAGCCTCTTGAAAGCTGTAGCTCGTTGGTAACGGCAAGGTCACAATATCGTGCAGTGTTCTCCCTGCTGGAGCGGGAGTGTCAGGCGGGAGTTTCCTCACCAGTTGCGCACCACCAAACGGCAAAACATTGTGAATAGCGATATCCTGCCGGACTGGAGCACTGTATTGCAAGACATCATTGGCGTCGAAATATGGTATGGCATTGCTGCCCGGCGTTGCGTAATGCTGCAGTTGCCCAACGGTATCGCTGGGAAATTCATCTACGGTTGGCACCTCAATTTGAAATTGCTGCATTGCTTCAGTCGCAGTCCAATCCCACAAAGGCAAACTTTCCAATGGCGCTTGCGAAGCCAAAGCGTGTCGAGCAATCTCACCGTCATCGTCGTCAGCCTCATCATCTAAAGTGGTTTGATACCCAAGCATTGGCACATGATCCGATCCGGTACTGACCACCCTCCGACGATTGTTTAGCTGTGTTCGTTCATGGCCCTTCGCTACTTCTGCTGATAGAACGGGATCAAGCTCGTCGTCGTCCGCATCTGACTCGCGAACACTGTTCTTGGCAAGATCTGCAAGGTGTTCTGCTGTCGATTCTAGATGTTTTGCGAGCGCGCGACTCCCGTCCTGAATGCCCGACGCTATTGCTCTGTCTTTAAAGGCTAGGAATGTCTTGTGCATGTCCTCGATGGTCTTCTCTAATAATGACACTCGATTGTTCAATCCTAAGATTGTTGTCTCTTTGCGTTGGCGGTAGGCTCGCTGTGCAAGTCTAATCTGAGTTCTACGACGCTGTTCAGGATCAGTCTCTGACTTAAGCTCTTCTTAGTGAATATTGCGCCTGACACACAGTAAACAGGAGCCGAAACCCTTCGAGAACACAATAATGCATACGATGGATCCAGAGAAATAGGTGTCAAAGAACCAAACCAAGGAACCATCGTCGCAGCGTCTGGTCATCATACGGACAACAATGGATTATGGACCAAGGACTGGAACAGGTGTAAGGTTAAGTAGCAATCATCGTGAGGAAAAGGAGCATATCCACGATCAGAGGGCAGATTGCAATGTGGGAGAACGTACTTCGGCAGCAGTCTGGTCGCGGTTGTCCAAACGGGGTCGCCCCCTTTGACGATTGCTGTTGTCATCGGCAACCGCACCCTTCGGCGCATCTTTCTTGGAGGTTCGCCGAGTCCTCATATTGGATGCTGGTGGGCTTGGTGTACGAGGCTTGCTAGCTAAGAAGCCCATGTACAGCTGAGTACTCTCCCTTTCTCCTCGATCCGAATTCGTGTGTTCGTAAGCCCTTTCTTGATAATTCTCTGCCGATAAAATACTTGGATCCATTGGATCTCGTGAGTGGCAGGGCTGGTAGTTGGCAGGCACCGAGAAAGGCGAAATTGGATCGGTGTAGTTTATCCCACCAGAATACTCAATCCCCCCACCAAGCTGCCCAGAACTTCCACTTTGTTGATTTCTGTACTCTTGAGAATTGTACTGAGGTTGAGTAAAATATGAATCGTCGAGGAAGCCGAAGGGACTCGATTGATAATATGCTTCGTCTGGACTCTGTGCTGACTGGGCCTTGTCCATTGTTAATGCACCCCGATTACCAATATCTTTTCTGTTCTCCTCAGCATTGTCCAATCATATCCAACCAAGACATACACTTATTCTTGGCAAGGGACCAATTTGCGCTAACCTGTTTGGTAAGTTCAACGTTGACAGATAATTATGAGCAAAGCAAGGCATAAAGAGTGTAAGGAAAATCCGAGGCTGCGAGACCATCTTTAATAGGTAAGTAGAGAACAGAGGCTCCGGCAGCACATTCATTGGGGCTGATACTTGCTTGTGCGGATGAAGCGTCCATCTTTGTCCAGTTCACCGTAATCGCAGGATGCCATCAACGACATCGACCAGTTGAAATGCGTTATGAGGCTTCCATACGGGTTGAAAGCAATCTCATGGCCCTGATCGGCAGCTCGACATGCCATACCTACATTAGCGTCAAGGGTAGTCATCCGTCAGACCTTACCGCCTCTGTAGAGGCAGCTTACTCGCCTACTATGGTGAATCTACCACAACCTCTGTGACAGACCCTGCATTACTTCTGAGAGGTCGCTCCAACTCTCAGGTTACTGACAGAACTTCGTTTCTCGGTCATGCAGCCGGATGCTATTAGCTCGGAGCTAAATGATCACCGGATATTCACCAGCTAGCACTGGTGCTATACAGAGATGCTATCAGCTATTGAGACCGGAGATGGGTGCGAGATCTTAGGACTTGAGTTTGCCGTCTGACTAAGAAAGTAAAGATCTACGTCAATATTACCGGACCAGTTATCAGCAATTCACATGTTATATCCGCGTCCTGTCCGGTTCCTTCTACCTAGATTCCGTCCGAGATCTCCTCTTGGACCGCCCGCCGAAGTTTATAGCCAGATACATACTCCCATAAGAACCGAAGTCGCACGTATCTCATAAACTCTATCAAGACAGTCACGACACGTGAGACAGTCCAAGGTTCCCTGGATGGAATTGCTCTTGCAAAATGCGTTCGGGATTGCTATCCAAGGAAAATCTTAATTTTCCGGCAGGCATCTACTTTCATCCTAGCTTACTTCAACCCGACAATCATACGCCACGCATTCGCCATGATCTCCTTGGAGGACAAAGTTTGACAGATTCTGTTTATCCTTCAGGCTTCTCACAGCCCGTCCTTCGGGGACTGCGAATCAGCGAGGCCTCGAAGCGAATCACCGCACTGCTCGTGCAGGGGGAACAGCTTTCCGGAAGGCATCGGCGAGGACATCAAGTCTAAGAATGGTCGATAGTTGCAGATACCCTGGCTTAGTGTCCTCACTTGCATCTTTGTCATTCTCTGTCTTCCGCGTCAAGGGGATCGACCACAATCTGGCCAACCTTAGCTCGCTCCAGACCAATCATCCTAGACCGCACGGCGCCATCCAAGTCTCTTTGCGTTGGCAAATCCACAGGGGCCAGTGCTCTCTTGCCCAATTGGACGTTCTTGACTCTTACGGGAAGGTCATGATGAAATTACCGGGCTTCTCGAAACAAGTGGCATGCAGCACAATGCAAGCTAGAATTAGAGGAGGTCCCTTGGTCTCTAGCTTGTCCTAAGATTCTTCATGCGATGTTTCTCCACTTCTTTGCCTTAAAACACTCAGCTGACACGAAATTGCAGGTTCAGCCGTGATCAACATGGGGCGGTCAGCACCTTTTTACACTGTCAATGGTAGCGCCCAGATCCAGAGCCAAGCTGACATGTGATAAGAGGATATCTTATCACTTAAGACCGTTTTAATTCTAGCTGGCGAATCAATGTATGCAACTCGCGATTTCGAGAAGACCGGTGCGATTGTAGTCGAGCAGAAAAGCTGGACCCAGTCAAACGGCGAGGCGTCTTTGGAGGATTTCCGAGCGCTTTTTGCACGATACGTCAGGCATGCTATCCATGACCAGCCTATCTCGCTACTAGCTGAGGACCGAGACGAGCCATTTAAGCTTGCAGATGGCAAAGGAATCTTGTGGATGAGCAACAATCTGCGAATGACGTCTCCGCTTTATCCGATCTGAAATGACTCAGTCACTCTCTCGCAACTGCTTGCTCCGAATGATGTAGAATTGTATGGTGCAAAATACTAAAGCCATGGTGTGGCGAAATCGATTTTAAATTGGACTGCTCGGTAATCTTTTGGAATCAAAAGGGGCAAGTCAGCCCTTCGCCAAGAGCTGTAGGAGAAGGGTTTGAAGTACCTAAGGTACCTCTCGGACCACCCGAGGTTCTCGAGTCTAAACTCCGGGGCCCTCTTTCAGGGTACTCTAGGGCCAACCATCAAGCGCCTGTAAATTATTCTTGAGGCGGATTCTGAAAGAGCCTTTGCTACGAGAGACGACCAATTCTATGAGCGCTACAAGCCTGTGCGCGGAAGCGTATTATCACATCCCAAGGCCAACGAGCTATTAGGACTGGACGAGATGTCCGTAAACCCTTCTATGACAAATGATGACAAGAATTTGAGGGATATTACTACAGTAGATGCCACGACAGGCAGTCACCTTCAGTAGCGTGACTGTCAATGCGCGCCATGGTCAGACGGCAAAAGCGTCCGCGTCGTCACGTTATTTCGAATTGGAAATACTATTTCGAAACATTACATTCTCGTCGTTGGAGATCAAGATTTATCATTGAAATCGAAGCATCGGACGCCAGTGGAGCAAGGAAGAGAATACTGTTAATCAGTATCGGTGGACGGTTCGATTTCGCTATCTGATGACCAAATCTGGATCGGCCTGTAATATTTATATCCTCCATCCTCGATCGGCATTCACTGGACATAACATATCCAGAGCTTGGTATTCCCCAAATGGAAACGTTGAATTTTGGCATGAGTGCTCGCAGCTATTCTGGAGATCCTATTGAACTGGTTACACAAGCCAAGGGGATTCAGCTCCAATTCTGCCCTGGCTAGGTATCAGTACCCCAAACCCTCCCCATTAAACGCAAAGAATTAACAACCTGGAACCTTTCGCGAGCACGACATGATCCAGGATCCATGGAAACGCGAGGACATGGAATGCATCCTCCCGGAGATTACAAGGCCAGCGAGTCACGTCACACGTGCGAGAGATGCTTTTGTGCGAGCCCATCCAGAAGTCAGGCGTGAGCTATCTTGATTCTATTATATTTCGGCGTTTGAATTGACGAGTCTAGGGCTGCGTTCGTGAAGGACTGGCTCGTCGAGGACGTTGCATTGACGCCAGACTGTGCAGGCCGTAAGCAGTTGTTGCTACATCGTCGATTCGTGTCATGCTCCAGCAGATCATCAGCATTGCACACCCTGTACATATTCAACACTTCGGCCGAAAAGCTTGCCTCGGCGGTGCTAGAGGCTCTTGAGGCCATAGCCGACATGACTACATACGTTCTCATTGGAGGCTTCGAGGCAAAGCTGGGTCACGTTCGTACGAGAGGATGGCGCAAGAAAGCATTCGCGGGACGACTCACACAGAGTTCAACTGTCAAGATGAAACATTCTGCTAGATCTTTATATGGTAAAACATCCATTCGAGACGTGGCAAGACATCTGCGCCTGAAACACTGCACTCTCGCACCTCACAATCTCGTCGGTCAATCTCTTCGGCCTATGATCATCGCCCCTAGCAATCCGCCCACCAAAACCCTGCTTCACCATTGAGCGTGTGCACGTCGGATAAGATTGCTTAACAAAGCCACTCAGGATAAAACCCCCACGGATCCATAGGATAGCCACATGTGAATGCTGGAGAAATAGCACTACACTATAATATCAATATACATAACGCTACTTCAGCTTATGAGGTCTTTCATGAGGCACTCGAATGGGAATAGAATGTTGTTGATTTCGTAGTATGAATAAGAATGAACAATGCTGTTTTGGGTACGCGGAGTGGAGCCAGCGAACCAGCCTTTGTGGGTGCCAAGCCCGGAAGGTCGCAATGCCCCAAGCCCAATCAGGCCGTTCCTCGGCGTGTGCATGCTGGAACGGTGACAAGCTCTGCCCTAAAGTCAAGAGCTTCATGATTATCCGCGCAGGATGGCTGACGACGTGTGGCCGTCCTACTTTATTACTTCATGGGAATGGGGTGCTGAGTGACCTTGCCAAGCATTCTCGATCAATCTGCACACTCAGGCTAATCCACCATGCCTCCCGCCATTCCACCCCGCCCAACAAACCCCCTCAAACCACGCGTGATCCTCTACCACCAAACCCACTACAAGCACAACACAGAATTCGTCTCCCTCCTTCCCCTGATTACCGAAGCCACCTCGGATGAAATCCCACTCACCCACCTCATCATCGCCGCCATCCACCTCAACGAACCCCCCGGCAATATCACCCTCAATGATGATCCGCCTTCACACCCACAACATACCCCGCTGTGGGAAGAGGTTGCCATCCTGCAGGATATCGGGGTGAAAGCCCTTGGTATGCTGGGTGGTGCTGCAAGAGGTAGTTTTGAACGTCTAGACAAGGGCGATGCCGAATTCGAGGCTTATTACGTGCCGTTGAGGGATATGGTGCGGCAGTACAGCTTTGACGGATTAGACTTGGATGTCGAGGAGGAGATGACGCTTGGAGGCATCATAAGGCTTATTGATCGTCTCAAAGCGGATTTCGGCCAGGCATTCATCATTACGTTGGCGCCTGTCGCTACGGCATTGCAGGGACGACCACATCTGAGTGGCTTTGATTATGAGGCGCTGGAGGTCATGCGGGGGAGCAGTATTGCATGGTACCATGCGCAGTTCTACAATAATTGGGGCAGGTTGGAGAGTTTTGTTGATTATGATGCTATATTGAGGCAGGGGTGGAGACCGGAGAAGGTGGTTGTGGGCGTGCTGACGAATCCGGGGCTGGGGCATGGGTATATTGAATTTGAGGATTTGAGGAGGACGGTGAGCGCGATGGCGCAGTTCTATCCTGGATTCGCAGGCGTGATGGGGTGGGAGTATTTCAACTCGAGACCTGGAGATGAGGGGGCGCCGTGGCAGTGGGCTGGGGAGCTTATGAAGTGCGTGAGGGATTGCTGAGAAGGAAATGGTAGCTGCAGGAAGGTCGACGTCTCTGAGAAAGCCGGGACTGGTGGCATAAGTTTTGCTTGCAGAAGCAGCTCAGGCAGTTGAAAACTAGGAAGACCTCGTCAAGCGCCGAGGGAGAGGAGCAACCTGCAGGACTTCAGTCGTGTTCGGAGTATTCATCTGGAAAGGGGTCCGGAAGGAAGGAGTTCGAAGATATACTGGTATGTCGCATGCAGCAAACGCTGGGCCTCCCCAGGTTTCACCGAGCGTCGAGCGATATGCAAGTATAACGGGAGATCTACTGCAAGCCTGGCAACTGCCAACTGCTCCCGCCCCCGCAGGCTTGCCTACGATATCCTCAGATAACTGAAACAGAAGGTTACTTCTGGGGCCGAATGTAGGTCGCACCAAGGGCCGGATCTCGTGGCCTGACTTGCCAAATCTGAACATGCAACGCTCGTTTGGCGGCTGAATCTTGGTTTGGAGTGGCGCATGACAGAGCGACTAGCTCGAGTTGGGCACTAGCGCTTTCACATCATCCGTCAATCACGGCGAGGGAGTGCCAGCAGCTTCTCTGATTGGCGGATCATGGGCCTCTGCCACCCGCCAGCCCACCCTCTCGTGTGTCTGCCGCGAAGCCTCAACCCTGAACAGGTTTCTTCGCCATTGTTCATTCTTCAATTGGACTTCCATGATGACGAGAAGACCCAGACTCACGTACCTCCGTAGACGTTGTATCAGATGACACCAATCCAGTCCATCTTGGACCGTGCAGTCGTTACGAGGACAGACTGTAGACACTGTACACAGTAAATTCACATCGTGCACGAGCCGTGCTCAATGTGCATAAAAGCCGTTGTGATTCGCCTGGCCCCTGAAATTGGCTTAGCTAAGGTTGTGGCTTCGACGACCAGCATCTCCGTCCGCATCGCGACCTCTACCGCGACATCTCTTTCCGCTACATCTAACGGCGTCAACTAATCCCACAATGTCGACCTGATCACAGCGACGTGCCTACCAGTATCATTAATAGTACGACACGCTGTGTTCTCGTCTGACTACGCCAAGTCTGCTGTCTCCGCTCTCCCCGCTGGCACAGTTCACCGGTCGCAGACCTTTGTACGACCATCCGAGCCTGATAATCTCTAACGAGGACTTGAACTTCGAAGTGGTGGACGACAGTTGAGCAATATACATGATCAAGGGAAGAGAAAAGGAGTTAGCGACTACCGGTGCGTGGATTGGAAAGTGGGGCGCTGCTATCCAGTCAGCGGACTTTGCTCCGACTCTGTACCCACAAGCAGAACGCCCGAACGGAGATCGAGAAAGGGTGCGATAGTCTTCTCTCGGCCTCTCTGAGGTTGACGGCTTGCCCCACATGAGCAGCGAAGTCGCGCAAGCACCCAACGAGGATTCTTCGTTCCCAACCACAATCGCAAACGACCTCCCACCGAACACACATCTGGAACCTGCCTTTTCCTCTGCTTCAGATACTTATGGTATGTCTCGAAGCGGTCTCGGCTTCTTGCAGTGATCGAAATGAGGGATGCTGATTGATGTTGTAGACTCTGCATCCTCAACTGTAAAGCCTGAAGTCGGCTCTAATTACAATTCTCCAACTTTATCAGCAACATCGAACTTCTCGGCTCCGGATCCGGGAGCGAATCATATTGGAAACGAAACTGTGCCGGCATTTCAACCGACATCAACCTCGCAAGGCAAGCTAGCAGATCGTGCTCCTCACGTACCGTTACGTTCGTCATCCAATGCAAAGATCAACACACTGAGTTCAAATCCCATGCGCGAAAATACGACTGCGGATCCGATTTCGACATCAAGGAGAGGGTCCAAAGGCAGTATCAAACCAAAAAGCCGCGGCGGTAGCGTTGCGAGCAGCAGACATTCGAAGAAAGAGGCGGCGAGCCTGGCCCTAGCTGCAGAACAAGAGAAACTTGCGGAGAATCAATCCGCAGATACTACGAGACCGAAGAAGAGGGGGTTTCTTTCAAAGTTTCTAAATTGCTGCAGTGCCCCGGAAAATGCAAACGCTGTTGAACTTGGCGATCAGGCAGTACCCGCGAAAACGGCCAAAGTGCTGCAGCAAAAGCCGGGAAGACAGCCCACACCTGTGGTGAAACCGAACGCCAGCGCGGGGGAGTCAACTACGGGAGAATCCAAAGAGATTACAGAAGAAAAAATTGGCGGTCCGGAATATTCGGAGATGAAGTCGGCTTCGAAACCCACGATGATGACGAGGTCATCAAAGGAAAGACTGACCACGGAGAAGGTTGGGCCTCCGATCGCCGCGGTGGAGCCTGAGGAGGCCCAGGAACCTCCAGCACCTGCAGCATACCGCGATCCCCCTTTGCCGCCTGTGTCTTCGTCCATCGTGCCCTTGACGCAAGAATCGAAAGAAGAACAGGGTATTCCAACGCAGGCGGCGGGCATTGCAGCACCCCCGCAATTAATTGAGCCCGAGCAGTCCGTCGCGGAGCAAGGGACTGCTATCAATGATCGTACCCCTCAGCAAGAATCGAGAGACAGTGATATAGTGATGGTGGACGCTCCACCACCCACATCCACCGCAGAAGAACCATCCGCCACAACAAGGGAGTTGCAACAAGCGCAGATTAATCTGCCTCCTCCACCTCCACGAAATGGAAACGGAAATGGAAATGGAAACGGCGCGGCTTCTTCATCGAACGCAGTTGTACCTAGTGAGAAGCAAAGGTGGTTACTTCCACCACTTCAGCCTCACTTTAAAGGACGGAAGTGCTTAGTTTTGGATTTGGATGAGACTTTGGTTCACAGCAGCTTCAAGGTTCGTATCCCACTACTGTAGAAAATCCAGGCTAACGAAACCAGATCCTTCATCAAGCCGACTTTACTATACCTGTCGAGATTGAGGGTGCATTTCATAATGTTTACGTCATCAAAAGGCCTGGTGTGGATCAATTCATGAAGCGTGTTGGGGAGCTTTATGAGGTTGTAGTGTTCACTGCTTCGGTTTCAAAGGTAAGGACGAACTGCACGATGTTTTTATCTTGCTGCTGACGCGGCGCTACAGTATGGCGACCCGCTCCTCGATCAACTTGATATCCACAACGTCGTCCACCATCGCCTATTCCGTGAAAGCTGCTACAACCACCAAGGCAATTACGTCAAGGTCAAGATTCACCCTGCAGCGCTTCGCTTCGTATCTCATGCTGATACCCTTTCAGGACCTCTCCCAAGTCGGCCGCGACCTTCGAGAAACAATCATCATCGATAATTCGCCCACGTCCTACATCTTCCACCCACAACACGCGGTACCTATAAGCAGTTGGTTCTCGGACGCTCACGACAACGAACTACTCGATCTAATCCCCGTCCTTGAAGACCTAGCCGGCAACCAAGTCCGAGACGTGAGCTTGGTACTGGACGTGTCGTTATGACATATACCCCCATACATGATGACCGCCCGATTCTTTTCCCATCAAACAGCATCAGCGAGCGAGCGGAGCGGGGCCTGGGCCTGGTGATAATTTATCTTGCACCGCCTAATCGTTGTAATAAGCATCATACCCCCATCTTTCCTTCTATTCGTCCACGGACACGGGCACAGGTTTGAGCAGAGAGAGGGGCGGGGGGGGGGGCGATAGAGAGTACCGCATTGTTGTAAAAAGAAAGCTAGGAGCGAGCATGGTTTTCTTGGTTTAGGCGTGTAGTAGCCAGCCATTACCCACATCCAAGCGTATGGGTTTGAGTTTTTCTCTTTTGGTTCAAAAATGCATTTTGAGTGGGCGTCCTTGATCCAATCATCCATCACATCTATCATCCCGCTTTGGGCGGGCTGTGTAATTCTTGCATCGAATCAACCCTTTTCTGAATGAGAGGGGGGGGCTTTCAGCGCAGATCATTGTGGTTTGTTGGCGAGCGGCTGGGTGGTTGAGTGGGTAGGCTGTAGCTAGCTTTATACCTTATTACCTACCGCTGAAAGAACGTCTGCTACCTTTTCATATCGGTGTTTTTTTGTAAGCATGGCTTTGCTGTTGGTGCTGCTCTCGATGAAAACGATGTTTCTGACAACGGTGGCTGTGGGTTTGCGACGTATCCTGGCATTCATTCTGGTATAACAGACTACAAAACCAGCCTTGTGGTAGGTGAAGAAAAGCTAAGCATAGAATATCCCATCCCATCACCTTCTCCTATCGATATCGAGATCTAGCTACGTTTATAAACTTAGTCATCTGAAGGGAGGAGAGTGGGGTGCGTTAATGGGGGGCTGGTGATGGTGGTGGCTGGGCTTGTGGTGTGGGAAGACGGTTTTTCAAGGTTATAGTGGTTTTTGTGATGGTTTGGGAGGGGTTTGGGTGGAGTTGGGAGGGGGTTTGAAGGGGGGGGTGGGGCGTTTGTGGGGCGTTTGTGGGGCGTTTGTGGGGCGTTTGTGGGGCGTTTGTGATTGAGAGGTAAGAGATGGAGAGGAGATGGATGAGATATGGATTAGATGTTGGTTAGAAGGAAGGAGGATGGTGTGCAAGAGCGGCCGGCGTTTGTGGGTGGGAGGATGGGTTTGGGAGATGGTGGTGAGGCTCTTCTCTTCCGCTCCTCTTGACGAATTGTGAAAGTAGCTGATCTCAATACTCTCGCCAGACCCGAGCAATGATTCCACCGTTTGCAAACGCCCTGGAATCGAGACGGTACGCGAACCTTGCATCTCCGGCTTTGATGGGGATTGGCACATGGAAGACTTATCCTGTAACGATGGCGAAAATTTGATTTTGAGCCAGGGATACGAGACGGTGACCAATGCGCCAGCAGCGGTATAGTAACAGATAGCGCATGGGGGTTTTGTGAGGGGGATTTATAGTGATGTTAGTGTTGGGTTTGATGGAGGTGAGATGGGGATGGTGGGTTTGGTATTTAAGGATGGGTTTTTGGGAGTGGTGGTGAGGGGGGT
>JAABUL010002131.1_pt1 | contig 34201 bp, 28 predicted proteins | sample 5559151 | NCBI WGS metagenome assembly JAABUL01 (sample SAMN10711876, study PRJNA513368) | rock metagenome | isolation source: Antarctica rocks | place: Antarctica: Victoria Land, Pudding Butte sud | reverse complement strand
CTGCGATAGAATTTGAAAGTTCCTGCCTTATTCTCAAGGTATATTGGTGCATTAAAGTATGGTAGCTTTGGATTGATCGATTCGCAGACCATTTCCCCTTCGCAAGCATGGACGAACGATCCCATTTCTGAAAAGTATTAGTGTCTAGCAAACCCATCTGGAAGAAATGGCTACAGACCTAGCACAGCTGCTGGCGGTCCGTATGACTGCTGAAAGCCGCCGCGGCCTGTTCAGTTGTAGTGTTAACATCTCCCATTCCATTGCAATATCTGGTCCACTAGTGACATACCACCTCGAGCGCTGGCTCCCCCTCGACCACCAAAGCTGCCACCTCGTCCTCGAGGGGCGCCGCGAAATGACATTGTGACTTTGATATCGCCATAGGGAAAGAAAAGTTTGTAGTCTCGAGTGTTCCTGGCAATGCCAAGCCGAGCTAGTGCACTTGGAGAACATCCTAACGAACCTCGATCCAATGAGTATCCGACAAAGTGACTTCATGAACATCGTATAAGTCAATCATTAGGAATGAATACAAAGCCCAATGGTCAGCCTACCAATTCTTCCGAGCAACGGATTGCATTGGCGATCCGTTCGGCAGCCAGTGACCTAACAACAGAACCACGATCGAACCCCCCAAATCAGAACTCTAATCCTGCTGAGAAATCATCAGCAAATGGAACAGGAGCTACACCGTCAGAGTCCCAGAAACTGAACACCACCCAACATTCGAAGCTCTCGCTCTCGAAATCTCCTTCCGTGAACACGACGAAAGGTGATCAACCCGCGGCAGAGGGATCCTCGAAATTTAACAGCCCAAAGGAGAACGGAATGTCTTCCAGCGTTGAGCCAGCGAGTCAAGTCACTGCACGTCTATCTCCTGAGACTATCGCCAAGCGAAACGAGCTCTTCGACAGACTCAAGCGCGAGCAACATGTTGAGGTACTAGCCAAGGAAAAGCCAGAGATCAACGTGGTATTAGACCTGGGGCTCAACCAAGACGGCACCTCAAAACCGGAAATGCCTGTAGCGGCGAAAGCGTGGGAGTCAACTCCAGGTTCGTTTCTCAAGCATCTAGACAGAGACGTCAGTAGCGACGTTGTGATCGCCAAAGTGGACGGGAAACAGCTGTGGGATCTTGATCGACCACTTGAATATGCGTGCCGGGTCAGCTATGTACCATTCTCGTCCCCAGAAGGTAGGAATGTGTTTTGGCACTCCAGTGCGCACGTTTTGGGTGAAGCGGCTGAGTGTCATTTCAATTGTCTTTTGTCACACGGTCCGCCTGTTCAGCAAGGGTTCTTCTATGATATGGCCATAGCCGATGGGTAAGCATCTATCCAAAGAGTTCAGCAGATGAGCTTACCTCCTGCAGGCAGGTCGTCAAGGAGAGCGACTGGCCACCGTTGGTGAGCAAGGCCAAAAAGTACTTCAAAGAAAAGCAACCCTTCGAAAGATTACATGTATCTATCCCGAATTTGAAGGAGATGTTTGGTTACAGCAAGTACAAGATGCATTACATCGAAAATTTGCTACCTCGCGAGGGCAGCACCGTTTACAAATGTGGCACCCTTGTTGATTTATGTCTTGGTCCCCATATCCAGAACACGGGCAAAATAAAAGCTTTCGAGATCATGAAAGTATGTCAACGGTCTTCTTCGTTGAGGTCTCTGCTGGTCTAAAAATTGTGCCAGAACTCGTCGTGCTATTTCCTTGGGGACAAGAATGGCGATTCCCTGCAGCGTGTTTATGGCGTTGCTTTCCCTGACAACAAGCAAATGGCAGATCACAAGAAGCTCCTCGAGGAGGCAGCCAAGCGAGATCACCGCAAGCTTGGTACCGAGCAAGAGCTGTTCTTCTTTGACGAATTGTCTCCTGGTAATGTATTCCTCCTTCCACACGGAACACTCATTTTCAATGCCCTCCAAAAGCTGTTACGCTCCGAATACCAGAAAAGAGGATATCAGGAAGTGCAGACCCCTAACATGTACAATGTTGAACTTTGGAAAACATCCGGTCATTGGCAACATTATCAAGATGATATGTTCGGGCTTGATATAGAGAAACAGAAATGGGCTCTGAAGCCCATGAATTGCCCAGGGCATTGTGTCATGTTTGGGCATAGGGAGCGCAGCTACCGCGAATTGCCATTGAGGATGGCAGATTTTGGTGTTCTTCATAGGAATGAGGCATCTGGTGCGCTGAATGGGATGACCAGGGTGCGAAAGTTTCAACAAGACGATGCTCATATTTTTTGCACTCAAGATCAAGTAGGCACATCTTTCAAAGCGGATTCACAAGTCTTCGTTAACAGCCTATCAGATCACGCAAGAAGTTGAAGGTTTGTTCGACTTCTTGAGAAAGATCTACGGGCTGTTTGGATTTCCTTTCAGGCTGAAGCTCTCGACAAGACCCGATAAGTTCCTCGGAGAGGTCGAGACATGGGACATAGCGGAATCCAAGCTAAAAAATGCTCTAAATCAATTCCGAGCTTCGGGAGGCGGGCAGTGGGAGCTGAATGAGGGAGATGGAGCATTCTATGGACCAAAGATCGACGTTATTCTGTCAGATGCATTGCAACGAGATGTCCAGTGTGCGACTATTCAGCTTGACTTTCAGCTTCCGCAAAGATTTGGACTTGAGTATATGACTCCAGAGACCGGGTCCAAGGCCAAAGCCAGTGAGCTGAGGGATCAAAAATCGGAAGGCCCTTCCAGCAAGTCAAAAGGCCCTGGTCCAGGCCGTGCTCGCCCGGTGATGATTCATCGCGCAATCGTCGGGAGCTTCGAGCGTTTCATGGCCATTCTCATCGAGCATTTTGCTGGGAAATGGCCATTCTGGCTTAGTCCTCGACAGGTCCTCGTCATTCCAGTTATGCCGACTGTGAGTGACTATGTTGAAGAGGTGCAGCGGCTTCTGAGGGCGCAGAAAATGAACGTGGACATTGATTTAAGCGGGAACACTCTACAGAAGAAGATTCGCACAGGGCAGCTACAGCAATACAACTTTATTTTCGGTAAGCTAATCACTCAGTCCTATACAATACTTGGCTAACATACTACAGTGGTGGGTGCCGAAGAAAAGGAGTCGAGGTCTGTCAATATACGCAATCGGGACGACCAAAATACGCAATCGAAAGGAGAAAAGATTCCATTAGACGAGGCGATCCAGAAACTCAAGGCGCTGAAGAAGGAACGGCGGCTTGTCAATTCAATCTGACTGAAGGTCTATGTTGATTTGTATGCACACGTAGGGCTCTTGATCTGAGGTATGAATTGAAAATTTAGGAGTGCGTGGTATAGGAGATACCGGTGTGCAATTTCGACACTTTCCACTCACATTCATTGGTCTACCGTGAAACATGACCTAACAAGTAGTCGGTGCAATGACCTGAGACTCCCAGCCTGTAAAGAAGGGTTAATGGTGCGCTTCATGGATGGGCTTCATCGGATGTAGACGTTGCAACGAAACGGTATGAAACCCCTCCTACGATCACCTCTTAAACATAATCATCGAGCACCACTTCAGGGGCCGGAGCGGGGCCTAGCGTCCGCTAAGCTAGATGATTACCTAATATAAAACTGGAACATAATAATAACAATCGTATACTTAGAGCTTCTGATGTCTCTAGTATTATATTCTACCTTTAAACCAACTAGAACTGAACTTTAGTTATTACATTTTGGCTATCCATCGATTGAATTACAGACTATCAAACTTGACCATCAAAAAGCCCGGCTTACTCATTCGTCCTAATCAAGACAGCTGCGGAGGACTTCAACCACTAGCCTAGTTCTACTGCCCAAATCAGCTACCTAGGTATCGATTGCAGCTTTCCGGTCGTGCACACGCCCGCATAATTGTCCTACCCATAGCTTCTAGCAGAAAGCACCGACATATTGATAACACGGCCTGACACGAAGCCAACTGTTTTATGACGAACTAATCCTAGTCGTATCAAGACCTCTTCTTTTTGACCCACGATGGCTCAAGCTCACGTCAAACTAGCGGACTTTGCGGATGGCGCGCCAAAACTGGTCTCACCCCTTTCGCAGTCCAACCTACATGGCCAGTCAACACGTTTGAACCGGGAAAGCCAGCCAGGCTCTCAGACCGTTGGTGGGAATGACACACAGCGCGCTGACTCTACAATGTCACAATCGCATACCCTGACCCCGTCGCGAGGGGGAACGCTGAAGAAAAGGCAGTCTCTGAGCAGAAAGAACAGCCTGAATCGAAGTGCCAGTAAGAAAGGTAGCCGTCCAGCAAGCGTAAAAAGTCTGACCTTTGCGGACGATGTCGTGGGTCACGGATCCGAGATGCACAGCGCCTTCTTTACCCCAGTGCCTACAAGTGGCAGCCCCACGGAAATATTGGCAAACAGGTTCCAAAGTAAGCTGCTATAGCGCTCAAGCGTAGCAAATACACAGGAGATTCTTATTGACATGTCTCTATTGCGTAGTATGGCGGAAGGTGCTTAAAGACTTGATCACTTACTTCCGAGATATCCAAAAGTCCTACGATTCTCGGTCTAAATCACTCTACACGCTTTCCAACGTCATCTCTAACATCACAGCGCCGCCTCAGTTCGTAACCCAAGGCGGTATCAGTGACGCCATATACACCCTGCGAGATTACCATAAGCAGTCAATAGCTGAAGGGAATAGAGCCAAATCAATAGAGGAGGACGTGATTGTCCAGCTCACAGGTCTCCGGAGTGACCTAGCCCAGAAGGTTAAGGAGATCAAAGGACTGTCTGGGGACTTCAAGAACAACGTGGACAAGGAGACAGAGGGGACAAGGAGAGCGGTCCGCGAACTCCAAGACGCTCTAGCATCATCGAGTACAGATCCGAAGAGCGACCCGTACCTGGTCAGGCTTGGGGTCGACCGGCAACTGGGCAGACAAATCGAAGAAGAGAATTACCTTCATAGAGTGCGTGATGACGCCAGGTTTGCTTCTGAAGCATGCTAATCTTATAGGCATTTCTCAATCTAGAAAGCTCAGGTCGGGAACTGGAGTCTATAGTCATGGGAGAGATTCAGAAAGCATACAACGCATATGCTGGGATTATCAAGAGAGAGGCAGATGAAGCATATGAGGCCGTAGAGAAGCTGCGGAGCGGTCCTTTGGCTATTCCGAAGGACCATGAGTGGAATGCTTTCGTCGATAAGAATGAGCATTTTGTTGACCCTCGACTCCCAGTGCGTAGAGTTGAAACCATCACTTATCCGGGTAAAGATGAAGCGGCTGCTTCGGAGGTCAAAGCTGGCATGCTAGAGCGTAAGAGCAAGTACTTGAAGAGCTACACTCCTGGATGGTGGGTAGTTGCCGATACAAAGCAATTCCACACTGTAGCTAACCCCGTTAGGTACGTTCTATCCACGACGCATCTCCATGAATTCAAATCGCCGGACCGCATAGCCAGCCAAGCACCTGTTATGTCACTCGCGCTCGCGGATCAGAAACTCGGCTCGCATTCGAGCGCCGATTCGACCTCACACAAATTTATGCTCAAGGGACGTCAAAGTGGTGGAATGCATCGAGGTCACGCCTGGGTTTTCAGAGCGGAGTCATACGACACAATGCTCGCCTGGTTTGATGACATCAGGAATCTAACCGAAAAGACTGGTGCTGAACGTAGCGCATTTATACAACGATCTCACGCGAGGAGTGTAAGCGCAGGGAGCCACAGAGCTGGCTCCATCAGCAGCGATGGCATGGAGGAAGACGAAGCGGACCAGGTCCCCTATTCTGCGACCACATCTCAAGCAGAACTTCTCCGCCAACAGGAAAAGCTACCGGAGCGCCCCAATACAGGTGGGCGTTTTCCGAGCAATTTAAATGTCGATAATCGAGACTCACAAGTGCCCCTTTCACCTTCTAGCAATGAAAGCTCCAGCGATCGCGAAACAGTAGCTGTCGCTGGCGCACTTCCTGGACCTGGCATTCCGCTTAGCGCTCCAGGGCAACAGGTCCAGGCTGTGGATGACGAGACCAACGCTTCGAGAGCCGAACTAGGAGGGGCATCCGCAGTGCCCACGCCTGAGTATGCTTACTCTCCAACAGCACATCAGCAAGACCGCAATGGCATGCCTGTGCAGCCAGGAGCGGACCGAGCTACCGTGGATGGAGCGGAATACACTAATTCACTAGTCCGGATGCAAGGCATCAGCTCGGAAGGTCCAGGCGCGGGTGCCAACGGCAAACAGCCCTCTCCAGCTGGACGGTCTCTTATGGAGAGACATGACAGCAAGTATGGTGATTGGATGGGACCCACCGCTGCTGGTGTCGGCTCCGGAGCCGGCACAGAAGCATATCGAAACCTGCATGATCAGAAACCAGCAGCTACTCAGGAAGAGCAGGCAGGATTGCAGGCTGTTGAGCCTCGAAGCTCCACTGCTGCCTCAAAGACACCCCCCAAATTCAGTTAAGCAACCCGACCAAGGCGCGATGTTCGCCGGCATGTCTTACTCTACCAGCGCTACGCATGACACTGCGCTCACTACTGATAGAGATCTATCAATAATCACAGGGAGCTTGCACTGAAATTATCTAGCAAAGCCAATGGGATATTTGGCAGACCTGCTGGACAGACCGTCGCTTGGGAAGCGTCTGGACACAATCAGCGACTTACGCTTGCCAGGTGAGCCCCTTAGGGGCAAATCGCTGACAGATCCGTAATTATGGTGATGCCGAGGAACGAGTTTGCATTGCTCTACATGTTCAGCTTATAGCGCTGGTACAGTCTCCATTTCCGACTCAATGTCTAGCCCCTAAGCGACGGAGCTCTCTTGTATCCTAGAAGTAAGTAGTGTAGAGCCTATTCAAATCTGCTTAATAATGTCCGACCCAGCAGTATCCGGTCGTAAGGAAGAGACCATCGAATGGCAAGTGCATGGCTTGAGCATGAGAGCCCTTCCTGTCAAGTTTCCTATTCGCGAGGAGATAGCAGCAAAGAGGCCATCAAACCGAAATCGCAGCTATTCTAGGATCAAGTTCTAGAGACATTGGCATAAAGATGCCGACTAAACCCTGCTTACTCCTTTTCAAGAAACGTCTCCATGTATCGAACGGCTTTGCCAGTTGACCTCGACCCGCCATTGTGCACCAAATAAATTACTTTGGCGTTCAATACTGCTGCAATATGTGAAAGCTTGCCTAGCAGTTCTCAGTGCTCTTAGGTTTGCTTCCGTGCTGCAGAATCTGAAGTTTGATTACTTCGTTTCAGCCCGCCTCCTGCATTGTATCTCCACGCCAGCATTAATGCAGCCCGCCTCGTAGACGCTTGAGGTCTCAATAGCAGGTCCTGTTTCTCGCCGAAGCATGGACCCTGAGTTCTCGGGGCATTCGGACAAACCATGAATCCCGGACCTCAAGGGCGTTCGGGTACCCGAACGTTCAAAGGTGCGGGTAGACATCGGATCGGCTTCCCTTCCCTTTTGATAATCAGAGTAACGACGATATCAAGCAAGTGGCCTATGTGAGCACGCTGAGCTGCTTCTTTCTAGAGTCGAGGAAAGCATCAGTGACTAGCCACCGAACCCAAAAAGATCCTTTAGATTTTGCTGCTTGACCGTACGCCTTCTGGATTTTGTGCAAGCCCTTTTCGCGCCTGGGATGTGGTCCTGTCTCAACGGTCTCTTGCTGATGGGAGAAGCGAGCACCGCGTCAATGTTGGGCGTATGGATACCGGGTTCCATGCGGTGGAATGTATTCAGACTTCCATTGCCATTTACATCAACTGCAGCACTTGGAGGAGGACCTCCAAGGGAAAGATGCAGTCTGGGAAGACCATCAATAGCTTCAAGGCCTTCTGCTGTTAGACTCCCCGTATTGAACGGACCCCCCAAATGAAAGCAAGCATGCATCACTGAATCCCATGATGGACCGGTGATAACGCCCTTCACAAGCCTGTCACTGAGGGACTTTCCGGTCCTATACTTCCATCCACAGTCGAGCGCGTCTGCCTTGTATTGAGGACCCAAGATGCAATCCTCCACGTTAAAAAGGGTCAAGGCAGGAAATTGATTAAGAAAGCTGAAGACTGCGTGCGTAATTTCCTTTTGGGAGCGACAATTGAGGACACGAAGCATGCTGAACGCGTCCGAAGTTTTAGCTATGCGTGCCCAGCTTCTAAAAATACCATCATCGAGTCCAATGCCCTCGGCTATCACTTTTGGTCCCACTGATGATAGTCACCAGTCAGTAATGTTTTCGTTGAATAAAGCAGGATCCTAAGTCTTGAGGTGTGACTGAAAAAGGGTCACCCCCGAGACATTTCTCATGACTCAGACCTTGGTACATGATAGGAAAATATGGGCTGGAGGATCCCTACCGGTCAGGACTCCAAGATTCGGGAGCTGGGAGATTTTGATGAGATCTGTCCTGGAACAAGTGATGTACGATAAAGTCAAAAAAGAAATCCAATCGAACTTGGCAGAGGATATGGGTTTGATGTAATCATCAAGTCTCATGTTGGGTCTGTCGATGATTTGATGCCTGCGTTTCAACGACGCGTCGAGCTCAAGCGGATATGCAGAAGCGAATGCTTTCCAGATCTGCAAGCTATCCAATTGTCTGTAAGGGCTATCATTAGTACTAGTGACTCACACCCGATGCTTAGCATACGAGTCTATAAGTCTTTGCCAAACATGGCTGGCAACCTCCCAAGGCACGCCGACAAGGCTTTCAGCAGTGATATCGTACGAATGAAACAACGCGCATCGGATGGTCATATTGACAAGCGACGAACACCCAGGCCCCAAGGATCGGTACGAGCCTGCCTCTCGAGAGCTTCCTCGTGTCTTCCATACCCAATTTGCCGTCATCGGCCCTCCTGAAGTTGTTATTTCGGTGAAAACCTGTCCGGAATCGTCGTGCTTAGTAGCTGCCTTCTTGGGTTCATGATAGGTCCTAAAGAGGTTCAAGCGCCGAGAAATCCCGTATTGGCTTCCCATGTTCAGTCTGGGGTGTTCATGAGCTATCAGCGCAAGTTTGCGGACTCAGCGCCATGGATGGCAACAACGCGTACTGTGTAGAAAAGCGGTTATACTACAAGTCACACCCTCACTAAAACTCGGAAGTTAGCCTCTAGGGGCTAGACGCGCTTATCATCTAAGCCTATAAAGGCTAGTTTACCCAGCCGTTAAGCCTCAAAAGGTTAACTTCCGAAAACTTAATGAGGGTGTGTTTTATCCCCAGAGCATGGGATAGTAGAACCACCACACGCTAAGATCGAGCCCTAACGATCAAGGCAAGTTAGCCCCAAAACGTCATGGACTTGTTCCTCTTACGGTAAACTTCAATCATGCATATTACAACCTGTCAACCTCTTTGGTACCGATCATGAGCCGCATAGAAGAGCTCTTGGTCTGACGTTACTAGCATGTTGAGGAAGCCAAGTACTCTTTGCTCATCCTACAGCAATCTCCACGCCCTTTCCTGCTATCAACCACAATCTGCCTGTGCCTCGACTCCTTATCACCGTCCTCAAGAGCCAAGGTTACCCAGACGAACTTGTCTTCATCGGAGGTCCTATGCGGCGGGTCCGTCAGGATCATACCAAGACCAATCGGATGACCTTCCTTGGCCCAAGCTGCCTTCCGCCACCGCAATTCCTACACCATATCAGATCCTCCATACAAAGAGAGGTGCTCTCTACTCGAAAACTCGATATTACGAGCTTGCTAAATTATATCATCCGGATAGACATGGTCATGGTGATGGCCATTTGGCCACAAGCTCCCTTTCTGGTGCAGTCAAGATGGAGCGTTACCGTCTAGTAGTGTCTGCTCATGAGATTCTCTCTGACCCCACCAGACGAAGTGCATACGATGCTTCCGGTGCTGGTTGGAATGGTCGTCCAGAGCATGGAGCACCTGAATATCAGTGGGGTCAATATAAAGAAACCCGATGGTCCGGGTTCGATACCAACGATTCGCCATTCAGGAATGCAACCTGGGAAGATTGGGAGAAGTGGTACATTAGAGACAAAGTGAAGCAGAAGCCGGTCTACTTCTCCAATGGAGGCTTTCTTATGCTCGTAATTACTGTTGTCTTTCTTGGTGGATTTGGGCAGTCAATTCGCGTTGGAGACTACTCAAACGTCTTCCAGAGACAGGTCGAAAAAGCCCATGATGATGCTAGTAAGACTCTTCGACGTAGGAAGACTAAATCTACAGAATTTGGAAATAAGGACGAGAGATTACAATGTTTTCTAAGTTCCAGGGATCCCCATGGATATGGGATCACAGATCCGATCGAAGAAGGGTAACGAAAGCTGCTCCCTGAGCCCGAGGTGTGCATGAGTGATGGTATCAATCAATGCGGGAAAGAACATGGAGCAGGGTCTGCGCCTTGATGGACAAAGAGCGGTCGTCAAACTGGCACCGTGGGACGCATGTAGGTTGAGGTAGGCAGTCTGCATAGATCGAAGCCTATGTCTGGCGGTTTTTATGACCGCCTTATACAATGAGTGTTTCACCATTGAAGGGCAGCCTTCTTTGCTATCCTCCATACTTTTCACAAAAGCAATTGCCCCACCTTTTGCGCCGAGGCACAAGTGATAACCTGGTCATTGACCGCTGTCTGACATCCATGGTGATGCTTCTTTCCTCCGGAACATCTCTTCAGCTCCGTTGGTTGTCTCAAAGTTTGGCCACCATGGCAACCCAAATACCCCAATTACCAGACGTCGAATGCTTAAGTCCTCTAATCATCAGGATTTTGGGCGGTAATCCGTCCAAATTCACTCTCCAAGGCACCATCCACCTTTCTGTCGATGGTAGCGAGCAAGCTGACTCTGTCAGGCACAAACACATACCTTGTTGGCAAAGGCACTAATCGAATCCTAATCGACACAGGGGAGGGCAAACCCTCATGGTTCAGGCATCTTTCCGCTGTGCTCGTATCTGAGAATGTCTCAATATCGCATGCCCTCATCACACATTGGCACCTAGATCACGTTGGTGGTATCAAAGATCTCCGCTCCCTCTGCCCTAATGTCTTGATACATAGATGTACTACTCCAGACCGGCCAGATCCGTCTATTGAGAACTCCATCAAACATCGGCAAATATTCGAAGCCGAGGGAGCCACTTTACAGGCTTTCCACTGCCCAGGCCATACTGCAGACCATATGGGCGTCATTTTGCATGAAGAAGATGCCATGTTCACGGGTGACAACGTGCTCGGGCACGGGACTGCCGTCTTTGAAGACTTGGCCGTCTACCTCGACAGCTTGGGTCGCATGCGCGACCAATTCAAAGGCAGAGCCTACCCTGGGCATGGCGCCGTAATCGAGAACGGGCCAGCCAGAATCGACGAGTACATATCGCACCGGCAGCAGAGAGAACAGGAGATCTTGCAGGCGCTGAGTGGAATGGATCGAGAAGCCACGCCAATGGAGCTAGTGAAGGTGGTGTATAAAGATGTGCCGGAAAATTTGCATGTACCAGCTGCGGGTGGGGTCGTGCAGGTTTTGCAGAAGCTGTCGGGGGATGGGAAGGTGGCGCGGACAGGAAATGGCAACTGGCAGATGGCTGGAAAAGCAGCGCTGTGATGTTCGAAGGGGAGATGGAGCCTTTTTAGAGATGCCGCGCCTGTAACCTACTGGCTGTCTGTTTCACCTAAATTTCGAGTTCAAAGCTGAATGTTCACGATACCGATTACTTAGTAGCTGCCGTTCTCGAGTGCACTGTCGATCATCAAGTATTCCAGCCGTGATCGCGCATCAGTGACGGGCATGTCTCGGAGAAGGGGTTGATCACGGTAAACAAAGAGCTCGAAGCGGTCCACGATCTAGGTGTTGGGGTCTAGATTCTATCACGCACCATGTGTACCGTTCCATGCATTCAATACAGAACGCCGATTACCCCAGTGAGCCTCCCATAGCGCTAAATATGCAATTCACGTATATCATTCATTGCCCCTTACAATATAAGCACCATGCTGATATCACACGGACAACGTGCGGTGTGTTAAGCACCGGTAACCTCACTCTCGGCCAAAAAGTAATCCTCTGCCTGCAGTCCCTGCAGAGCTTTCTTCCCGTCTTCCGTCAGATCAGGTCGTCCATTAGCCGTGACAGCATTTGTGAAGAATCGCGGCTTCCACTCTACCATGTTTTCTTTCCGTTTGGCTGCTTTCTCACGCTGCCGCTCTTCGAGTTCTGTTTTCAGATTGGTAGCTTCCGTGTATCTTTTGGCCTTAATCGCGGATGTCACTGCCGACCAGAACCGCTGGGATTCGTTGGATAGCTGATGGTCGACTGGGGGAATGATCTTGGGGAGCGGATAGAGGGGTCTGAGATCGATCAGGAGATGGGGTTCCTTGTGAATGGTGAGCGACGAGGTTTGTTTTGATGAGCGAAGCCTACCTTCGAGCCTGGCAAGGTGTAGTAGACTTGATCATGCCAGCACCCCTCGAGTCTCGCCAGGACATCCTTCTCGAGGACATCTTTTAATCGGGTCTTGTTGTCATTCTCTGGGTCGTAAGTGTATATAACACCAATGACTTTGTTCTGCGTCTTCCCCAACCAATTCTCCTCCAGATAATGTAGAATGACTTTGATCCGTGATTTCGGACAGGTCACGAAGCAGGCATCTGCGACTGTGACAGAGAGTGAACCTCGAAGCATGCCGCCGAGGTGTGCCACTGGGTGTGTGAGCTGGTATTCCTCATCGTTCCGGCTTTGTATATTGATAAAGATGCCGAGATTGTGCGCCCCTGGGGTTACACGAATGCTGGTTCCAGTGAACTTGGCACTCAGCTGGTCAAACCCACGAGCGGTAATACCTTTGACGGGGCAGTCGACGAAAAAGGCCGATACTGGGGGGTGATGGGAGGTTTGCTCGGTAATGTACGATACCCGCACGGGCTTGTTCTTGGTATTGATATGCCCCGTGGCTGATTGTTTGTGTCCATCCGCAATCCTTGGTTCCGTATTGTCTTCGACCTCCCAATTGCACTGAATGGCCTGTCAATGAAGGCATCATTCAGGCACTAGGTGCTTCAAATACCCGAAAGAATTCACCAAGTGCAGAATTGTATGGCTTGCATGGTTTCCCCTTGACATATTTCTAATGAGATCGTGAGCTCGGTGTCATACTTAGAGACTCAAGGAATTCGTGCGGACGTACTAGATCTTTTGTGAACCAAAACCGAAGCACAGCGAGCATTCGCCCGAGGCTGTCGTCGGAGTCGCCTATGCTACATTGATTCAGTCCGTGTTAGAAGGAAGAATCATGACATAGCGCACCATATGAATGTTTCCGGCCTGTCCAGATAATTCCAGTATTCTGGTAACCGTGTCAGTGTAACGTACCAGCTTGCGCTCAGCCAATAGCTAGGTAGAGGGAAGCTGGTCGCGTACCCAGGTTCGGTGTAGGTTCAAGAAGCTGAGCGGGCAAGGAAAACCTGACAGATGCTATGTCTGATACCCCAATGAACCTGGGGGTACTTATCAGTAGCTCTTCAAGTCCCGAGGTGCCTACTACGCCATCCGTAGGTTGAAATTTCATGATTGGAGCTTGTCGCCGAAGACTTACTTTCTCAGTATGCTCAAGAGAGTCTTCAGCTTGGAGCTGTCATCGGATTTGTCAGACACGTAGGCGTCAGGCCTTGATATCGTAGTAGCGTCAGTCGTGGAGGTAGTCGATGTGGCAGTTGAGGGTGCTGGTGATGCCTTAGCTCTGGTGGTGGGCGAATCTCGAGTAGAAATAGTAGTCATGGTAGCAAGCGGATGTACGATAATTTATAGCTCCCAGAGCAACGCTGGATGTCGGCGCAGGAGAGAGAGCTACGCCTGGATACCTACCAACTACCACCAGTGATCAAAGTTACACATGACGAAATTAAAGTTTCCCTTCTGATCGCGCTAGTGATCCATTTTCCAGAGGGGACATCTCTCGACACCTCAAACCCTCATTGCTCCTTTCGCAGTGCACGATCGCAAGAGTTTCGATTTTTCTGCGGCGGAAGGCTCGATCAGGGTAATTCATTTGAACTGCATCAGGTCCATTTCATCTCCGTCTGACAACCTACTCTCCAATATGTACAAGGGCTGGACGATACATAGCCTTTCCACATGTGAAGACTTATTACAGTTTATGTCCAGATTATATGTATAATAGTTCGGCAACGAGCACCAAGTTTCTCTCTAGGACGGACAGTGCACAGATGACCCAATGATTCCCCTGCAAGGAGTTCATTACAGTGAAATCGTTTCAGGCTAACCGCAAATTTCTTCTACCCCAGAACACATATCAAATCAAGCAGTGTATGGGCGGCCTTTCGCGCTGATTTCTAATACAGTACTGTCAAATCTTGGCTGTAGCTCATAGAGATATTCACAATGGTTCCCCCACAATGTTGTAGTAGTGTTTCCCCTCGACTCCCAATTTCCCGCTGTCCCTTCCATGGGATGGGGGGCCATTGGATATACTCGTAGTACTCTAAAAGATTGGACTTTATACAAGTCTAGCAATTTGTGCTGGGCTTTGGGGTTCCCATACCTGACACGTTGCCTTTGTGCATGATTGACCTTTCCACAGAGGGAAGAAATGATGCGCCACACTACGCACTGCGCCACATGGACCCTTTTTTCTTATGCAACCTTTGGAAGGCAAAGTCTTTCGCTCGATAACGGTGTGTGGCTGGTGCCCTAGGATTTCCCTTCACACCCCGTTATGTCAGGGAGGAGGTGTGGCTCCCTGCCGGGATGCAAAAGTTGAGCACTTGGGCCTCATTTACAGACAGGCTACTGCGACTATTGTAGGGCCGTCCTGGCGTCTTATTGGATCTCTTTGCACGCGCTGAGGGCAATCTCTCAACTCATACCCGGCCTATCATGGCATTCATACAGGCATGGGCAAAGCAAAGACAAGGGCATGTTGTAGTTCAATGAGGTCGATGGTGACAGCTGGGCTACCCTAGATTCGAAACAACCTCATCTCGATTTCGACGTCATTTTCATTAGGCTTCACGGAGCGAACTAAAGGCCCGAGATTCGAAGCCCCTGAAAGGAGGGGGTGAGTCAAGTGACTTGGGCGGTGGGGCGCTTGGCCAAACAGCGTAAGGTGCTTTGAAACCAAAGATCGCAGGGATTGGTGAAGCAATGGGGATCGAAAACTGACTCCGGAGGATAATGGAGATGTGTCCGTTCAGTGCCACATCACCATTACTACGGTACAACGGGCCCAACTACCAAGCGTCTCGACCGAGCCTTTTTGCGCATTCACGGCAAGAAGCGTGGCTGACGACGCAAGTGAGTACTGCGTTAGCGATCGTCGTTGGCAAAGCCACAGCTCGATGGAAGGGTCCATCACGGAGAGGTTCTGCTTCAGGAGAAGATCGGAGGGCAGGAGGAAGGGAAAGTGGCTCATGCGCCAGATTGAGTGACTGAGTTGTGACGGAGAAGGCGGGAGAATGTGCGATCGCTGTGATCGGCAGACTCTAGCGGCATGCTGTTTCCCCCCATCAGAGGCTAGCCAGGCTAGGTGCCGCGCCAGCGCAACTGTGGCGCTCTCCCAGTGGTGCTCCACTAGTCCACTGCTCATCCGGATGGAGGTCAAATTGCTCCAGAGTCGAGACACGGCGTCCACTGTCGGGCCTCCCTGTCTGTCGGTACTCCCCTCTGCACTGTTCAAGCCTCAGGGCACGCGTTCCAGGACATGGGTCAGCCCTTGTCGCAAGCAACTGCCGCTAATAAGCCACTGCTTATAATAAAGTGCTCTGTTGAAGCTACTCTCGCTACTCATCATCCGGGCCCTATCAAACTCTCTCGCGTTCGCGCTGGCTCCCAAATACCTTGTCACTTACCGACAATATTCCTAATTTCCTATGCACATACCCTTCTCCCGTATCAGCAAGTCCCAGAATCGGCTACGACCTGCAATGATCTAAAAACATCCGACTCAGCCACTTCTCTTTCTCCATGTATCAACTATAAGACCCTAACGTGAAGGAGGTCACTTGCATGCAATGTTTCGCAACCGGTATGTACTTTCCACACTTGCTATGGAAATTAAATCTTCACTTGCCTTTCGACGTCCGTATACTCACAAATCTACTAGCAAAAATTCGCAGAAGCCCGGCGACGAGCTCTATGCCGCATTCAAGCAAAACTTCCCTCACGTAGGGCCAGGTACAGGAAGCCCGACGTCTTCGACAGCCTCGACTGGGGAAACAGTATCTCTTACGAGTACCTCGATAGATCAAATCATGGACCAGAGGTGCGGCCGTCAATTTCATTCACTATGTCAATTATTTCGACTACGCGATCGTTCTTGAAAAATGCTCTACCTGTAGCTCCTCTATACGCTATGAACTTTAGGCTTGCTTTCGATGATACCATATGGAACATTGGACTAATTACAAAGCCCGCGACTTCAGACATTTTGGCGACCAGGAAGAAAACAAAGACCATGGCGCAGGCCTCGGAGAATCCGAACATTGGAGATTTACACCGTCAATGCTGGATACCAATTCGTTCGCCTTCACAACTTTCGCCAATCAGCATTCCGAAGGCTTCACCACCCCAACACCTGGTGGAGGTATGGGCGGCGTCTTTCACAATCAAGCAGGAGATCTACACACTCCGGGTATGGGATTTGGGTTAGGGACGCCATTGTCGATATCGAATTCGGAAGGCCACCACAGTGTAGCATCGGCCATCGACATGCATGGGTTTCATCCACACTTGCTGCACTCGCAACCCTTCTCAAATCCCAACCTCTTCGCCCAGCAACAGTCCTACGCCCCGAGCTCGTTCGTGCATCAAGACTCTAGTTACGAAACCATGCACGGTAGGCGTAACGGGGTACCTGGTGAGGATCCGGCGGAATCGCATAACCGGTCGAACTTCACCGGCTTTCCTGCAAGATCATATAACACTGTGCCTGCGCCACAAATGCAGTCTATTGAGAAGTAGGTTCTCCGACTTTTTTGATTTCGTCTTCGATGCGAAGGCTAATGCGATATGCCGCAGGTTTCGATATCAAGTCACCCTTAATGCGCCGACAGCGATGATCAAGCACTCCGATGAGATTCCTGTGACTTACCTCAATAAAGGCCAGGCTTATGCAGTCTCAATCAGCGACAGCATGGGTGTTGGCTCTGCAGCTGGTCCTATTAAGTATCGAACCGTGATTCGTATATCCTTTGAAGACGAGCAACAAAGACAGCGACCTTCAGCATGCTGGCAGTTATGGAAGGAAGGTCGTGGTTTGGCTGAAGCGCATCAAAGAGGTGGGAAGCTTCAAGCAGTAGAATACGTTGACCCAAATCAAGGAGGTGACGAAGAAAGCAAACGACCGCGCGTTGAGTTGGAGAAGGCTTCATTCGACTGCTTCTCTGTGACTTGGAGTCCTTCTCCTGGATCAGCCGCCGCCGATTGCTCTGTAGCTGTCCGCTTCAACTTTCTATCAACGGACTTCAGCCATTCCAAAGGTGTAAAGGGCATTCCAGTCCGACTTTGTGCCAAAACAGAGATCATCTCATCCGGTACTCCCGACTCGCCGCCTGGGCATACCTCGGAAGTCTGTTTTTGCAAAGTCAAACTTTTCCGTGACCACGGCGCCGAACGCAAGCTTTCCAACGACGTGGCCCATATCAAAAAGACGATTGATAAGTTGAAGCAACAAATCACCCAGGTCGAGAGTGGAGTCAAGGAAGTTGGCAAACGAAAGAGGAGCGGCGGCGAAAAAGGCGGCAGCCATCGGCCCGGCAAAGTCCAGAAGCACAAGAGAACGTGGTCTGTCTCTTCCCACGGCTCGAGTGGCCGGCCGGCCGTTGAGGAAGACCTTCACGTTAAGCTCGGGACAATGCAAGATATGTTCACATCAACGCGACCAGTCAGCGTGCTCTATCTGAAGGGATACGAGCAAGATGATCCTGATGCCTATCCGGTCGCGCTGCCAGGCGAGCCCACCGACCTGACAAAAACTATCCAAATGGATCGTAAAACATCATGGGATCACAAAACAGGAAGTGAAACAACGCCAACCAACTCGTGCGTCGTTTCGCCTTCGCCAAGCTCGCGATCCATGCCTTCTGACACCAGGCCCAGTGGGCCGTCCAATTATCAGAAATCCGCACCCTTTGATCCGAGTCAAGAGTTGCCATCCAACGACTGGGAGCAGTTGACCAACTTCCCACACCAAAACTTCCCAGATGTTCAGCATCCGTCTGTGAAAGTTCAGAAAGAGAATACTGAAGATTCTCTACCGGACTGGATCGAGGCATTTGAAGTCGACCCGGCTTACGAAGCACCCCCTGAGAGATCTATCAAGCCTGTCGCTTGCTTCTATGTGCTCATTAAGATACCCGGAAGTGCGCCTGAAAATGACTATTACAAAGCTGTCTATCTCATGGAGCGAACTCTTCGAGACCTCATCATTAATATTGCTATCAAATGCGGAGTGGAACCCACTCAGGTCATCCGCACCCTGCGCATAAATTCGAACGGCCTCAAGATCATGGTCGACGATGAGGTTGTACGAGAGCTTCCTGAAGGCCAGGATATGATTGTTGAATTCGTCGAAGTGGACACCAATGCTGGCCCCAAACAGGAGCCGGACTCCGGCGCGCGCACACCCAAGGCCAGCGAAACACCTACGAACAAAGCTAAGACGAAGACGCTAGAAATGAGACTTGTGTTTTAGTGTGGCCGATGCCCGCTGATTCTGATTGATTTAATGATACCCCAATTCGCCTTACGATAATCACGACCACCATGTTCTTCCGAAATCTCACACTCTTTGAAAACCCAGAGTGACTCGCTACTCTTGGACAAGACGAATGACAGGGCCAGAAGCCCATTACCCTGCTAGGCGACTGGCCGCTAGCCGCTCACCTTTTGCCTCAAATTGAAAGCTTTTCTCCAATATACCCAACAGGACGATACACGAGTCCTGAATGCACGATGTACACGACAATCTTCCCAACGTCCGCTTCATCATACCACTTACGCGTGGGATAATACTTGACCGCACACGATGTATATATTACACCACGTCCGCTTGTTCGATTCTTCTTGTTCTGAGATACCCCCAATGATACCCAAGGGCCAGCGTTTGACCATCGACGTGGCACCATAGAGAAAGCAAGCAATGAGATATTTTACCTACCAATTTCCATTCCTATTCGCACACTCATACGTATCGTGACCTTGAGCAAATACTAAACGTTTGTCGCACTTGCATGTTGATCGCTAGTCCACTCTCGTCCCACTGTACTACTAGTATCAGCGAAGTGATGCGCCACCCCAGCTTTCTCCGAGCTAACGGGCACCCGCAAGGGAAATCGAAACAACGCACGAGAGCACCAATGAAGTACTCTTCAGAATCGGAAACCCCGCACCAGAGACCCAAGTGCGGAGGATCCGGCTACCCAGCACGAACCGTAGCACCACGTAACGTACACCCAAGAACACGTTCAATGCATACCCGGCTTGGGAGTGGCTTGGCACGTCGTCCAAGGCCCATTGTCTCCTGCAGGGTGAAGTACTGTGGCGCGACTCGATTCTGAGTGGCTCGAGAGAGAGGCCCATCGAAGTGTGTCTCGTCAAAAGGCAACTGCCGCTCCCATTCTTAAAGTACTTTAGGTGGAGAAGCCATGGTCTTTGTGGCGAGGGTGGCTGAGTCCCTCCCATGCTATTCTAGGTCCAAGCGCACGGATCCAATGCTATCTCGAAATTCCAGTTCTCGATCTGCACACAGACGATTTCGAGAGCATCAACACCTCCTTGATTACGATATTGCGCGCATGCACGCATAATACATGTCGATGCTTGCTGCTGTGAAGGTGGGTATGTCCACAATTTCGGTTGCGGGTGACACTGGTGAAGAGGGTCCGCACGCTAGGCGTGATATTCAATAGGCCTGTTTCCGAAACATTGGTCACAGCTGGCGAAGACGTCAGAGCCAGGGCTTGTTCCCGGATTCATTGTCCGTTCTCGTCAAAGGCAGAGAGGTTACTGATCATTTGCCAGTTCTCTGGTGCTCAGCAGTACCATCGTTCTGGGATGTTCCGATCTCTACCCTCTTTTGCTAGCTCCTCACTGTCAGAGGCTGTCTTCGATTGCCGAACAACATGTATCTTTTCGCGATTTCGCGACACCATCCAGTCCAGTTGACACCTTGAGCGGCCACGCACTTCTCGTCCCTCCAAGGGCGTCTACGACATCATTGCTTTCCTTCAACGTCAGAGCCAAGATTCTCCAACCTTAGTTGTCACAGAGAGTGATGGGAATAGTAGGCGCAATGCGCGGCAAGAAGCCCTAGAGAATTATGACCCTAGCACATGTCAAGTGCAATGAACAGTACTATATTAGCCCATTATCATACCTTGCCAACTTGACCAAGCATCTTAGCTCATAGAATGGTCAAACACATACCAGGGAGCGAGGAAACGTGGCAGTTCAGGGACCGAGAGAGCTCGGGTTGCGTAGGAGGATTGTATGTGAACGAACCAACCAACCAACCGCCAGATTGGTTGTCCTCCATGTTGAGGAAACGCCCATCACTGCTACAACGTTCGGCGCTTACGGGATTGATGCGTTCTTAAAATCCCACCCAATCATTCATCATAATCTAATCTAGGACAGTATAAACAGCTCGCCGTACAGCAATGAAACGGCCAAGGTGCTGGAAGAAATTAGTGACATAGGCGGAAGAGGTACGATTAGAACGAATAACATGGGGCAGGGAAAGTCCCTTGAGGATTTGTGTTTTGACGACGTTGGTTCGACTTTGGTACGCAGTCAACCTCTACTAAGAAAAGTTATTAATCCCAACTCGAGTTAGCCTCATTTTACGCGTCATTTTCGCGCCACGAGCTTCGAGGGATGGCACGTGGGTATCATGAACATTCATCGTTGAGCTCCAGGCAATGATAGACTGCTCATGAACTAATAAACATGGATCCGGTGCATCAAAACGTAAGAATACTCATCGTGAATTGAAATGTAATCGTAGCTTGGCAAGATCGAGGCCTTCTACTCGATGCTTACCGTGTCCATTTCCCACCACGGGGTCCGGTCAAAAACGTCTCCGATACCCAGGGTCAGAGTCCACGGTGTTTGCCAATTTGTGGTTTTGCACTCATTATCGAAAAGGTAACGTCTAGGAGACCAGCTCCCCACCCAGCTCCATGCCAAGCCTTGGGTCTTTGCTCGAACTTCCACCACGTCCAACATTGCTAAGATTCGGACTTCCACCTGGTAGAATCAAGGTATCGAAATTCAATCTCCTTCGAGCCTCTCTTGCAGCCAGCGGCGTCTTGGGGAGGCCTGGGGTGCGATTGCCGAACGCACCCTGGGCAGGGCTGGGAGTGACGTTGACGAAATCTGCAAAGTTGAAGTTCTGACCCGGCGTATTGAATGCTGTCATACCCGGCGTGTTCACCATTGATGACGACATTGTCTGTACATTTGAAGGCGGAGTAGAAGGAGCATAGATTCGGGACGATCTGGTAGCCGCATTTGCAGGCGATGGAGATGTGGCAAGATATAACAGCAAGTCTGCGCCTTCTTCACCACCAGCTTTGCGTTGACGTGCCGTGCGGCTTCGAGTAGGAGGCGGAGTACGAGGAGGTGAAGAACTAAAAGCTGAGTTCATAGAGAAGGAATGGGACGGTAGATCGTCAACTTCATCGTCAGAAATGTGTCCGAACGGCGAACCAGGTACGGTAGAGACCTCGGACGCAAAAGATAGATTAGGGCCTTGAGAGCTTGAAAAAGGGGCGTCTTGATAATGGACAGGGGAAGATTCTGACAGTTTGTGCGAGCTTTTCCATGATGTCCGCGCGCTCTCAAACAGTGGGGGGGCTATGGACTGCGAGCGAAAGCGTTTATTTGGCTTTGGTGCCAGATCAATAGTCGTTGATTGGTAGATGTTCCTCTTGTGCAAAGCCTTGATTCCCGAGCTGCGAACGTCATCGGAGGAGAAAGGGGCAGTAAGTGGGGAGGAAGCGAAGTTGCCTGAGAAGAAATGGTCTGCGGAGGAGGTTGATGAGGATGTCGAAGATGTACCGATACTCGAGCTTGGCTTTTTTCGCTGGATCGTTTGCTCTAGGTGGGCTTCAACGTCGTCGAAGCTGAGGCCTTCTTGACCATGCTGGGTCTTATAGCTCGCTAGGGCGAGACGATCCTGTAACTTTCTGGCCATCTTCAATGTATTGTTAGCCCACCGTCGTGGAATTGTAGACGGCAAATTTTCGTCGAAACCTACTTTGGCGACTTCTGCCCGTCGTAGGACCTTGCTCACAACATCGTCCGGTGTGGTTGGCCGAAAGGTCGAGGCCATGTCGAAATCTTAGGCCTAAGAGGGTGTTGTAAGAGCGGAAAGAGCGTCGGGAATGGTGGGCGTCAAGTGGGCCAGAAGTCAGATCGGCCTTCCTATCTATTTGAACATCACTTGTCGATTGGGGACCTGAAGGGCTTTGATAATGCTCTTACCCAGATTAAGTATTCTTTGGTCAATGAAGAAGAAAATGCTGAGGAGGGAAGCAGTCCAGATACGCGGCGGATCTGCTGGCTCGCCAAGCGTTTCTACCAGCCATCTCGGTCTTATCTCCGCTTTCCCCAAAAGACACAAGTGTGGCATATGCATAAGGAGTGCAGTACGCATATGCCAATGGTTCTATACGGAGTAGTCGTCACTTTTGGTGAGCCCAATTGTATCCCCCAGGAAATCCGTAGACGGTGTGAAGTTCTGGGCGACCTTGATTCTGAGGCTCTCGGACTCTCAGGTTCAGATAACGGGGTGCGCTAACAAAGTCGATCCATTGGATTACCCTTCCTGCTCAAACGCTTGTAGCCATGCTACAAGCACATCTTTCTGCATTTCCTTGTGCGCTCGCTCATCGCCATCTGTGCTTGATCATTCGTTGTTTCACTTACTTGTTCCCACTTGGACTGTCGTTAATCATACGTTATCCAGTTGTTCAAGGACACGCATTCATTTTTTTCAGTGGTACCAACAAGTGACGGCCGCAAGCTCCCGTCACAGATTGCACCTGCCATACTTCAAAGCTCAATGCAAGCATGTCTACTTCTCACATACTCTGAGGAAGCAACAAACCATAGATGATATTAATTGAGACAGGTGGTCACAACCATGCCCTTCTTCAAGGAGCTCCGGCGTAGGAAGACTGGTTCCAGAGCAGACAAATCCCTTCCCAACGGAACGAAGAGCTCGAACGAGTCCGATGGCACCATGCCTATAACGAAGTCTTCCTCCACTGTGAACTCGATGTACGGCTCGTCAACACCTCCCTCCTCCATACAGCCCCACCAGTCTACACCCACTCTGGTGACGAGCAAGTCTGCGAGTACAATGGCTGCGACACCGTTGCCTCAAAGGCCAATGCCGTTGAGCTCGGTGAGCAACAGAAGCAGCTTAATGGTGGGTTCCTCCATCACGGTTGTCAACGGTGCTGATCGTGTTCCAACCTTGAGTGCTGCTGACCTATCCTCCGCAGGGATTGAATACCCCATCTGTCAACGGGACTATAACGCCCAAAATGCCAACCTCAGCTTTCGCACCAAAGATCATGACCATCTCTGATAATTCATGGGTTTGTGAAATCGATCTGACGTGCTATGCGTGGCCTTGGTAGGAATACGCTGATCTCTTAGTTAGGTACACCAAAAAGTGCTCCTTGTCTATGGCCAGATCGGCGAACCACCAGAAAAGGCTCTTGACGGGACCTTGACTGTCTGTCATCACCAAGATAACTTCCCAGCAACAATGTGGCCTGTCAATGACTCGCATTTTAAAGCATTGGTGCATCTAACGCCCGGCCCCAACCGATTGCGCTTCGACTTTGCATACCAGAAGGTAGTCTCCAATAACTCATCTCTACCAAGTCACTCGTCCTGGATCAATATCAATTTCCTCCCGTTAGTCAGTGCACCACCCTTGCAGCTTGTCATTCTCTTAGGGAAAGACTCTCCTGGCACTTTCGATGCAGTTCCGGAGCGCAGGCAAAGAGAAGGCAACGATCTCGAAACAGCTATTCGGAAGTTCCGCATGGCTGCGTATCTGTGGCAGGCTTTCACTGGTGAACAAATGTATCGAAATGGGTTCGGCAGGAGATGCTTTCGGTTTGACGAGGAATGGCATACTGGATCCCTGACATTCCGAGATCGTGAGGTAGGTCAGATGCGAAACGAAGCCAAGGTTCACGTCATAAGATCAGACAAAACCATGGAAGAGCTCCGAGACCTCGATGTCGCGCAACAATCCGATCATGGAGCGCGCAAGGGTGACCTTTACAATTATGCAATGAAAGCTGTGAGAGGGTATTTCAAACCTGTTCCGGGACAAAAGCACTACATATCACTGTTGCTCCTCGACGCACACTGGGACACCAACGCGAAGACAATCACAGGCCACGCAGCTCTAGGCGGTGGCTCTGGCGAGATACAGCTTGCGATATTTGGCTCTCAGGCCCTACAAAGCTACCCTACAAGCATTGAGGAGGTAGTACCGGCCCTTTCCGACTGCACCAGAACTAACACAAACTTCGTTGCGAACGATTGTAACGAGTCCGGGAGCAATTGGGAAGCAGCGAACGTTGGAATAGGTGGACATCTTCACGAGACAGGCCATTTGTTCGGCTGTCCTCATCAAGAATATGGGGTCATGCTTCGAGATTATGTACGTTTCAACCGGACTTTTCTTTGCAGAGAGCCGTATTCAACGCGAACCAAATCACCTGGGATACGCCTAGTCTTGGCGAAAGACGAGTGCGGTTGGCATAGACTCGACACCTTGCGGTTCAAGTACCATCCGTGTTTTCGGTTGCCGACCGACGCGCCTCTCAATCCAGATGAGAGCATCCAAGTATGGCCCGCTAACAATGGAAACGCAATCATTACTGCTCCAACCGGGATCGCTTTTGTTGAGATTTTCGTTAATGGCGAAGAGACATGCCATGCTTGGCTCGAATACAGCAATGGCAACGTCCAATCTGGCGGTCCGCCTCGTCAAATTGCGCTCACTGAAAGTGATTTGAAGGCTCGGTTGCCAGATGGTACGAAGGCCAAGAAGCTCGGCATCAAGGTTCACTCTGCCGGGCAAGGGAGTCAGGAAGTAGAAGATTTTGCTCAGCTAGTAAAGTCAAAGGAATACATCGTGAAACTTCCCAATGGGCAAGCGGGTTTCATCGGTCGGAAGCTTGGACAGGAAGGACAGGAAGGCAGCCAGCCTCAACAGATCATTTTGGAATACGCGTACATTCAGACTAAGCTACTCACTTCAATCAAAGTGTATCATGGGGCTGCACTGGACGGGCTGGAGTTCCTCTATGAGGATTCGACGAGTCAGTTGTTTGGAACGAGAGGAGGTCAGCCGGGTGGAAGCGAGTTCATGTTTGGTAAGTCTTGCATTCCTAGATGCATTGAATCGCGTTCATATTCAACAGATACGCGACGGAGCGAGATACTCTTAGGCTTCTATCTCCGAGCTGGACTTTGGATTGACGGCATTGAGATCCTCACGAGTTTGGGGAGAAGGTCCGGCGTTTACGGTAATGCGAAGTCTGGATCAGGGTTCGTGACACTTGCCACCTGCCTGCGCAGTCCATTGGACGTATTTGCTGACGCCTGTTTGGTATAGACACACCTTGATACCGCCTCGAGGATACAGCATTGCAGGTGTTTCGGGCTCATCTAGGCAATGGGTAGACAGTCTCTCACTCATCATCACACGATAGGCATATACACTTGGGCGTTGGTGGGAACTTTGCTAAGGCACTGCGTTGGTTTTGTACCTCCACCACATTGGGGGAGTCATTGATAGACGTATGAATGTATGGGCTGGCATCCAGAATTACTGATATTAGCATTGTCAGCTATGGTTGAATATCCTTGTATTCGAATAACAAGAGTACATATCGACCGGCACACCTGGCTCGTGGATCATTCTACTGTTGTCGTGCCCGATGGTCATTATGGGAAACGATGATAAAAGAGCAGCGACTCGATCTAAATTGCGAAGGGGTTGAATCATCAAAGAATGTGGTGCCTATATATAACTGAAACTTGTAAAGGATTGCTGCGATTTCTAACCCCACTTGAAAATTGATAAGTGCACTGGGATGGCAGCATGCACATCTGTCCAAAAGGAAGCCATTCGATGCATCATTCATTTACCTAAGTATTCTAAGTGGGGTAATTCTATCTGACGCTCCCCTCGTCCCGATCTCGCCGTCCCCACTAACACCCTTGATCCTCTGCCTCATAGAACGACGACAGCAATGGCAGCGTGTATCTTCTGCAAGATTATCAAAGGTACGTCCAATTTATCTTATTATTCGATTCATAGTGACCGGCCAAACCCAGGGGACATCCCGTCACTCAAGCTCTTCGAATCTGAGCGTGTCTTCGCCTTTCTCGATATTCAGCCTTTGAGTCAAGGTCATGCGGTTTGCCTGCCCTTTGAAATACTCCCGCTGGCTGAGTCCACCCGGGACTGATGGTCAATTTATCTGTAGCTCGTGATACCGAAAGCCCACGGAGCAAAGCTTACAGATATCCCCGATGATCAACTCGAGGAAATACTGGTATGCTATCCTCTCATGGCTTTTCTCATGGCCTACATCATGGGAAAGAGCACCATGAGTACAGAGCTGGTTTGACAATTGATGCGTAGCCAGTAGCAAAGAAGCTCGCCGTAGCTACTGGAGCTGAAAACTACAACATTCTACAGAACAATGGCCGGTTGGCTCATCAAGTTGTTGACCACGTACGTCTTTCCTCGCTGCCAGATACTGACAAAGGAGATCTAACATTGATTTCCTGATCTCTAGGTTCACCTCCACATGGTATGTTACTTGTTCTCAGACCCATATCTTGAAGACTCTGCCTTGGGGATCATCTAATGGGATTTAGATACCTAAACCTAATCAGCAGGAAGGGCTCGGTATTGATTGGCCGGCATCGGAAACCGACATGGACAAGCTCAAGAAGTATTTTGACGTGGTCAAGGCGAAAATGTAGGCAGGTGAGGCGATCGAATGTATACTATGTACATTTAACATGCGCAGCACGACTGGATGACTTGTGCATGCGTCCATGCTTCATTCACATAAAAAACACATAGGCCGCCAGTGCCTGGGACGCTTTTAGGGCGAAGATAATCACTCGCGCTCACGGCTAAAGCCACTGACTACTAGTCCAGATCATCCACTCCATGTCCCGCAGGGAGGGGACCGTTCGGAGCAGGAGCAGGCGTCGCGTTTGATGCAGTGGCGCCGTTCGACGGCTCGTAGTACTGTATCTTCCCACGCTCCTGGATCATCCCAGTGCGATCATACAGGCTCCTCGCCCTCAGATACGGATCGAGCTCCCAGTAACCGCTGCGTAATCGCTCAGTCAATTCGCTTCGTTTTTGCAAGGTTTCGCGTGAGTTAAAGTCATGTATCCATTGCTGAGTCGTCTTTTCATACTCTCTGATTAGAGTTGCTCGTTCGTCTTGTAGCTGATGTCTAGTGGCATCGTCAGACATTGCTTTGTTTTCGCCAGATATTGGCTCCACGTAGCGGTATGTCCAAGGATCGGCACCTCCGAGTTCCTTTGGGATATGGCTTTTCTCAACAAAGGCTTCAAACTCTTCAACATTCTTAGTGAAATGGACCTTGCTTGCTACCACTGGATCTAGCCACCCTTTGATAATTTTCCATATACCTAGCACCGTCAGAACACATGTTTTGGCACGGGGACGGTTTCAAACGTATTCTTACTAGAGAAAATCCAGGGTGACTTATGCACAAGTACGACCCCAAGGCTTTCTGGGTAATTAGCCTCGAAGCATTTGATCATGAATTTTACAGGGCCGTAGTCCTGTTTGGCACGTCACCATGACGCTCCATCAACCTTGAAAGATCATCACCTACCATGTTTGCCATTGAAAAGTCTGTCATGTCGAAGACGACGGCCTGCCACCAACACTCAGTAAGAGGATATTATTGGGAGCGCAGCTCACTCACTGCGGTGTCGACATTGAAACCAAGAAGATACCGGGCAGTCTCGATCGTATACACTGTAAATCTCTCAACACTTGCTTCGCTTTGTTCTCCTTGCTTATGAAGTCGGACTCTGACGAAACACATGGGCCGCCCTTCCCGGTCTGTACCATGCAAGAAGCTTTTCCCGAGTTTCAATTGCGCCAAGAAGTCTTCGCCTTCTTTCTTGACTGCTGCATTCGAGCTTGCACTATCCTCAAGCGAACCAGCCTCACCCTTTCTGATTATATCGTCGTCTACGTGCATCTCTTGCATTCGCCAATGCATAGCAGCGACCAACATTATAAGCGCGTTCTGAACGTCCCATTTCCGGGCTCGAAGAAACCTTAACAGCAGGCCATCCGGATTATCGTGCTTGACCATGCTCCAAAATGCATGCCGGAGGTCTTCCGGAGACTGGCTTTCGAGGACTTTGCGGTATGCCTTAGTTTGGCCATATTTATCGTCCCCATCCATTGCAGAGACACCATCTACATTTTCACGAAGAACGTCGTCATTGTGTTTTCTGCTGAACATGCCGATGCGCTTCTTCTTCTTCTTTTCCGAACTGAACGTGCCCGCACGGGATTTCTGCTCGGTTTGCTCCATCGTCTCTGATCCTATCGTAGATGATGCATCGCCATTGGTATCACCAAGCTCTGGTAACCCAAAGACGGAAAGTGTCGCAGCCCACATCTCTTTTAATTTCGCCTCTTGTTCTGCTGTCAGATTGCCAGGTCGCCCCGGAAGGGAGATGCCCGACATTATAGCGTATTCTTGTGTATTCTCAAAGTCCTTGAGCTCTACTCCAGGATCGCTTTCCGTTGATGGGTTCAAATATTGATACAAATAGAGGGATGCGGCCCCGAGACTAGTCGCAACGATGGCAATGGATGCTGTGCTCGTAAAGCCGCTTTCTACCGGTCCTGCGGACTGAGGGCTCGGATGAGGAAGAGGAGAGCAATGTCGCCCAGCGATTTTCAAGGGTACAGATGCAGAGAAACAAGGAGCACGGCAACGGCGAAGAACGAGAGAACGGGTGCGTAGTTTCAGGTATGAGGTTTGGAGCAGGTTGCGACAGTACATATAGAAACCGATGAGTAATTTGCCATTGGCTTATTAGGTGTTGTTAAAAGCAGGAGGAAAATTAATGAATGCAGGTGGAGCGGTATGTAAGTAACAATCTTTTCGAGTAGCTCATGGGTTCATGGTCAGCAGTACAAGCCGTCATTCTATCCTCCAGGCGGCCTTTAACGGCCTCCGGCAGCCTCTTGCGCCGATAGGGCTCGGCACCCGCCTGTTGCGGTGCGGATCAAACATGCGTTAAGGCTAAAGACGGGCCTCGAGAGGCTCATTATACTCTAGCCACCAGCTTCATTCCCAATCTGGGCATCATCCAGCTGTGAATACCGATTCCGATACGTGGGAGAACAGTCAAGGCACCTTCCTAACCATGCCAAGCGCAGGCGTAAGGTTCGCATTCTGCCGTGCTCCACAACATGACTAAAGTAGGTCTCTCTTGTCAACATCATCGTTAATATTGCGCTCTTGCTTGGATGCCAATCTTATCTGTCGCTTTCAAAGATCATGGACCTTCCAGGTACCAAACGTTCGACCTCTGCCAATCCGCCCTCTCGTCCCTCCACCCCTCTTCGGCCCAGCTCGCGCACTTCTCTCCGTGACAGCCAGACTTTCACCTCCAAGTCTGGCACTTCAGCCTTCCCATTGGAATCGCTCGAGCCAGCTTTCGCCGAGCTCTCCGACTCCATGGCCGACCTGGAAGCAAATTTTATGCATCTACAATTGATGCATGAGAGTCTCAGTAGGTTCAACGAGAGCTTTGCGAGCTTCTTGTACGGAATGAACATGAACGCTTTCTGTGTTGACTTTCCCGAAGTGGGTCGCCGATGCTTCGACAATCTTGTGACGCTGACTCTACTTGTAAGGCTCCTATACAACAATCCTTTGAACGCACAGAGCAGGACGATGAGCACGGCCCAGCTGCACATCACCCAGCACGCCCTGACCTTGGAGATGAGACTTTCATGACGACCGATACATCCTTCGTCGATAACCCACCGTCTTCTCGAGCGCCTACAAAATTTGCAATGCCGGCACCAATGGCACGACCAAGGTCAGGGTTCATCAAGCGCGGAGGAGAGGCGCCGACCAGAGGAGGGAGAGGTGGAGCGTCCGCAGGAAGGGCAAGAGGGAATAGGGGTAGTGGCATTGCGAGGGGAAAGCCAAGAGGCGCCAGATGACACCATGGAGCCTTGAATGAGCGATTCTAAGTTTATTGCCGGGATCACGTCGCTCTCGAACGTTAAAGGTCCCGCACTCAGCGCAAGTCTTGGTTCCACCCTATGTAGGAATGACAACAGCTTTACGTTGTGAAACAGAGCGGCAGTCGAAAAGTCTTGTACACGCCAGCAACTTGTGTAGATAGCGGGATTCAGGCCGCCTTTGTCGCTAGAGCAAGTAAAGAAGAGCTGTACAGATCGAGAAAACATGTCACATAACATACATACAGACAAGCGCTACACCAGCAAACGCTCATTCGTTCGCCCTGGTCATGCCTTACTGAAATCCGTCCTCGCAATCTGGACATTTGGTTTTGATTCATTTAAGCATTGGCTCCACTTTCTGTCTGAGCTTCTGCTGTCCTAGCCATAGTGTTCAACGCACTTCCGTCTTTGAACCACGATATCTGGCTCTCGTTGAAGGTGTGATTCAGTTTCGCCTCCCACACCTCACCATTCTTGGGATGCACTCTAAGGGTCAATGGCTTGCCAACCGCCAGCTGGGTGCACATGACGTCTACCTTGTCCTCAGGGTTAATCTTGTCATAGTCGGCGGGGTCAGCAAAAGTGAGCGGCAGGAGGCCTTGCTTCTTGAGATTAGTCTCATGCTGTAGCGGAGGGAATGTTAGCTGTATATAGACTGCCTAGAGTGGTAGATTAGAGGGGTGTGGATTGGTACGTACAATTCGAGCAAAACTGCGAGTGATGATAGCTAGGGCGCCAAGATGTCTTGGCTCAAGAGCAGCGTGTTCCCTTGAACTGCCTTCACCATAATTCCAATCGCCTATGACAACCCACTTGATACCTTTCTTCTTGTAATCTCTTGCTGTTGCCGGTACAGGGCCTATTTCCCCAGTGACAAAGTTCTTGACCTTGTTGGCTTCGCCATTGGCAGCGTTGATGGCCCCAATAAGCATATTATTAGAAATGTTGTCCAGATGCCCACGATATTTAAGCCAAGGACCAGCCATAGAAATGTGATCAGTCGTGGTCTTTCCCTTGGTCTTGATTAGAATGGGAACATCCGTAGCATCTTTACCGTCCCATGCCTGAAATCCGGAGAGAATCTGAAGTCTGTCACTCTCTGGAGATACTGCAACACTGACTGACGACCGATCTTCAGGTGGTGCTTGATACGTATCCGCTCCTGGGTCGTATCCGTTCGCAGGTAGACCATCTCCTGTAGGGGCAGATAATTTGAATTCATTGCCGTCTTTGTCCTTCAGCGTATCAGTGAGCGGATTGAAGTTGAGGCTGCCGGCCAACGTTAAGGCGACTACGAGATCAGGTGAAGTAACAAAGGAATGAGTTGCGGGGTTTGCGTCATTCCGCCCCGTGAAATTACGGTTGTAAGACGAAAGAATCGAGTTGGCCTCGCCTTTCTTCACATCTTTTCGGTCCCACTGTCCGATGCATGGGCCACAAGCATTTGCCAAAACCGTGCCTCCAAATTCCTCGAGGGTCTGGAGCTGGCCGTCGCGGGCGATGGTAGCACGGATTTGCTCGGAACCAGGGGTAACGGTGAACATTGACTTAGCTTTTATGCCGTGGTCGAGAGCATCACGAGCAATAGAGGCGGCACGAGACATATCCTCGTAGGAAGAATTGGTGCAGGATCCAATCAAGCCAACCTTCAACTCCTCCGGCCAATTGTTGGCAGATACGGCGTCCTTGAATTTCGAGATAGGCGTAGCTAGGTCGGGGGTAAATGGGCCATTGATATGGGGCTCTAGTTCCGAAAGATTCAGCTCGATCAATTCGTCGTACTCCGCCCCGACGTCTTCGTGTAATTCTGCTGCGTACGACCTGGCGAAGTCCCCAATTTCCTTCCGCTTCGTAGCTACCAGATAATCATACATCCGATCGTTGAATGGGAAGAGCGAGGTAGTCGCTCCAATTTCAGCACTGGGAATGCGTTAGTATGATACTCCTGCTTCTCAGCGGCCGTGCTGAGACAAGTGCACCACATGGAGGGGAAAGAATGCAGACCACATCGAGAAAGCCGGAGAAAAAAAGGGGGGAAAGGGGGAAAGTAGGGAGCGATTGAGTATGATACTCCTGCTTCCCGACAGCTATGCTGAGGCAAGTGCACCATATCGAAAGAAAAGAATGTAGACCACATCCAGGAAGTCAGGAAAGAAAGGGAAAGAGGGGAAAGGAAAGAGACACCAACCCCATATTCGCAATTGTGGCCATACCCGTCGACGACAACGAGTTGACACCAGGTCCGTGGTACTCAATGATAGCACCTGTTCCACCTTTGACCGTCAAGATTCCTGCGACCTTCAAGATAATGTCCTTGGGCGCAGTCCAACCCGACAATTCTCCAGTCAAACGCACACCAATGACATTCGGTGCTTTGACTTCCCAGGGAAGATTTGCCATAACGTCGACGGCATCTGCACCGCCGACACCGATGGCACACATGCCAAGGCCTCCAGCATTTGGTGTGTGTGAGTCCGTTCCAATCATAAGACCTCCAGGGAAAGCGTAATTTTCCAACACGATTTGATGGATGATGCCCGATCCAGGCCTCCAAAATCCGATATTGTACTTGGCGCAAGAGCTCGATAGGAAGTCATAGACCTCCTTGTTGACATCTTTGGCTCTTGCAAGATCCTTTTCGCCCCCAACTTGAGCCTCAATCAGATGATCACAGTGGACTGTGGTTGGTGTAGCTACGGAAGGCATATTTGCGGACATAAATTGCAAGATGGCCATTTGAGCTGTAGCATCTTGACAAGCAACCCGATCAGGCCTGAGTTTGAGATAAGATTTGCCTCGCTCAATGTCCTGTCCATGAGGGTCGTCGAGATGCGAGTAGAGGATCTTCTCTGCATACATCAGGGGACGGTTGAGGCGTGATCGGACAACCGACAGGTTCTCTGACATTTTCCTATTGTAGTATTAAGATGCATGTAGGCTTATTTAGCGTCTTGCAAGCCACCATGCACAGTAATCTTTCAACTTGAAGCATCTGAGGCAGAAAAGACCAAGTCATTGTGGGACGTACTTGTAGTTGATATAATGGCCCTATCGCGTCCGATTAGCAATTTACCCAAGATGAGCTCCATTTAAATAAATCCCAGCAAGTGCTCCTAAGAGCGTACCTTTTCCCAATTGGTCATCTCGACCTTTCTATCTAGAGGGTCATCTGTGACGGTAGCGAATGTCCGAGATCTCGAGAGCTAAGCGGAGGATGGTCAGTAAGAACGCTGCTCAAGTGTGCTTCGTAGCTATCTCTTTCGGACTTGGGGGGTCGTCCATTAGGAGGCGATAGGAACGCAGACGCACGACTCGAACACTGGGTACCTGTACGGTTTCATGTCAGCGTCCACCTAGAAAATACATGCGATCTTGTCGTATCCACCCTGAGGGAATGTGACGGCCAGCGTGGTTCAAGCGGAGTAACGGATGGGCTCACCAGCTTGCCCAAGAGGGCAACATGCCTTGTCGAAATCATCCTGGTAGAACGCAGCCAAAAGGAATGATTGAGCCAGCCTCGACGCACCAAAGCTGTGGTGTTAAGGTAGGTGAGATGGGCGAGAAAGCTGTTGTTTGGCGGTTCTTACTATGGAATATATTCTACGTGAGGAGCAGCAGACTCGCAGATACCGCCGGTTCTGCGGGCCAAAAGCCGAGGAACTCTAATCCGGTGCCACTCTCGGCCAGAATGCCCCCCCACCCCCCATACCAAGGGGAAAAACAACTCCACACGCTCAAAATAAATTTTTGAAAAATAATAATAATAACGCGTAATAATACCGCTTCTTAAAGTATTATCTTATAATATACTATTATAGCTATTATCTAATATTAAAATAAATGACGTCATCGTATAAGATACCTATTATTATATTAAAAAATATAATTTTAAGGGAGAAGAACCTAAA
>JAABUL010002130.1_pt1 | contig 34213 bp, 26 predicted proteins | sample 5559151 | NCBI WGS metagenome assembly JAABUL01 (sample SAMN10711876, study PRJNA513368) | rock metagenome | isolation source: Antarctica rocks | place: Antarctica: Victoria Land, Pudding Butte sud | reverse complement strand
ACTTACCCAGGCCCTTACAACTCCCTTCTAAATCATCATCTTCTGGGACTCCCGCTTCACCCTCGTTACAAAGGCGATCCGAAAGCCGTACGTAATAGTCGTTATCGAGCACAGCGGTCGAGCTGACAAAGAGAAAAGTTTTCGGACGGCCGACGGCGCAGAGCTCAAGAGCGTCAATCGTACCTTGAACATTTGGCGCTTTAAGTGTCGAGTACGGGTATCTGAGATGCATTAACAAGAGAATACTAGCAGAAATCTCGGGCATACACCCAATGGACGAGCGCGCCGTTATGGATAACGATGTCAACCGACTGAGACAGCTCTTCCCAGACATCCTTAGAGAGCCCTAATTCAGGATCTCCAAGATTACCAGTCACACATCGAAGTCTGGGCTCCCAATTTGTGGACCAGACACCATAAGCCTATAGAAATCTGTGGTCAGTAAGCGATGCTGAAAATTGAATGCGTGGACTTACTCTGCAAGTCTGTTTGACCCTTGAAAGCGCTGACTCTGGGGACTTCGACCGCACATGGGCCACAACATTTAGCAGTGGTCCCCGAGACAACAATTCGCGCAAAATGTAGGCACCAAGAAAGCCAGTCGCACCGGTGAGAAAGACGGTCATCGGCTGTAACAGGTTGGCCTTTTCTGCGGACGGAAAACTCTTGGAGAGTTGCTTGGTCAGTGTCCGGCCATCAGCGGCGTAGTCCTTTTCATGCTGCTTTACGCCATTCTGGTTACCGTCAGCGTCAGCACCCTGGTTTTGATGGCTAGCTTCGAACGCGTCAGGATCCCGCAGTCTATCAATTGCTAAAGCAAAGCCCTTCAACTTAGGGCTCTGGAAGACAGCACTCATGCTGATGTTTACTCCCCGCCAGGTTCTCCTGACTTCGAGAACCATTCTGTTCCCTTTGATACTGTCACCACCCAAATCAAAGAACGAATCTTCACCGCCTATCATTTTCTTGGGTAGTCCAAGCAGATCGGCCCAGATTGACGTTAGAGTGCTTTCTGTCTCTGACAACGCGGACAAAGATGTGGAGGGTCGCCGAGGTGCTGCAGCAGAAATTTCTGAGATATCCGGGAAAGGCAGAGCAGGTTTCGAAATCTTCCCATTTGGATTCAAGGGCATCTTTCTCAGTGGAATTACAGTGGTAGGAACTGCATACACGGGCAGTTTTGTCTTAAGGTAGGCTCTCACATCGTCTCTCAAAGGGCGGAACCGTCGCAAAAGGCCTACCATGCCTTCTGCATCTGTCTCATCCTTCATTCCGCGCTCCCCCAGCCAGAAAGACCATGCGTTCATCTGTGGCACGATATAACTGACAAGAGTAGGTTCTTCGTCTTTGTCCCTGCGCACCAGAGTTACGTTCTCACGAACCAGAGGGTGCTTAGATAGATGCGTGTCAATTTCTCCTAATTCTATACGAAAGCCTCGAATCTGGTGTTCGACAAATTAGTTGGAGCACGGAGCAGCTTCTTCGCAATGGCTACTTACCTTGACTTGATCGTCAGCTCGTCCGGAGCATTCAACATCTATACAACTCAACATATTAGCGGTGGAAAAGAAGACCGCCCAGAGCTGACTCACCCCCTGAAGGGGTATACCGGCCCAAGTCTCCAGATCGATAAAGTCTGTCTCGGGGTCCCTTATAGTGTTCTCTCCACGGTTCTTTCTCAGAGGTCGCTACCTTTTCATTGTCTTCCATGATCCATTTCTGGGCATCAATAAACCAATTCAGCACAAATTTCTTATTAGTGAGCTCTGGGAGTCCCAGATAGCCTTCTGCCAGACCGCCGGCTCGTACATAGATTTCGCCTATTTCACCTATTCCGCATACTTTGGTTGGGTCTGCCCGATTGATTACAAGAAGTTGAACGTCTTCCGACATGCCTTTGCCAGCTGGTATGACATCCTTCATGTTATCAAGGTAAGTCGAATCATCATTGAAGCTGGGAATCTCGTAGTAGCTAACAGCCCGCTGTGTTTCCGTTGTACCATACATATTTACAACCCTGACATTCGGAGCAAGTCTTTGCAAAGACTTGCAGTCACGCTTAATCAAAATATCACCAACGAAAAAAGCGTGGTGCAGCTGGGGAAACTCAGCTATGGCGTTCCCAACTAGAATTTGGCCCATCGCTGGGGTTAGGTGCGTGATTGTAGCACCATAAGTTTGCATCCACTCCGCAAGCTTCTCGTTTTGTATATCGTCTCTCGAAGGGACTAGAAGCTGTGCACCAAGGAAAAGAGGGGTAAATATGTCTCTCTGTATGGGATCATGAGCAATACCTGACAACATTGTGAAACGATCGTTTTCTCCGAGATTGAACCGTTGCGCCATCCAAGGAAAGTAATACGCTAGAGAAAAATGACGTCCTCGTACACCTTTGGGTATGCCTTCTGAACCAGAGGTGAAGCTCAGAGTTGGAATGTCATCTGGTCCAACAACGACATTAGTAGGCATCGTCCTGGACGCTTGCTGGTCCTGAAGCACATCTCGTCCTTCGATTGTCCCTCCATGCAAAGTACCATCATCCTTGATCACAAGAGCTGGTATTTCCGTTCTCAGATGCAGGTTATCCCTGATAAAGGACCTAACGTGATTGGTCAGCTCTCCGGCTTCAAGAGTCGCCTTTTCTAAATTTATCAGCGCCCGGGGCTTCGCGACGTCTAGATAAATGGTCTGACGGTCTGGTGGGTACAGTGGGTCAAGCACACAAAATGTGGCCCCAGCTTTCAAGGCACCCAGAACAGCCACAACCAAATCTACACCTCTGTGTGCATAAACCATTACGACCTCTCCTCTCTGTATACCTGACTGTATGAGATGGTGGGCTACAATGTTAGAGGCCTCATCGATCTGCCTGTATGTGAATTCTCGTTGCGGAGTGGAATTAGACATTGTTTCCTTAACGCACAGTCTTTCCGGATATCGATGTGCATTAGCAGCAAAAATGTCATGAATAGGGCCTATAAAGTGCGACCAGTGAAGGTCCTTGCGTGGATCTGGTAAAACCATGCGTTGAGCCTCTGTCATAAGATCAATCGTACCAATGCATTCTTGAGGACTTGAGGACGCATTAAGAACGAGTTGAAGCAATTGACTAAGGATAGTAGATATTCGAGAAGAGGCAAAAAATCTCTGGTTGTAGACGGCTCGCAATTCTGGCACCTGATCATGTACTGTCCCACCAATCCCTTTCGATTGTGGAATGTCTCCACTCTTTTCTACGTAATAAATCGTCAGGTCCGTGGCATTTAAGGTTGTAGTAGGAGGGTCCGAGAAAGAGTACAACTCAATACGGTAGAGACTTGACGTGCCCAGGCCGTCCAGCAGCTTCTCCATCGGCACTGCATCTGAAGCGTATTCGGAGGAAATCTTTGCCACTCTAACCAACAGCTGAGTAAAAGATTCTTTTGCATCCACAGCTGTACGTAGGACAAATGGAAGCCCATGGCCATAGCTTGATCCAAGAGCAATATCTTCATCACCGGTCAGTCGGCTTGTAAGCACCACCAGTGCGGTGAGCAGAACAACAAAACTAGAGTGTTTATGATTTTCAAGGTTCTGCAGCTGCTGCAATGCAGCCACAGCATCGGATGACAGCTGAAGCGTTTCACAGGCTTCAATGGGCCGTTGGGCTGACTCCGGAGCTGACTGCAGCGGCTCTGGGTAGTCGCCTTAAAGCCTCATCAGCCGGATACCCATTCTTGGGCAACTGCCGAGTACTTACGGGTCAGTGGAGATACAGTGAGGTTGGAGAGTCGTTCTCTCCAACGTGAAAGTTGGTCCATTGTATCCGTTCTCATTGCCTGAACAACCGGGTAGGATCAACACCCCTGGATGGAATGAGAAACGCAGCGTCCCTGGTGTAGGTATACAGCCCCCACGCACATTGCATTATACAGCAGCTTTTTGTGACAAGACCGCCCGGCTTCTTTCTAAAGGATTCAGCAACACAACATAAAAGCTACCGCTGAAAGGTTAATAGAGAATGACACTGAAACTACAATTCACCGTGCTGACACCTCAGGTAGTCGTGAATCGTGCAACCAATGTGATGGACTACACCCTTCGGGTACCCAGCGCCGCAGTGCAATTGGAGTTGTGTGGGAGATCACGTGATCCTCATGCAATGCAGCACCTTGCCTAGTGTGGCTTAGATCTTGCCCTGTCTTGAGGGCGAAGGGCTGATAAGGCTCATCATCGAATATTACCCACTAAGGTACCTTATTTATTCCGTACTAGGTTCCTTACCACGCTTACGTAGTACTTCCGTACTGCCCACTGGATTTGCCTACTGTGTAAGGTACTCCATATATTAACGACGGAATACTCCGTCTATCTTGTTGCGGTGCTCAAGCGACTATACAACGTATGACCTATTAATTCAGTCATTCCCAGGACAACAGGTTGGGACTTTGGTAAAGCGTAGCAACTGTAACCGGCCAGGCTTCGATAGCCCCGAGACCGAGAGGCCCCTTCGGAAACAGCAATCGATCTAATAGTACCCTGCCGCAAGCATGAAGCAGGCACGGCAGGATGGGCGAGGTACGGTACTTTCCCTGTGCTGTTGCTTGTTTGTGCTGTATCATTCTTCCGACTCCGTGTGGAGACTCGTCATGAAGCAAGGAGGAGGATGGAGTAAGGTAGTGATAGATGACTGCAGTATTTCGTAGTCTCAATATGAACAAATATGGAGCGTTTTTGCGATCCTTGGACCGTCTCGCTTCCCCGAGAGTCTCGCCCAAGTCCCACTGCCGCTGCCCGCATCAAGGCTACATACGAAAGGATTGTGATTGTACCACCTTGCTTGCCTCATCTGCACCCTCTGCTTCTGTGATGGCGGCACGAGTACGACAAGAAGTACAACAATCCTACCCTCGCAGTTCTGTATGAACCAACAAATCCCACATACTTTGTTTTCCCCCCAAGTCAGCCTCCACAGCTGTGTCGTTACCAAACCCCCCCCCCCAGCGCAAAAGAGGAAGTAGGCACGGCTCGACGCTGGACATACCCACGCACGAGTACAAGGTAACACACATCGCCTGTCACTGCCAATAATCGTTGTGGGCAGCCTCTCTACAGGGGATCGGCGCTTGGGGCTGACGACCGAGGCACCAGTAGGACGCTGCTTCGCGATTGTATACCTAACGCTATCACTATCGTCTACCTATCACGCTTCCTATCCATTTCACGGTACCCGACTCAACCAGCCAGCATTTGCTGTTGTCCATACCCTTTCTCAACCGTTGGTCTACGGATTTGAATGACTGTGCGACAGCTCTCTCGAAACCTTCCTAAAAACTCGCCCGGTCCTATTTGATCACCATGACCACCAGGGAAACCATCGCACCGTTGACCATCAATACGAAAAGTACAAATGGTAAACCAGGGGTTTTCAGTGCGGCTGCATTTCAATATACCGAAGAATCAGCGTTACGAACGGCAGCCACCATAGATCAAACGTATCAGCAGCAACTCGGAGTCAACGGGTCGCCGTCAAGAAAACGGGTCAATTCCCAGACCGTTGGCATGAGTGTACCATTGGTCAATGTTGCACCACCGACAGTACTTTACGTTCGCGCATTATATGACTATGAAGCGGACGACAGGACAAGCCTAAGCTTTCACCAAGGCGACACCATCCAAGTCATCACACAGCTCGCGAGCGGATGGTGGGATGGCATTATCCATGGAGTCCGAGGTTGGTTTCCGAGCAATTACTGCGCAGTGATCAACAGCCCAGGCGATTCAATCGTGGGAGGAGAACAACAGCCTGCGCATGGCGACGAGATCTCTGGGGATTCTGGCACCGACGACAACGGCAAAGAGTATGGGGAGGCACCGGTCGCAAATGGGTCATCGAGAAGCGACAGGGTGAACAACGACGCCACAGAAGACCAAGATCCGGAGGTGGCGGCTTTTTGGATACCACAGGCTACGCCAGATGGAAGACTTTATTACTTCAACACTCTCACGGGTGTATCCACAATGGAGCTTCCTTTAGAGACGCCGACCTCAGCGAACGAACCAGGCCCATCTGACCGTCTTAATATCCATGTTCCTGGTCAAACGAGGGCACCTCCAGAGATTTTGGCTCGAGGCATTGAACGAGAGGACTATGATTACTACGAGGAAAATTCGGCTTCAGAAATTGATGGTGACTCAGTAATGCTCACATCCCGGGGCTCTCGGTCAACAAAAAGGAGGTCAGACATATCCGATGGGGTATCACCATCTGCGTCTACCGACTCCTTAGAGATTTCACCGAATATTCGGGGTCGAGGGGATTCTTACGACCTGGATAATTCTAATCCTTCCCTCAGTGCGATTCATACTTCCTCGGCGTCGATGTCGGCGATCGGCAGGAATCAGACATCGTTCTTGGGAAATCCTATTGGCCAAATGTCTGTTGCTGTCATACCTCGGTCGTTCTTCGATGACGGCGATACCGCGCCTTTAACTTGGAATAAGCTCGTCGAGAACATGCGCCGATCGGTTGAACTTTACAGACAGGCGATCAATAATTCCGATCGTTCAGAATACGTTCGCCGGGCAGAAGACATCTCGGACCATCTTCGAATGTTGCTCGCAGCTGCTTCAGGCACGACCGATAACCACTCGGGTAACCCTTCAATCATCTCAACCAACAAGGCTCTATATCCGCATTTCCGGGATATGATGTCTCGGTTCTCGAAGCTCGTGCTATCCTCACACATCGCTGCGGCAGACTGGCCAGCCCCAGATTCATACTCCAAATGCCTTCAGGAAGCAGAAGGGGTATTACATGGTGTTTATGGCTACGTTGAGGTGGCGCGTTCTCAGCGTGGTGAAGAAATCCCCCGCTTAACCCCTGGATTTGTACTGGGCACCAACAACGGTGGCAGCTGGCAAAACAACAATTTAGCAACACGAGATCCCATGTTATCCACGTCGTTCATGGACCAGGACGAATACGACCCCTCTATCGAACCAACGACGAAGTTGGACGGCAACCTTCTGGAACGGCTAGATGATCTAAAGAGAATGATTGTCTCAAGTATACGCCGACTCGAGGAGCAGCTGGCAGTCACGGAAAAGCTCATCACACCTTTCAGACATGAGCGGATTGGCAATGCTGTTTGTGGTGCCGCTGCAAAAGTTGTTGACTTGTTCCGTCCGTGGATATCTACGGTCGAATCTGTAGACCTCGCACCCTTGGGTTCCTCTTCCCAAACACCGCACATTAACGACTTCACAAATCATAAGCAAAGACTTTATGATTTGGTAATGCATCTACTGATAGCATGCCAAGCTGTTGCCGCGCCACTGGGTGACGAATGGGCTGAGTCAAGGGGTGATCCATTAGAAGACCGACTCAACGAAGTCCGTACGACGTTGAGACAATTAGAGACCCTCACTACTCAGATCGGCTTCTCTTTACAGGTCTTACATGACATGTTACCCCAGGAACCAACGACGCAGCAGATGAGAGATACACCAGTGTCCAACGACTACCGACGGCCAGAAATTGGATCCGACTATAACTCACTACATCCACAAGGATCCTCGAGCCAGACGCGGCTTCCTCTAATAGACGGGGTGGGTTCGAGGTCTTATACGCAAGGCGTGGACCCTGCAACGGAGAACCACCACCACAAAGGTAATACAAAGGTCAAGAAGTTCTTTGGAGAAGTTCCTAACCATCCCGAAGAAACGCCTTACTTTCTCAAGCTTGAGTATGAAGGGGAGATCGCCTACGATATGAAAGTCACCCCACCACAGTTACGCGGAGGTACTTTAATCGCACTTGTGGAGCAACTAACGAGAAATGATAAATACGATGCTGGTTTCCACAATACATTTCTCTTGACTTACAAATCTTTCACGACCGCGTCGGAATTCTTCGAGTTGCTAGTCAAGCGCTTCAGTATCCAGCCACCTCGAGGCATATCCGAGGAGGACTATAAGACATGGGTTGACCAGAAGCAAAGATTGATTAGGTTCAGAGTGGTCAATATATTAAAGAGTTGGTTTGATGCTTATTGGATGGAGAATGCCGACGAGGCCAGCGACAAGCTTCTTCGAAGGATTTACGCGTTCGCCAAAGATATTATAGCAACGACAAGCACACCGGGATCTGGTCCATTGATGGCAGCGATTGAGCTAAGACTTCGGGGCCAGGACACAAACGCGAAGAGATTGGTGCCTACGCCTAGCACGTCAACTCCAACCCCAATTATGCCGAAGAATATGAAGAAGCTCAAGTTCCTGGATATCGATGCTACTGAGTTCGCGAGACAGCTAACGATTATCGAATCTCGACTCTATGGCAAGATCAAACCTACCGAATGTCTGAATAAGACCTGGCAGAAGAAGGTATCCCCAGATGATCCGGAGCCCGCAGCCAATGTCAAGGCACTTATACTACATTCGAATCAACTAACTAATTGGGTTGCGGAAATGATACTGAACCAGTCAGATGTCAAAAAGAGGGTGGTCGTAATTAAGCACTTCGTACAAGTTGCCGATGTAGGTCGGTCCTTTCAAGGTTTTTGGTCAGGCACTAACTGAAGTAGAAATGTCGATCTATGAACAATTTCTCTACGCTGACTTCTATCATTTCAGCGCTCGGCACGGCTCCCATACACAGGTTGAGCCGCACATGGACCCAAGTGAACGCTCGAACCCTGACGGTTCTGGAATCGATGAGAAGACTCATGGGTAGTACTAAAAACTTTGGTGAATATCGAGAGACGTTACATTGCGCAAATCCTCCATGTATCCCCTTCTTTGGTATGTTTGCTCCTGACCTTACCCATAACGTACATTACTGATCTCCTTCTCAAGGTGTTTACCTTACCGACTTGACGTTCATCGAGGACGGTATTCCATCGGTCATCAAGAAGACCAATTTGATCAACTTTACCAAAAGGGCTAAGACAGCTGAGGTTATCCGTGACATCCAACAATATCAAAATGTGCCATACCCACTTAAACCGGTCGGCGACCTCCAAGACTATATATTGAGCAACATGCAAGCGGCAGGCGACGTACACGAAATGTACGAAAAGAGCTTGATAGTAGAGCCGAGAGAGAGGGAAGATGAGAAGATTACAAGGTGAGATCTTTGTTTGATGGCTCATAAGCACACCGCGAGCTACTGGTGGTCCGTTCATGATTGACATAACGTCGCCTTGGCCCTGAGGTAATCGCTTGGGTTATAACGGGCGTCTCCTCTTACGCTTTGCTATGAGGGTATCGTGTAATCGCGCACAATGGCTGATAGCTATAAAATTCAGACTACTTTCAGAATCCGGCTTTTTATGACACCAATATATGGTGCCACGACATCACGAATTTCTACTTCAATCGCATGCGCCAAAATTCTACTCCACAACCTTATCAGTCATGACCACGAATGCGGCTGGGATGTTTATACGATCTCTTACCTCTTAACGCCTCCTATGAGATCCATTTTTATCAATCTTACCTATCTACTCTCCTGGCTTTTTCGGCCAACGAGTACAGAGTAGCGCGATCCGCAAACGCAAACACTCGACTTATGGCCGCCAAACATATAGCTACCTTCCGTCACGTATATTTTTGCCATATACTACGATACCCACTTTTCGCTGAGAAATAGCACCAACTCATCACATATTATCATAATCTTGTCCAAGGAACCAGCAGTTACCATTTAGCTAGGCGGCTCACTTGAAGGGTTAGTCATGTGTATAGATTATCTAGGAGATACTATGCCTAGAATCAATTCAGAGTTTTCCCAGACTGTTTCCTGTTCAACACGCCATACTCTCTGTTGTATTGTAGGCACCTGGCCTGTGCTCTAGCACTAACCTCAATCCTGATCGACATATGCAGCATTGTGGGACAGCTGTCGCAAAGACCATGGGGCGGGGCAGTAGCCGCTGTGCGAGTATCGCGAATCTGATACCAAGTTCGATAGTGGAGACTCTTTCGGGGGAGTCTGGGTGCTGCAGCATCGTCGAAAGCCGTAGCCGCGGGTGCATATGCAAGGTTGGCCAGAGATCCTAAAAGGCCATTTGAAAGGGGGAATCGAGTCGACCGAAAAATAATGGCTGAAAATTTGTGACGGCGGCTGGCTGCAGCGGCCGGGTATGAAGGGGCCGGATGGTACTGTATTTCAAGTGACACAAGGACCCAAGCACGGTACTGAAGAAGGGACGGTTGTAGCCCTGCCAATGCCGCCAATCGATAGACCGGATAAAGGATCCCCAGTGCAGTTGCATGACAGGTGTTTATCATGCAAGGACATCGTATGCCAGACTCCACAACTACACTTGATGATTCTGACAATGAACAGACCTTGACAGTATAGTAACCAGGACACTGGTTAAATAGATGCAGTCCCATACCAAGGCACTGACACGTAAAGACTCCCGAGCACCTAGAATGGGGCCTTGCAGGGTTGTCTCCTACCGTCGGGAGCTGATGCAAACGCTCCCCTCGTCAAGATGTCTTATACTCGTTATATCCCATCCCGCAGTGGACCAGTTTCTGACGTTTTTTTCTGGTGATGCCGAAAAGCTACGTGACTTCCATGTAAGGGAGATGATGGTTTGAAAATCGGGGCAGCGCCCTTACTTCCGAATTGGGCGGTCACAACACCGAATTTTGAATTCTTCAACACCCACTTTGCTTCACTGGTTGTCGCGACTTCTTCTTGCGGTTTCTTCACGTAAGGATTTAAGCTGTCGTCGAAGTTGGTGATCTTCCTCTTTCGTCGCATCTTTTGCACATCAGCTACCGTCCCATCTTCTTGACATCAGCTACCGTCCTGTCTTTGTGACATCAGCTACTGTACTGTCTTCTTGACATCAGCTACCGTCGCATCTTCTTGACATCAGCTACCGTCCTATCTTTGTGACATCAGCTACCGTCCTGTCTTCTTGACACCAGCTACCGTCCTGTCTTCTTGACATCAGCTACCGTCCTGTCTTTGTGACATCAGCTACCGTCCTGTCTTCTTGACACCAGCTACCGTCCTACCTTTGTGACATCAGCTATTCGTCCTGTCTTCGCTCAAGATCATCTTTGCACTCGATCATCTTCGCACAACACCTCACGTTCAAGCTCCAAGCAACAACCTTCCATCTACCCTTTCGTCGCAATTCCAACCCCAGCTCCAACAATGGCTGTACTCAAAGGCACAGAGCTTGGCTTTCATCATCGTGGCATCAACCTCGTCATAATTACTCTCATCTTCAGTGCTTTAGCAACTGTCTTGGTCGTCGGGCGGGTGATCTCTCGCCTGAAGAGTGGTCGTAAGCTTCATGCTGATGACTATATCATTATTGTATCTTTGGTAAGTTGTATTCAGTTGTATTTATGAGCTTGTAAAGATAGCGAAGGCTCAACCAGGCTATCGCTATCTTATCGACCGGATCAACTTCTCGGATCTGATATCGACTGGAAGAACTTCCAGATCCGAATGCTCACTAACATGGGTCACTAGATAATCTCTATCGGCCTGACTACAGCGAGTTGTGTTGGTAAGTCTGAACCAGACCTCTTTGGGCACTGGGCATGTGGTTGATCTTTCTCTAGCTGTTGACTATGGATACGGCGATGCCTCAGCTATATTGTCTTCAGATGATACGCACGTTTCTCTTGAGGTGAGCTGTAATCCTTGCTTCGTTTGATGCAGCTTAGCTAATTATATACCGTAGGCCTTCTTTGCCGTCCAAATCCTGTACAAGATGACAATCAGTTTGACGAAGACTTCCATCCTCCTCCTCTATCTCCGCATCTTTGCCCCTGCCACGACCACCGGAACCATCTTCCAGCGACGTGTTTATATCATTTTGGTCCTTGTCATCGGTTACGCAATCGCCAGCATTATCGCTACGATCTTCCAATGCATGCCGATCAACCGGGTGTTCGACAAGACTTTGCCTGGGACCTGCATCAACTTAACCGTTTTCTGGTTCTCAAACGGAATAGCCAACGTCTTGGGCGATGCCATCATCTTGGTCTTGCCACTGAGAGAAATAAATAACCTGCACCTCCCGCGCCGCCAAAAGTGGGGTCTCTATCTCGTCTTCACCCTCGGGGCTTTGTACGTCCCTCCCTTTTCTCCCAAACCCCACCCTATCTAAACTAATAACGCCTCTTTAGTGTATGCATAACCTCAATTCTCCGCATGGGGACCCTCAAACCTTCCTCAAAATCGCAGGATCAAACGTACGGGACCCTCGTTTCCACCATCTGGACGGCTATCGAAGCGTCCACCGCTATCATCTGCGCTTGCTTGCCAATGCTCAAAGCGCCCCTCGCCCACCTCTTCCCACGCCTGTTCCCGCGCGGCTCCCGTGGCTACACCAGTAGCAACACCCGGGGGACCCTGCTCTGGCCGTCCCGAGGCAGAGCGGGGACCCCGTCAACCGTGGCGGGGACCAAGAGCTCAAGAGATATGGACGAGGGTGCGGTGGCCATGGAGCCCGACGATCTTCCGTTGGGCACGATATCCAAGACGACGGATGTGGAGGTCGTAGTCGGGCCCGGCTTGGGCGGTGGAGAGGCTTCGGCCTTTCCACGCGCGCACCTCGTCGGGCCCGACTACGGGTTTGTGTGAGCGACGGTGGCGTTGGGCCTGTTGTGCTTGTTTGCACAACACCACACCTCGCCACCAGGGGTGGCCTGTCCGGGAGGAGGGGGAGGGGGCGCGTGTACATTTGGCGGCGCGTACACATACTACAAGCATCGATTAGTACATATTTTTTAGGGACTGAATAAAAGGGATTTTTCGTTGGGCTAATCATTTACATACCATGCTGGTGAATATGCATTGTAAGCAGCAAGCCTGGCCATATTTGCTTAAGTGACTTCTCCAATCGCAGAACTGCAAGGGGGATCCTGGTGAATTCTATCAGGCAATTAGTGGTTGCTCAATGTGCTGGCTTAAAGAAGAGGAGAAGTAGCAGCTAGCAGTGAAGCAGAAGAGAGTAGGTAAGAGAACGGCTTCTCCATCTCTCTTTTCTTTCACATACCATACGAGTCGACATGCACAAAGTCAGTAAGGGTTTTTTTCTTTATTGTACAATTATATAGCCGAATCATCCCTTTCCATCTCTCTCTTTTCTTTCATCTGTCATGTTTGCCAAATGTTGATAAGTTTTTGACGTTTTTTTTAGAGGTTTGTGGCAGGGTTTTCGGGATGGCAAGGAAGGGTTAGAGCTGATGGGTTTTGAGCGAATCAGTAAAAGATATTTTTCTGTTCTTTCGTATAGTACAGTATGTTAGGCAATATATGTGGAGTTCGGCGAGTCTTTTTTTACAGATATCGTGCAGGATTTCCAAAGGCAAATGAAGCAAGCATTCTAGGTTACAGTAGCTAAAGTTTTGCTATTTCACTTTCCCACTCCCAAAAATCTGAGAAGGAGAAATTTTTAAAACGAAGGATTTATACATGTTTGTGCATGAGGTGTGTGGGGTGGCGAACCAAGGCACAGTGATCAGGCCAGAATATATGACCTGTTTAGATAGCTTAACTCCCTTCCCCTCTCATTCTCAATCTCCAGACTTTCAAACCAAACCCCTCAAAATCGAATGTCCTACGTGAAGGAGACGAGAAATTGACAAACAAGACACCTTATCTAAAATGCTAACATCCACCGAATAAATCCACAATTCCCGCAAACCCAAAACGGCACAGTAGGAATCTTTAGTAAGTGAAAGAACTGGCATCTCTTGCAACGTACAGTCCCTCAAACTGCTGATTCGAAGAGACATATCCAGCAGCCACGTTCTCAAGCAAGCATACAGTACCTGCACCCCCCTTCCCCCTACAGAATTTCTTCCCCCCCCCACCCCAAAACAAGCCCTCACCCCTAACCCCAAACCCCCCCACACCACAGACGTCATACTTCTCCAACCTCCCAACTCGAACATATCCAAGAATCTTCTACACCTCGCCAATCTATTCACGCACCCAAACCCTCCTTTCCTCCACCCCGAATATCCCTAAATCCCCATCCCCATCCCCATCCCCATCCCAAACCCAACCCCCATCTCAGCCCTCAGACCTCAACAAGACGAGGAAACTGCTGGTTTTCTGATAGGGTTGGGACGGGTGGGATGGCTAGGACGCTGGGAGAGTGTAGGTTGGATGAATGGTGGTTCCGCTTGGATTGTGTGGGTGGTGGATGGAGGATTGTGAGGGGTGGGTGTGATAAAATTCGGATTTTTCGATTCGGATCCACTACCCTCATGGCGTTGGAGTTTTATATACATAGCCTCACCTCTGTATCTGGATAGATACCTAGATGGGAATGAGGATCTAGGCACATTCTCACGATTCCTCTGCCACAGCCTTTTACCCCTCCACCAGTCCACTGTCCACTAGTCCGCAATACATACCTACATAGATTGCCACTCATGCCGCTAACTCGTCTATATTGACTACATCTCCCTTCTTGACTTTCTCTCCAGCTTCTTCCTCTCTCGCGGTTTCATTCTTGGCAGTGCTTTTTCTCCTTCCAGACCTTTATTTCCCACCCTTTTCTTCCTTCCTTCATTTTCTCGGTCGTTTTTTCTTCTTCCCTTTTTTTCTTCTCCTCTTTTTTTTCAGTTCAGAGAGTGGAGATGAATCGAGGTCTCGCCCAGGGTATTCCTCGATATGCTACATTCTCATCTCGTTCTCGTCCTCCTCCTAGACTTCAACCTCGACCTCGTCCATCCCCCCTGACCCTCTCTCTTCTTTAACCCCCATCCAACTTCCTCAATCCCGAGAAACACCAAATCCTCCAACCCTCCCACATTCGTTCAAAGTAGCGCGCTAGGGAAATGGAATTCATCAGCATGGTTTGCTGTTCCTGATAGTCAGATGGATCAGTCGACTTAGTATGTTGGGCCACGATTTCGTTTATATTATGGAGAAGGGTTGGTGCAAGCTTGTGATCCGGGTGAAAATTTGTAGGGTTGGGGTGGTGGGTCGTGCTGGTTGAAGCGGTAAATCTTCCATTATTATTCCTCTACTAAGGGTTCTCATCATCCCCCCTTTCCCCCTCTCTCCCTCTTTCCCCCAACCCACTCCAAACCCTTCCAACACCCAACACACCGCAGCATACTCAAACTCACACTTATGAAAACGGCGACCGGTTTCTGGTTTCGGGCGGATGCGTGGTAGGTAATGATCTTTATAGGAGAAAAAAGATAGAACAACTCACTTGTTTCCGGGAAGAAGGGTTCGTGGCTGACTGGCAGGAACCGGGTTCGCTTGGAGTGGATGATGTTATCATTTGAAAATGATAAGTGCTGGAAACGCAAGACACTGCCTACTTTGGTCACTCTTGCATGTCTGTCAAGCCTTTCCGTCATGCTCAAGAAGGCGGTGAACTCAAGTTCAAAGACAAATCGAGGAGACAAACTAAACTAAGGTTACGTTCATTGAAGAATCGAACCAGAAGATTTACAATCTCTCAGAAGCGTGCCATTGTATCATGGTAAAATATGCTAGGCATGTCTCCTCGCTACCTTATCTAACAAAAGCATCGAATGAATTACCTAATCCCAGCTCTTCCTCTAATCCTCTTTTTCAGACTACTATACTCTAGCAGCCAGAGCGTGAAAGCCGCAAGCGCCGCCAGTAGTCCCAAAGCCTAACTCTTCCACCCAGAAAGCCGACTCCAGCAACGCCCCTGCTGCCGCCAAAGCCAGAACACCACCGGGTTAAAATGCGAAAGGAAAGGCCTGCTGCACAGTTTGCTGGGAAGGGAAGTCCGAGTGATCGAAAGTGATGTGTTCTATGTACCAGTCGTGAAGCGCGTAAAGTTCGTTTGTCTCGTTGGAGGTGATTTTCGCGCCGTGGTTATGCTAGTGAAATGGGTATACCGAAAAAAGGAGGGTAAAAAAAGCCCAGTGTCAGCCACAGGGGCTGGAGTAAGCATGATGACCGAATAATGCTGCTATTCAAGACGTCTAGTGAAGGTGTCGGTTGCCACAAAGCCTTGTATTTGTACTGAGCAATCGTACAGCAAGTCCCGAGCAAGGTAATCGTCCGATATGGTACACCAGCACAAGAGCGATTCAGCACCTGCAGGAACAGGTTTCAGGATGAGCCAGCGCTACCGAGCAATCACTTGTGGCTCCAGATATGGCGATCATCGTACAAGCTATTATACGATCCGATACCATGGTTAAGGTCCAGAATCTGGAAGCCGTTTTTCATCTCATTCTCTACGAATTGAGAAGCGCGCTTATAACGCTTATCGGTGTACTTGTCAAAGACGGCGTAATGATGCTTTCGCGGGTCTTCACAGCAGTCCACCAGGAGCAGGACCAGGCTGTAGAGCTGTGAGTAGGTGTAATTCGAATAATAAACGTGTGCAGGCGACTAGGAACACATTAGCTTGTTGTATACGCATAGATGAACATCGACCAGAATTGCTTACCCAATGCCCTTTCTTCAGCATCATTCTCGCAAGACAGTGTGCACCAGCAGCTGCAAAACTTGGTGGGCTACCAACGAAACGCTCATCCATGATGGTGATTTCAAGAAAGTACTTTGCAAGCGTTCGAGTCTCGAGATCGTAGTCATCGGCCTTGCTAATTCTTCGTAGAAAACTCATCGGACCGGGCCACCCAAGTTCGAATTGGAGCATGCTTAGCATGAACCGCTCTGCCTTTAGAATCTCATCCACGGTGTAACCACTGTCGACCATGTAGACAATTTCCGACACAGAGGGACAGTTGATCTCTTCGTACTTGGCGGCAACGAATATAGCGGTTGCACCAACAAGCTGTAACTTGCCGAGCGACACAATCTTGCAAGACAGGAACCGATCGATGTAGTTGACACAAAGAAACAGAGTCTCTGGTAGAAGGCCGAAGCGGTGGTGGACCTGCACTAACCAGTCCATTAATACGGAGCGCATTGACCATTGGATCTCGGCTTGGTTGTCCATGTAATGAGCGTTGGGCAGCATCTTGATCTGCAAGAGCCAGTCAGTGATGGCCCGACCATGGCATTCGTCCCTACATTACCTCAAGATCTCTCATGTACTGGAATATCTCATCCCCGTACTCAGCAACCATTGTGGTATCCCAAGTCTCATCGTCTATCTCCTCTTTTGTTCTCGAGCCCTCGATCAAGTCCTTGGCGGCAGCAATCTCCTTCTTCGCTTTTTGATTCAGCTTGGGGAACAAGACAGTAGTAGCACCACTGGTGGTATTGTCTCCACGAGACTTGTAGGACCGAGCAGTCACGTAACCCTCCTCCTCGTAGTTACCTTCCTCGTCCTCGTCATCCCAGTATTCTTCCGGTTCCAACAGAGGTGCAAGCTTGTGTTTATGAACTGGTACTTGCTCTGCTTGCTTGAGCTGTGCCTCCAGAAGCATGTCCAATTGGGCATGGGTCATGTTGTGTTTCGTCTCCGCGGGAAGAGAAACACCGTTGTCTGATACAATGGCTTGGTCTTCTAGATAGCCATTTCCGTCCATATACTGGTACACTTGCACTTCGCCATGATCGTCAATATAGATACCGTCTGATCGAATGGCTGCAGCATCTTCGAATGCTTCCGGTACGCCTAAAGGCTCTGCTGTATGCCCTTTTTGCTCAGGTTCCACATCGTACTTGCTTTGTGTTCCCTTTGACTTCACTTGCGGCTCCTCATTGACTTTAGGTAGACTCGGTTGCGTTTGGGGTAGAAGGTCACGGTGAACGGGAACAACGGATGCTGTAGATAAGAGATGTTTCTGTAAAGTTGGTATGGGATGTTCGGCGGGTATTACTGCTTGATCTTTGAAGATTGCGGTGCTCAGCTTGGTCAAGACTTTTCGCGTATTGGCAGCCTGAGAAACTGGCTGTATTAACTGATGGCTTTCAAGAAGAGGCTGCTTAGTTGTTTGATTGTTGGAGTTTGTGACATTGTTTAAGAGGCCTTTTAATCCGGACACTGTCAAAGGACGTTGGGCTGGTCGTAGCAGTGCCGTTGTCTTCTTGTCCTGTATCAATAGAATAGGCTTCTCCATGACATAGTCTTCGACTTTGGCACCAATGACCGAGTCATCCTTGCTGGGCCGAGAAATATTGGCTGTGTTGCTGACATCCCCAAAGGCTGTTCGCTTTGCAGCAGCCTTCATGTTCCCCGCATGTAACATCGACGAGAGTGCAGGACTAGACTTGTTGCGCTGATGTATCGTCTTCTGGCCACCAATAGTTGGCTTTTGGAGCCCAAGGATAGGCACCGCGTTCTCGTCTGCGTACACGCGTGCACGCATTGGTCGCTGAGGCTGTAGCAGCAATCACACGTCAGCATACACGGACCACTACCTACAGAGAACCAACTTAGATGCTTGAGGATAAATCGTTCGAACAGTACCTGGCGTTGGACGCTAGAGCCATTATCTTGCTTGATTTGCAATTGGCAGCATTGGCAGAGACCGCCAACATTACTTCTGGTGCTTGAATGGAGGTAAAGACGAGCGCAAGTTGCTTACCTTGGCGTCCATGATGACTTGACGCGTTCACAGCAGTTCTTAGGATTCTTTAGCTGCCAGCAGACCTCGACTGCACACCATTCACGAATAGCCGGTCTGGCGAGGTTCCCAATTAGCAACAAGCTTTGCAATTGCAATCACAAAGTGTGCCTGTGAGCTGGAGAAGATACCGTATGAGTTCGAGATACGATATGCAGACTCGATATGAGATGGTGGCGGTAAGAGGTGCTGGGTAAGAGTGGGAGAAGCTTTGTTGACAATCCCCTTTACAGCTTTGGAGTCAAGTTAGTAAAGGCGTTGCCCTGTCTCCCTAAGCGACAGGACGCGCTAGTGCTAGCTTACCCGTGCCCTCAACAAACGTCACGTCACCCTAAGGAAAGAACTCTACAGTTATATCGAGTACAGAGCATCAACATCAGGCTATGGCGAGTCGAACTTCTACAGTCGTGGAGTCAGAACTGTGATGCGACACACATCCGAGAACTTTGCCCCTTCAGACCCTTTGCTGCAATTCGAAACTAGGATTGGAAGCAAATCGACGATTGCGCGACATCGACACGCCACACTCTCGCGCTATCACATGACCAAGGCTTTGATTTTTAGAATCATTATTATGTACTCGACCTCCCAACATAAAGTACCATCTCATCTGGATTTTCAAGAATGGTTTATAAATGAAGGACTCTCGTCCATACTTAACCCGTTATGTTATGATTATAAGAAATAACCGCCATGGTTGCCGAAGATCTGAACCATGGTGGGGCTTTCCCCATTGACCTATCAATCGCACATCCTGCTTGAGGCTCGAAACCTTCTCTTCGTTCTTTACATGAATTATTTTAACACGCTGCGCCAGGGGCTCACAGTAAGCCAATCGGCTCCCCAAACTTTGCGACGCCTTTGCGCTCAGGTACACCAGCCAAAAGTTGACGGAGATGGTACAATTCCATCATTGCCAATTACCCAGCGAAAACGCACCCATCATCAACGCCAAGATCATTCGAAATGCCGAGATTTTGTGCTTGAGCTTGCCTCCGCACATCATAGTCTTGACACTGGCAAAGAAGAAAGAAAACCACAACACCATTGTACCAGCGCTGTTAGGAATCGAACCTAATATAATATAACTCTTCAACGACTACTGGGGGACTAAGGCGGAAGTGCGGAGCTCTTCGCAGTCTAGAACTAGATGTGCAAAGAAACCTGCCATAGATCTGGCGGAGGAAATTTGGCGACTCACCGACTCAGCACATTAGTGCGATGCGCTCCCTAACCTACTTTATGGAAGGCGCAGATCCTTCCTACCAAGCGAGCCGTAAACCTATCATGGCAGTACATCTATCTCAGCTTCGTTTGCTGTATTTTGTGGCCCCAATCCTGCTCTGCCCTCGGCCGTTTGAGGCAGCACGGTGAAACCTAATGGCGCGGCAGCGAAAGAAAGGTCATCGCAGACGGTTCGCTAAGAAGATTATTGGGACATGTTTTGGATGTGAGAAACCGTCTGCGCCGTGTTGTCCTGTTTGAGAAGTAGTACTTCGTAGTAAGTCACAGAGACGGTGAATCCTTGCCCTGATTCGTAGGGGTCGTATTTGTAGATAGTAGGTGGATGAACTTGGCGCATAAGGTAGGGCCAAGAGACGCGATTATCAATTCCCACCCCGTTCCTCGAGCGGCTTGAAATTCCATTGGTATGCAGCCTTTAAGAAAAGGATTGGTTCGATTGCACGCCTTTTCTATTCACCGACAACCCAGCTCCTCGCCAAGTGACCAGCTTGTACCTCAGTAGGCCTGACCAGTGAACCAGACTACCGCATAGTAATCAATTGAATGAACGAGCCATCCAATCGCTACTTACCTATGGCCGTGCGTGCGAGCATGCGATTCCACTTGGAATGATATCTTTCGTAACTTGTAACTTGGGCATGTGAACGAAGCGCTTCAAGCTTCTCACCGGACATAGCCAGTACCCTGAGAATAGATACTCCTTGTACAGCATCATTCTTGAAACAATTCTATATTGCATGATCAGTACAGACCGCAAATTGCGTCCATTCTTCAAGTTGTGCCGATTGCATAATTCAGCCAGTGCAGGGCTGCTGTGTGACTTGTGAGTTGTGAAGCGCTTTCGCTTCTCATATTTTAGTTCCTCTTCTCCTCACTCATCGCCGAAGCGTCAACAGCCATCAGTAGAGGCCTTGCACCACGTAAGTTTCTTTCTTGCATTGCTGTCGGCCCTGGCTTACTTCTCAATCATCTTGCATACCTCAAACATCTCGTTTCCTTTTCGAGATCTATTGTGACTCTTGCTAACAATCTAGTACTGAGCTGATCTCAGGAACTTCGGAAGAACCGTCCAGCCAGCCACTTCAACCAATCCGGGGACATTTCCAGTAAGTAGATTTTGTCTTGCACAGACTTGCGATCAAGTAGAACGTATCGTACTGCCTTTCCATTCCATCGTCCGTCTTAGCCCTTGGCTTGCGAGCGGCTCGAGCTGTCAGCAGATCGTCCAGGCCACCGCACCCATTCGCAAGTCTCTGCTGCACAACGAACCGATAACGCACTTTCGAGCATGATTGATACCGTAACCTCTCACGCTTTTATGCAAATCACTAATTCTATGTTCAATGAATAGACTGTCACTTGCTTGGGCCTGTTGAAGCTCATGCGACAACACACACAATCGAACTTGCCGTCCGACCGCCCCAACGCAAATCCCTACAATTAGCTTCCCACACGCTCTGATAATACTCTCAACAGTCGCTGTATTACAAGCGTGGGTATTATGGACGTATCCAACCTCCTCTCCTATGATGCACCCCAGCATACTCGTCCTCAGCAGGGAAGCGAAGTCACACAGTCAGAGCAACAACGATCCCATCAATACCCTACTCGTCGTTCGCTGTCAAGTAACAATCAGTCCCAGAGTGACCAGCGTTACGGGGTCTCCCCACCGAGCCATCTCTACGGTATGGGTAATCAAGGTATTCAGAGCAACTACGATCTTTCGCCAGCTGTTCCAATACCAAAGAATGTTACTTTCGAGCTTCTTTTCGATGGCGAAACCCAGTATCGAGCACGTCTACCTATGCGGGTTCAAATTTTTCCTCACGACACAACCGATTCCATTGTGACTACAGTAAAGAACTTCTATGGGCTTTACGAAGGTGCGACGAAAGGTGTCAGTTTCGAGGATGAGCGAGGAAATACTCTCATAGCGAGGCATGAGAACTTCAAAAATCACATGGTTATATACGTTAGAGTCATTCCCGATTATTCCCAACCGTCGCACTCACACGCACAACCCGGGTACAACTCTGCTTCCCCCATCAGCGCCAACCGCGTCAGCCACCAACTTGAGGAGTCTCCTCGAATGCTTCCGCCTCACCCTGCACAGATACTCAATTACGGCCAGCCATCGTCTCGGCCGGCATCTCGAGTTGCTAACAAACGGAGTGCATCCCCTCGCTCCAAGAGTCGACGAAGCGAATCCGCACACAAAGGTCATGCACGATCAGGCATCAAAGCTCGTGAGGCAAGCGCTCATGGAAGTTTTGACGATCTGAACAGCGATGCTATCAACGGATATAGTAGCGGCGATGGCGGGGCAGGTTCAGTAACAAGTTCCCGCAAGGCTCGAAATGAGCAACTCGCAAGCGCCGAAATCAGTCTGGATAACATACTGGAGGGTGGCAGAAGGAAGAGGGCTAAATTCGAAAGCTCTGTGAGTTTGGCCCAGAGCCGACCCTTGTGTTTTGTTTTACCCCTAATACATGATCTTTGTATAGGAACTACCTTTATTTGTGCCGCCTCAAGTGCCAGCACCAAATTCCATCTCCTCAATCTCGCCTCAGAGACGGACAAATCTTCAGGACAACCCCTCTCCTTTCGCCAGACCAGCACAGCGTCCCTTCGCGTACAACCAGTCACTTCAGTCTCCACAGAGCTATGGGCACAGTGAGCAGCCCTATAGTATGGTGCCCCTAAACAATGCACCACATGCAATCGCATCCTCGAATCAGCATGGACATCGGCTTCGTGATCGTGTGAACCTACCATCTATCGCCACCCGGTCAATTACTGGGATGACGCCTCGAGGTCAAGGTTTTGGCATTCTCCCTACGCCTGATCCAACCGTTGCCAGCTGCATATCTGATGAAGATGTCGCTCTGCAATTAATGCGACTTGGAGACACCTCGAACATTTCACGTGGGCGTACTTCAGCTTCGACATTGGACGACGCCCTCAGTGGTCGCGCTGACGCTGCTTCATCTGCAACGAGTGATAGCGGCGATGAATGCGACACTCTCGATCAGCCTTCGCTGCCACTGCCACACCTCCATCCAAAACGAGAGGGAAGCCCTAATGTTCAACCAGGTTCGATCAAGAAGCATTACAAGCATGCCAATGATGGCCTTCCCAGCTTTGATAGCACCGAGCGCAGCGGCGACGAGCGAGACGGTGAATACTTCTATGACGAGAGAAAAGATGGCGTGTTCAGGAGCGATCCTGACGATCTGGTCAATGAATACGGTCAAGCCATTGACTCGACTATTACAGGCTCCAAGTCTGCCCAAGGCGCTGCAGTAAAGGCACGTAACAATAGCTCTTCAAAGAAGAGTACCAAAACCTTGAAGCCCAAATCTACGGGTGTCACAAAGAAGGCTAAACCTTCGCCACTCTCTGCCGGATCCAAGCTTCCCATGTCTCCAGCCTCGGTGGTCCCACACTCACGTAAGACGTCATCCGCTTCTACCTTGAACTTCCAGCACCACCTCGGCGTTGATGAAGAGGACCTCTCATCCAAGCCACGCTGCCAGCGATGCCGCAAGAGTAAGAAAGGCTGTGATCGTCAACGACCTTGCCAGCGCTGTAAGGACGCCGGTATTGGTGCTGATGGCTGTCTTAGTGAGGATGAGGGCAATGGCCGGAAAGGACGCTTTGGTCGCCATATGGGTGTCTCAGTCAAGAAGGACAACCAAGAGCTCGCACTGACTAATGACTCGGAGAGTGCTGGCGCCATACAGAACGGTATGTCTGTAAGTCCAGAGAAGAGCAAAAAGAGGAAGCGCTAGAATTTACGACTAAGGGCGTCATTGATCCCGACTATTGCTTGACATCTTGCCTACGTACTTGCTGCATCTTGTGTGATTCTCCTTACCAGCTATTGAGAGTGGTATCGACGGTGCTCAAAGGACTGCGGATTCCGGGACCTTGACGATAACACCATGCGATAAGCCTACTGGACAGCAAACAAACGTCAGAACCGTCTTCGACAGTTTTCCCCTCTCGACCAGGCGCTATTGTAGTGCTCCCGCTCCTATTTGAGCGACCCACACTCCTTTGCAATGCGATTCTCGTTCCGGGTGGTCGGGATAGTATTGTTGGATAGGTGCCGTGGATTGGGTGTCTCCAACGCAAAGCCCTAATTCCTTGACTGATTTTTGAGCCTTTTACTCCATTTCGCTGCCAAAAGCAATTTCCTTCGTATTTGCACGTTTCCGATATCTAGCGTGGAGGGGATGAGCCATAGGGAGGTTTACGATGGCGCACTGTTGTCACAGGGGACTCTATCAATTTTTCGGTAACGACTGTGTACGAATCTCCAAACTTGTTCTGTTATCCCTTAAACCGTCATTAAAGCTGCCATCCCAGGTATACGGCCACCTTACCTGTTAGGGTACTAGGGAGCGACGGGAGATGACTAACCAGGCCAATGGGGACCTGGAGATTAATACGTATTTAGATTTCCTAGTGCGGAGTAGAGGAACTGTGCAGTAAACAAATATTTTGATGGGGTGCCTAAATAGGCTTAGCTTCGTTAATCCTGGGATGGCAGCTTTAATGACGGTTTAAGGGATACAGCTCGTCTTTGGCGGTGGCTTTTATGTAGTTTCAGCAACAATCAGCAATCACAACGATTTTGGGTTTACTTTCATGCCCTCTGTATTTGAAGTACCACACAGGTCACCCAGTAGAAACAGATGATCCTTCGACCTGAGGCCATCAGTTCGCGCTCGTTTCCCCTACGCTATCGAAGGTATCGGTCAAAGTGCTACAAACAGTAATATTTTCGATCAGAGCAGAGGTAGTCAAACCCTCCATGGGGCGCCGTTAGATCCCAAATCGTCTACTGGATTTTCGTGGCTTTCTCTTCATTTTCACATGCTATGCACGATGACGCCGTCATCAATTTAAGGTTGTTTCATCTTGCGTGGGGTGCATGAAGTGGGGCTTCGCTTGATCAATTAGCGCGTAAATCTTTCTAGCTCTATGGTTTCGGTACTTGGCTTATCAATCCTGGCATCCGTTGAATATTTTGTCATGCTCGCCATCCAAGAAATAGAATATAATCATGCCTCCAAAGCCGAAGGCTCAGCCTCGCCGGCAGCCGACACGGGGTGCTGCCAAAGCACAGACGGAGGATACCGCCAACGAGATACCGCCAAACGAGGCAGTTGCAGAAGATGTCGATATGACAGACGAGGTTTCTGCGGCATCAGAACAAATACCGCCTGAGCCTACCACTCCTAGACTGTTATTAGAGTCTACTGCGAAGCCAGTTTCATCACCTGCGCAAAAAGCAGCGCAACCTACCAAACGTCCGGTGCAACGCCTTACGTCTCTTAACTCACGAAGTAGTGCATCTGGCGCTTCAGGAACCAGGCCAACAGGTAGCCTGAAATTTCAGCCAAAATCATTCATTCGCCGGAGTAAGGAAGAGCGAGAAGCTCAAGAACGAGCAGAAGCCGAGCGTAGGCGAGCTAGGCTTGCGGCTGCCGAAACCTCAAGCTCAGCGGCAACTCAGCGGGGAGGTTCCAATGGCAGAGGGGCTGGGCGGGGTAGCTTCAGCGGAGGCATGAACAAATGGAATTCGATGAGATATTCCGGGGGCCAAGCCAGCGGGCACTTGGGAGGTGGCACCGTTGGCGAAGGTGCGAGAAAGAAGAGGCCTGGCCTAGGGTCATTGTTCTCAGGGGCTTCTACCTCTACAAGTAAGGGGTCTTCTACATCGAGAGTGAAGCATGAGCCAACCCCTAAATCCGAAAGGGACAAAGATGGAGATGTGGTTATGGTTGCCACTAGGACACGGCCTACTGTCAAGAAAGAAGAGTCGGGGCTTAATTATATCTCTTCCGAAGAGGAGTTCGATAGTACTGGAGGTCCACGAGTCAACATTGAACACATCAATCTAATTAGCGATGAAGATACCGAAGATGACAAGCCTAAAGAAACTAGGCAGAAGCAACCGAGGCGGCTTGGGAGAGACCCTAAAGTACACATCTCCGGTCTCAAACCAGTTCGAATCGACCGTCACGAACACATCGAGCGAGCCGTGGGTGTCAATACAGAAGCTAGCTCCACGACTATGGCCGAAGTCCGGCGCAAAGCGAAAGAGCGCGCGCTCGCAGAAGGCGGTTTGTTCCTTTCCGAGAACGAGGCAGAAATCACCAAAATCCCCAAAGCCAAAGGCAAGGGGAAAGCCAAAGACGTCGAATTCGTAAAGGACGAACGAAAATGGCAGGGCGTATGGTCTGATGAAGAAGACATCCACAGCATACCTAGGATAAAAGAAGAACCGGGGGATGACATTGACCCCATGATGATCGACGGCGCAGAATCTAGAGCACTGACCGCATCAGACGTAGCTAAAATCGCACATCAGCTGTCCTCCCCCAAAATATCTCGCAAAGTCGAGAAGCTTCCCCTCCGACGGAAACACAAACGTCGCCGGACTGCTTGCTCCAGAACCCAAAAACCCGTTCTCCAAACCGCCGAAGACCGCCAAGAATGGGCTCGATATCAGGAAGATCTCTACATCTTGACGGAAGAACTCGGTCCTCGAACCACTACCATTCCTCCTGTAGCAACAGGAATTTCAACAGATGCGGAAGAAGGCGACGACAAACCTGATACCGACGCTAAGAACGAGACAAAGAAAGACAGAAAACAAGGCCTCGTCTACCTCTTCCAGCTCCCGCCCATCATACCTTCCCTTATCACTCCTACTGAAAAGGAGGAACCGGAGGCTGTTGCCGCCAAACAATTGTCTCCACCACCCGCCAAGCCTGAACAGCAACCCTCCGCGTCCTCAATGCCCCCTCCTCCCGGCAACCCGTTCTCTGCCCCCCACAAGACCCACCCCAAGATCAAACCCGACCCCGACTCGAAGCCCACTCTCACCTCCACCGCCCCCATCAGCGCCAGCTTAGGCAAAGCTGGTAAAATCACCGTCCTCGCCACTGGCCGCGTCATAGCCACTTGGGGAGGCGTAGGTATAGAAGTGGGGAGGGGAGGGGAGGGAGGAATTCTGCAGGAGGTGGTGCTTTGGGAGGTCGGGATGAAGGGGGCGGAGGCGATGGGGCAGGTTGCGGGAGGGTTTGTGGGTGTGCCGGAGTTGGGGCGGATGGTTGGGAAAAAGCCAGCGAAAGGGAAGATGTCGGGGGGACAGGATGGGTAATAATAGGTAGATATAGTTACAGACACCCGCCACCCAGCTCCACAGTAGAGGAATGTTACTCTCAACAAGTAGTCCTAACTTATCTTCAAACCGCAGTTTGTCCAGTGAAGCGATAGCGAGTCGGAAATCCCTCATCATCTCAATCCTTACCGAAGCAGGGGTTGTACCGGATGTCACTGCATCAGGTCGTCACCAACCTCCATAGGAGATATACCTTGCACTACCTATTGTGTTTGACAGATCAGATATTCTCAAGTTTTGATCTAACTGGTTATTTATGTCAAGAATATGAGGTTCAATACCGAGACTACTTGGTTCCCTGTTTCAATCAACGAAGCATCGCAGTGACCGAAAACAAGACATCATGACGGGTGTCGGGTCTCTATTTGGGCCGATGGTAACCTGAAATCAGTCTCCGACATGTCTAAAGCGCAATGCCCTCTCCTTTCCCCACGGCCTCTCTTCCTCCAGGCCATGGCGCAATTCATCTCTCGCTGCTACCCCCCTCCAACCCCACCTTCTCAACCCTGACATACAGTTACCCTCTCAAGCTTGTCCCGTCCACGCCTCACATTATTCTACCGCTCCCTTCCAAAGCACTGGAGGAACGTTCGAAATGTTCTGAGAGCTCGACGATTCCATTGGCCCACCTTACCCCAACGACAGTGCCCCTCCTATTCCTACTAAGCTATGGCGGCGGTATCGTCGCAGGCGATACAATCTCACTCTCTATAGCCCTAGATCCGTCTACTCGCCTCACTGTTGCCACTCAAGGCAGCACTAAAATCTTCAAAGCCAGCCTACAGCCTCTGCTTCACTCCCCTTCCCTTCCCACTCTGATCCCCGAATACCAGTATCTCACCAGCCATCAAAACCTCGATGTCAATATCGGCGCCAATGCCGCACTCTGGCTAGGTCCAGACCCAATAATGCCCTTCGCTGGATCGGCATATGCTCAGAAGCAGATCTTTCATGTCGCCCACGGAGGGAGCGTGGGAATTGTGGATTGGGTGAGTGAAGGGAGGAGAGCGAGGGGAGAGAGTTGGGATTTCACGGCATGGAGAGGCAGGAATGAGATATGGACTACCTGGGAACGTGAAGGCAAACCAGGGAGGAGGTTGCTCGTGAGGGACAGCGTGATCTTAGAAGGTGAGAATATTAGGGGACGAATGGATAATATGGGAATTCTCGCTACCGTCATTCTCCATGGCCCTGTCTTTGAACTTCTCACGCAATTCTTCCTCGAAGAGTTCAAGCTCTTGCCACGTATTGGCGGCAGAAATTGGGATCCGGATGGGCAGGTAGCCAGAGAGATGACGGGGCAAGAGAAGTGGAGAGAAGGGAGACTACAGAGGGAAGGAAGGGATGGCTTGGTTTGGACTGCGGCGAGGGTCAGAGAGTGTACGGTTGTAAAGTTCGGGGCCAGGGAGGTTGAAGGGGCGAAGGTGTGGCTGGAGGCAATGTTGAAGGAGGACGGGAGCGTGGGAAGGGAGTTTGGGGAAGGGGGCCTGATGTGCGTGAGATGATGAATCAACATCGTTCAATTACTGTAAGAAGTCGTCCCAGATTTTGAAAGATAGACTTGTGGCATAAGGTAGTGAGCAGTGAGCTCTCAAGCCAGTCCACCCAATTATGCCAGCTGTGCCACTTATTTTGACCTGACGGACCGTGAATGATACGGCACTAGCGTTACACTAGGGGCTTCGGCTCATGATGATATTTCGCGTTGGGGATAAACTTACGACATAACATTCGACAACGCGTCTTCGCAATCCGCTGAGTATTTATCAAGCAACTACACGAAAATTGAGGCCCCAACAACCTAGATGCCTGGTAGGCTTCTGAGTATGGAGCGCTCCGACCCCGCGACACCAGATCCCACTTCCAGCACAAATGGCGCGACCAATCGAAGAAGATCAGGGCGAACAGTACGCAAGCCCGTACTCTTACAGGAAGATCCAAATATGTCGCAAGTCACCAATGGCACTGGCAAGAGGAAAAGGACGGACCTACGCGGTGGAGACATGACAGACGCGCAGGACGACGACTCGGAGGAAGAGACCAGCCCCGAAAATAGCGATGGCGACGCCGACGAAGAAGAAGCGAAGGAGAAGAACAGAAGAGCGGCAAAATCGAAGAAATTACAGAGCAAGCCTGCCGCTAAAAAGCCCAAAACTGCCGCTGCGATGACTACGAAGCTTGCAGTGCGACCCGCTACGAATGGTATTAAGAAGCCCGCAAAACCAAGGAAGCCACGAGCTCGCGCAAATTTCACTATCGCCGATGATGGTACAGGGCTTTACTGTAAGTTCTAAATACTGGTGGTTAGTTTACGCGATCCTAACTTCTGAAAAGCGGAGGTCTTTTCTCAAGGGCATACCCTCGATGCAGTTGCGGCAGACTGGATCACGCGCTACGAGCAGCACAATACCAACGCCATGTGCGACTTGATCAATTTCGTTTTGAAGTGTACTGGATGTGATTCACAGGTGGATGTCCACGACATTGAGGATCCCGACAATGTCACCAGCAAGCTCACGGATCTGCAAGACGAGTATCAGCGGAAGAGGCCTACCGATTATCCATTAATATCAAAAGCTAAAGGCAACACTTCCTTTCGCGCAACCATGACAGGCTTCTTTCACTCCCTCATTTCCACAGCCCACGCAGCAGGCATATTATACAGCGACATGGCGATGATCGAGAACATCGAGGTCTGGGTGACCACTATGTCGTCCTCCGCAATTCGGCCCTTCAGGCACACAGCAACCGTAATCTCGCTGGCCATTGGAACGACGTTGTGTGGCCTAGCTACAGAAAATGCAGAAAGTATAGCAAAGACCATGAGGCAAAAAGAAGGGGAGCAGAAGAAAAAGACTGTCAACAAGGACAGGGTCGCAGCTTTACAAGCAAAGGTTGGTGAAGGAGAGAAGAAACGCGCTGCTACTGAAAGCGTCCTCACTGACCTATTCGATACTGTCTACGTCCACCGATACCGGGATGTTGATCCGAAAATTCGCGTTGATTGTGTCGCAGCTTTAGGTACTTGGATTACCACGGCCCCAGACATCTTCTTTGGGGGCCAATACCTTCGATACCTGGGCTGGGTACTGTCAGATACGTCTGCGCCTACACGAGCTGAAGTCATCAAGCAGCTAACTAAGCTCTTTAAGAACAAGGAAGATGTTGGTAGGCTTCGAGCTTTCACAGAACGTTTTCGGCCTCGGCTTGTCGAAATGGCTACCAGAGACGCTGAACCTGGTATCAGAGGGGCAACCGTAGACCTGCTTGACTTGATACGCGATACTGGACTGCTTGAACCGGATGATATCGATGCCATTGGTAGACTCGTCTTCGATACCGAGCCGCGCGTTCGAAAGGCCGTGGCGGGATTCTTTGCTGAGAACATCAACGACTTGTTCGAATCTGCTGTGGAAGATCTTGGTGGCGAGGAAGGCCTCGTAGAAGCCCTAGGCGAGGAAGTTGAAGACGAATACGACACGCCGCGAATAGCATGGTTGAAGCTGAAATGCCTGGTAGAAATCTTAGGATCATACGACCAAGAGGATGAGGAAACTCAAGCTGTTGGGACTGAAAGCCTGAACGCTCCTGGTGTCGATTCGAGGTTTTCATTGGCCGCGCAGGCGATTTACGATGGTGTTCCAGAGGTCAAAGACTGGGAAGTTCTAGCAGGATATCTTCTCTATGACCATTCGAGCGTACCACAGGATGTGAATGATACGGATGTGACGTTCAAGGCACGATGCCAAATGAATGAGAGAGAAGAGATATTGCTGCTCGAAGTACTCAACGTAGCTGTGAAATCGAGACTCACCGAGGCGATTGACTCGGAAAAAGACAAGAAAGGCAAGATCACCAAGGCCAGGAAAGAGGAATCTCGCGAGATTCAAGAGATGACAGCTCTTCACTTGGCTCAAGCCATTCCTCGATTACTAAAGAAGTTTGGCGCAAGTCCTGCTACTGCCTCAGCAGTATTACGGCTGGAGCATGTCCTGAATCTCGAGATATTCCAAGAGCTGCGTCAGGATTCGACAACATATGCTGCGCTACTGGACGATATCAACAAGCAATTCATGACCCACGTCGATCAAGGCGTACTTACTGAAGCCAGTACTGCACTCCTTCATGCACGGAGCTTTGAAGATTTGGAGGAAGTCACCGAGGAGAAAGTCTCGGCGCTCTGGGAAGATGTCATCGCCACCTTTCGAGAGCTCGAGGACCGTAAAGACCCTGACGTTTCCGAAGATCTCTCAGAACTCATCAACACAGTACGACGCATGTCAAATCTCGCCAGCATCTCCGATTGTGTTGCCTTTCTCGACTCTCAACCGCCACCTCCTTCAGAGAAGGGAAAAGCATCAGGCATTACCACGGTCGCAACTCCATACGCCCTCCTTTTAGACCTAATCAACGATTTCGGTGCACCAGACTCTGACAACAAAACCTCCGGCGTAGCAGATGAGCTTACGACAGCCGCTATGAAAACCCTCCTCTTCTATTTCATGTGGCTCGTCCGCTCCCTGCAAACCTCGCTCGCCGCCAACGACTTCATCCGTTCTCTCCCAGACTATACCCCTTTCGCTACCACACTTCTCTCCGTCATCTCCTCCCGCCCCGGCACCGACCCAGTCCGCCTCGCAGCCGCAGGCACATACCTAGACTTACACACCCTCTTCGCCACCTTCCGCCACATCGCCCCCTCACCAAAACAAACCATCAACATCCACTCCCTCATCCATCCGATCCCCCCCGAAGCCCAGTCCGCACTTTTAAAAACTTTCACAGCGGCGGAAAAGCACTTTGCAAAGAAATCCCGCAAAACCCTCTCAGCGCCTACGGACTCGGACCTCTCTCTCGCTTCCGACCCCGAGGATTCCGACGACGATGACGATGACGCTGCCTCGGACGCGCACAAAGCCGAGGTCCTGCACGCCGAGAAAACCCTCTGCGAACTCTCCGGCAAACTCGTCCTAGCGGCCCTCGGCCGCGTCTTCGATAAAACCGGCGGAGAAAAAGTGAGGAAACGCCTCGTGCGCAATCGAACGCACTTGGGCGGGAATTTCAGCCAGGTGCTTGGGTTTCTGGAGGAGAAGAAGACGAAGAAGGCGAAGGGGAGGGATAGGGGGAAGAAGGAGGAGGTGCTTGTGGTTGACGACGAGGAGGATGAGGAGGAGGAGGAGGAGGAAGAGGAAGAGGGGGGAGAGGATTTGAGGGCTAGGGAGTTGGATGGGGTTGAGCAGCCGGAAGATTCCCCAGACGTTGGTGCGCCGCCGCTGGATGAGGAGGAAGAGGAAGAGGAAGAGGAGGATATCATGGGTGACTGACCCCCATAAATCGGGCGAACGGGCGTCTGTAATACTAGACTCTCATAGCCATGTTTCGCGCGGTGGCTCTTTCGATTCTATTTTTTTGCTCAGCGCTCCTGCTGCTGCAATGGTTGGATGCAGCTACGGATCTGAGTTAGCTACCTGCACTCACACACTTTATCATAACAAAATCCAACGCCTCCTTGCTCTTACACTTCCAAAACCAAAAAAAGCAGACACGCTTACTGGGAGCAAGAATAGTCGTTTGAGAAAATGCTGACCGTACCTGCGGACTTGGGGCAAGGGGGTTTTTCGTTTTGCATTAGTAGGATTTTTGGTAGCGGAATACATAGAACAGTACACCGCCTTTGTTTTTGTTTTTTCTATTTTTTCGAACCGGCTTTATCATTCGTTCCCCCTCCATCCATTCCCATCTTCCCTCCCCACTAAAGTCCATATCCCCCAATCCCGCATTTCTATGTACTTCATCCGGATGACTTTATATATATGTAAAAACGAGAATAGAGGGGGGGGTAGGACTGGTACGGTGTTATAAGAGAGAGAGAGAGAGAGAGTGTGTGTGTGTGTGTGTGCTGGAAGGGAGGGGAGGGGATGGGGAGGGGATGGGGATGGGGATGGGGATGGGGAGGAGATGGGATGGGGGAGGGGAGGCTTTAGAGAGTTTGAGGGAAGTTGGGAGAAGCGAGGGAGGACCGATGAGAAGGTTGCGGACGGGTGGAAGATTGGGAGTTAGGGAGGGTTGGGCGGTAGGAGGTTGTTTGACAGGGGGGGAGATGTTTAGAGAGTTGGGGGAAGGAGGGGGGGGGGAGGGGTGGTGGGAGAGGTATTGAGTTGGATTATTGATACGAGGTGAAGCGATTAGGATCGCGGATATGAGTTGTAAAAATACATGACTGTGGTGGCCGTGATAAGGAAAAGGATTAATCAGTCTTGCGGTTTGCGTAGGTTGGGGACGATGGTTGGGTATGAAGGTTTTTGCGTTGGAGTTGGTGGGGTTTGGGCTCGGTTGGTAGCGGTGGTGTGAGGTGAGGTTTGCCGATTTGCTGGCGAGCGTTGAGATTGTTGGGAATTTTTTGATGGATGAAAAGGAGGTAGAGCAGCGCTATATACAGGGTTTTATACACTTTTTCCTGCAAGGCTCCCCCCTACAAAACCCCCCCTACTCCACAGCCCCATTCGGGTGCAACAACACCTTCGTGTACCCCTCCACCCTTTGATCAAACTTGCGATACGCCTCCGGCGCCTCATCGATGCCGACATCGTGGCTGACCACAAAACTGGGGTCGGCGCGGCCGGAGATGATCAGGTCGCGCAGGTAGCGGTTGTATTTTTTGACGTTGCATTGGCCGGTGCCGATTGTGAGACCCTGTGAAAGGTTAGACAGAGTCGGAAAGTGCGAGATGGGGGAGGGAGCAAGAAGGGGGGAAATTTACTTTTTCGAAGAGTTTGCCAAAACTCATAGCCAGCATGCCTTTCCCGCTCTTCTCGTCCGGCGCGCCAGGATCGCTAGGTACGTACAACCCAGGCACCCCAATCCCACCTGTCGGTCTCGTAACGCGGATACAGCTCTCCAGCACCACATTCGGCACCTCCCCCGATTCCTCCCCCTTGCCCATCCCCGACGCTTGATACCCTACGGCATCTATACTGCGATCCACCATTTTTCCATCATTCTCCCGTATAATCACCTCCACCGCATCGTCTCCCTTGCTGAAGTCCACTGGCGTACAGCCTGGGATTTTTTTGGCGGTTGCGAGACGTTCAGGGACCCTATCGACGACGAAGACACGGGAGGCCCCACGTAGTGAGGCGGAATAGGCGGCCATGAGACCAACGGGGCCGGCGCCGAAGACGGCTACGGTTTCGCCTGGTTTGAAGCCTGAGAGGGTAACGCCGTGCCAGCCGGTGGGAAAGATGTCGGCGAGGAGGGCGA
>JAABUL010002129.1_pt1 | contig 34236 bp, 34 predicted proteins | sample 5559151 | NCBI WGS metagenome assembly JAABUL01 (sample SAMN10711876, study PRJNA513368) | rock metagenome | isolation source: Antarctica rocks | place: Antarctica: Victoria Land, Pudding Butte sud | reverse complement strand
CATCCGCCGCACCGGCACCAGCGAAATCGCCGCCTTCCGGCAACACTTACGTTCTCGCCCCACCAAAGCCCTCCGCTTCCTTGTCCCCAGAACCCGCTCGGCCTGACTTTTCACAGACCCTGGTAAGGGGCCGCGCGAGGGAGCCAAACCATCTCGTTAGCGTGCCCAGGCCACGTCTTAGGGCACGCTGATCGTGAACATAGGGTCGGCTAGCGAAAGTGCAGCCCTGCCGCTAGACCTGCTCTTGCCGCGGTGACGGGTCGACCTCATTCTTTTCCAAGTAGTCCCGCGCACCCCGCTTGCGCCGGCCCGCCACGACCGTGTAGGCTGACGGTGGTGTTTGCGCAGCAAAAGCGTAACTCACTACGCTTTTGCTCGGTCGGCCCTGGGGGCCTCCCCGCAAAAGCTGCGTTCGCTCCCACTTCTGGCGATGTCGGGGGGATGCGACGAGGCTGCGGAGCCCCGAGCGAAAGCCCGGCACGGACTCTTCCTACTTGGAAAAGGAACAGTGCGCTTGCGGCGACAAGTTGTAGAACGGAGAGATGCGCATGGCGGATAAACGAAAGAGACGCGACAAAAAAGAGGCGGGGCGGCGCGCGGCGTCCGCACGGCTCGCCGCCGCGCTGCAACGGGCGAATGCGCGAGTGACGACGTCGACCGAAACGGCTGAGAGCAAAGGGCCGGCCAATCATACATACCGTCAGACCACCTTAGTACTTTTACCGGATGGGACGCAACGGGCGGTCCTGCATCTCGTAGAGTCGTCGGGCCATGTTGACCTGATGGATGGCGATCCGGGGGAGGTAACCACGGTTGAAGGTGTCATCCTCCAATACACCGATCCTATCGACCCGCCCTTCTCTAAGCACGACGTCGAGACCGACTGGAACGATCGGTGGAGCGAGAGCGAAAACATCAAGAACTGGCATGACGTGACAAGCCCCGACGAGCAGGCCATGTTCCGCGATGCCGAAGTCTTAGCCTTTGTCTCGGTGTAGCGCGACCGGCAGGTAGGCCTGTCGCTAAGTTCCTGACGAAAACCTACAACGTCCCAGATAACTAGGATATATTGCAGCCCTACTGATGCCTCGCCCACCCCTGGCAGCGCGCTTGTAGAATTGGGGGAGGTCCCATGTAACAGTAGTTATATGGGGTAGCCGCGGAAAGGCTGACGCCCCCTTGTCACCCGCCTGCTGTAAACTGGCATCTGGACGGATGTGGGACCGACGCGCGACGCAGTTCCGACACCCGAAGGAGGCGATTCATGATAGATGCAGGCAAGGAGGCGATTCATGATAGATGCAGGCGACGAGGCCCAGCGCCTAGACGCGCCGCCCATGACCACCCTGGACGAGCAGGGGCGTCCGGAGCCGCCCCTCGCGGCCGACGAGGTCGCCACCCTGCTGGGCTTCCTGGACTACCAGCGGGCGACCTTGGCGTGGAAGTGCGGGGGGCTGGACGCAGCCGGCCTGCGGGCGACCGTCAGCGCCTCGTCGATGACCCTGGGCGGGTTGCTCAAGCACCTGGCCTACGTCGAGGACAGCTGGTTCTCCCGGTGGCTGCACGGGCGAGACCGGCGGCCCCCCTGGGACGCGGTGGACTGGGACGCCCACCCCGACTGGGACTGGCACTCGGCCGCCGCGGACTCGCGCGAGGAGATCGTCGCGCTCTGGCAGGACGCCGTGGCCCGCTCCCGCGCCCTGGTCGCGGAGGCGCTGGCCGACGGCGGCCTGGATCAACTGGCCCGGCGCACCTGGCCCGATGGCCGGGCCCCCAGCCTGCGCTGGATCGTGGTGCACATGATCGAGGAGTACGCGCGGCACAACGGCCATGCCGACCTCCTGCGGGAGGCGGTGGACGGGCAAACGGGGGAGTAAGGGAGGAGCCATGACCGAGGCCCCGCCGACATGAGGATCACCGCCTGGGGGCTCAACCGCTCCACGCTCGGCCGGCAGCTGCTGCTCGGGCGCGCCTCGCTCCCCGTCGCCGAGGCGGTGCGTCGCGTGGTCGCGCTACAGGCGCAGCACGCCGCCTCGCCGTACCTCGCGCTGTGGAACCGGCTCGCCGCCTTTGACCCGGCCGACCTCGACGCCGCCTTCGCCGGCCGTGCGGTGGTCAAGGCGACGCTGATGCGGCTCACCTTGCACGCGGTCCACGCCGCGGACTACCGGGCCTTCCGCGAGGCCATGGAGCCGACGCTGCGGGCCGTCATGATCCTGCGCAAGGGCCGGTTCGCGGTGTCCGGGCTCACCGTGGCCGAGGCCGATGCGCTGGTCCCGGAGCTGCTCGCGCACGCCGACCAACCGCGGACCGCTGCGGAGATGAAGGCCTGGCTCGCGGGGCGGCTCGGCACCCCGCCGGACCCCAGTGCCTGGCGGGGTTTGCGGGGGTACGCGCCGCTGCTGCACGCGCCCACCCAGGCGTCGTGGTCGTTCGCCCCCCGCCCGTCGTACGTCGCGGCAGAGCCGCGGCCAGTGCTCGCGGACCCCGACGCGTCCGCCGCAGGCCTACAGACACTCATCACACGCTACCTTGAAGGGTTCGGGCCGGCGTCGGTGGCGGATGTGGCGCAGTTTGCCCTGGTGCAGCAGGCCCGCGCCAAGGAGGCGTTGACGGCCCTCTCCGGCGTCCTCGAGCGGCTGGACGGACCAGACGGCGCGGTGCTGTACGATATCCTCGGCGCACTGCGGCCGACCGAGGACACCCCGGCCCCGCCGCGGCTGCTGGCGATGTGGGACAGCATCCTGCTGGCCTACGTTGACCGGAGCCGCGTCATCCCGCCCGACTACCGCACGCTGGTCATCCGGTCCAACGGCGACGTGCTGCCGACCCTGCTCGTCGACGGCTACGTCGCCGGCGTGTGGCGCCCGGTCGAGGGCGGGATCGAGGCGACCGCCTTCCACCGCCTACCGGACGACGCCTGGGAGGGACTCGCCGCCGAGGCTTGGTCGCTCGTGGCGTTCCTCGCCGACCGCGACGCCCGGGTCTACAGCCGCTACGATCACTGGTGGGCCACATTGCCCCGCCCTGAGGCCCGACTGCTCCCCGGCGACTGGGGCGGCGCGCCCCGCACGGCCTCCGAGGCGCCCCGGATAGGCCGCAGCGCGCGCGGTCATGGCTGGGATGGAGCCGGCCGTCCGTCAATCGAATAGTTATCTGGGACGTTGTAGAATTTCGTCAGAATCTTAGCGAGAGGCCCGTAGGAGGCGGCGATGTACGCGGTGATGCGGTTCAACAAGCTCAAGACGATGGGCCAGGTCAGCTCGCGCGGCGCGCACAACGAGCGCACCCGCGACACGCCCAACGCCGACAGTGCGCGGCGGCAAGAGAACGAGCGGCTAGCCGGGACCGGCGACTGGCACGCCGACGTGCAGGGCCGTCTCGACGACGCGCCGAAGATACGCGTTAATGCGGTGCTCGCGCTCGATTACGTCTTCACGGCCAGCCGGGAGTTCTTCGAGCACGGCGACGAGCGGGAGCATGGTGCACGCCTCGACGCGTGGCGCGACCGCACGATGGACTGGCTGCGCGACCGCTTTGGGGCGGATAACGTGGTGGCGGCCATCCTGCACCGCGACGAGCTGACGCCCCACATTCAGGCCATGGTCGTGCCCATCGACGACCGGGGCCATCTGGCCGCCAAGACGTTCATCGGGACGCCGAGCAAGGTGAGCGAGATGCAGACGAGCTACGCCCGTGCCGTGGAGGACCTGGGGCTGGTGCGCGGCGTGCAGGGCAGTGTGGCTGACCATCAGACCGTGCGCGACTACTACGCCAAGATTATGGCGCCGACGCCGGCGCCGGAGATGGTCCGGCAGCATTTGGAGGTGGACCGGCCCGGCCGCCTCGTCGCCAACCCCGACCGCTGGGCTAGCGAGCAGCATGAGAAGATCGCGGAGCGGATCGCGCCGGCGCTGGACGCCGCGCTGACCAAGGCCACGCACTACGAGGAGCAGGCGGCGAAGGCCGAGGCCAACGTGGTGGTCTTGCAGCAGCGGGTGTGCGAGGTGGAGCGCGAGCGGGACACGCTCCAACGCGACTACAAGGCGCTGGTGGCGCAGGCGCGACAGCTAGACCTCAGAGACACCATACAGACGCTCGGCGGCGCACAGGACCGCTACGATACACACAAGTGGCGTGTGAACGACGAACACATCTCGATCAATGGTGAGCGCTTTTATAACCACGACCAGCAGAAGGGCGGCGGCGGGTCCATCGACCTGGTGATGCACGTCGCCGGCTACAGCTTCACGCAGGCCGTCGCCTACCTCAACCACGAGGCCGGCCCCGAACTGGCCGTCGCGGCGGCCGCGCAGCACGGCGCGCGGCAGGGCCAAGAGATCGTCGAGCGGGGCGAGCGCGCCCCGTTCATGCAGCCGCAGGCCGACGAGGATCGCTGGCCGCAGGTCCGGGCCTACCTCGTCGAGCAGCGGGGTATTCCGCGCGGAATGATCGACGACCTGCACGAGTGGGGCACGCTCTACGCCGATGGGCGGGCCAATGCCGTGTTCCTGCGCACGGACGCGGACGGCCAGGCCGTGGGCGCGAGCTTGCGCGGCACGATGCCCGGTTCGGAGTTCCAGGGGCTCGCTTATGGCAGCCGGCGCGACGAAGGGCACTTCTCGTTCGCTATTGGCACGCCTGAGAGGTACAGCGCGCCACAGTACCACATCACCGAGAGCCCCATCGACGCCCTGAGCCGGGCGGCGCTGATCCAACGGGCCGGCGAGGGCGGGGAGTATGTGTTACTGTCCAACGACGGCCACGGCGAGCTACCGAAGCGGCAGATCGAGGAAGGGCTGGCCAGGGGCGCGCTCGTCCACTGTGGCTTCGACAACGACGCCGGCGGCAACAAGCTGTGGCAGCAAGTCAAGGAGGCGTACCCGCGCGCGGAGGCCATCGTGCGCGAGCGGCCCCCGGCCGGGGCGAAGGACTGGAACGACGCCCTACGTGCCCAGGACCGGCAGCAGGGGCGGGCCGAGGACCGTACGCAGGAGCGCGAGCGGAGCCCAGAGCGCGGCAGTCCCGGAGGCCGTGAGAGGGACGACACGCCTAGCCATCGACGGTAGACTGTGCGACGCGCTGAGAGAGAAGGGCCGTAGAGTAACCGCAGTGTTCCTACCGGCTCTACGACCCTGTAGCGATCCTGTAACGCGCGCAGGAGCGCTAATTATCAAGGTCAGGAGGTCGCGGGATTAGAGTTGACTGTCCGTGTTGTTACCGTTCCCTACTTCGTCAAGCGGCGATCCGTCGTCTTTGTCTCCCATCTTTCGGCGACGCTTGAGTTGTCTAAGGGCTAGGGCGAGGCCGAGCGGGAGGAGGCCGGTGGTCAGCAACTTGCCGGAGCCAAGCTCTGGGGTCGCAGCGGGTGGGGGTGTGCATGATGGATTGACACATTGGCCGTTAGGCGTCAGGAAGAGGCCGTAGAGTGTGAAATGATCGGTCTGCGCGCTGACGGTGTGCTGCGTCGTGTCGAGGGTGTCAGGGCCTGGTAGCGGGGTCCAGCTATTCGTCGAAGTGTCATAGTATTCGATCTGGAGCCGGGAGGCGTCGGCGTCACTGATGGTCGACGAATAGCTGAAGGTTATGGTGAGAGGGGCAGCGAAGGTTGTCACGGCCGTACCAACATCATCTGTCGCTGTGAGGTCGAATGCGTCGCCTTCGAGCACGCTCCCTGTAGGTGCGGCAGCCGCAGCGGCAGGTACTGTCGCCGTAAGAAGTGTTATGGAAGCTATCGCATTGCCCGGCACGTTGACGGATAACTGCTCGCCGTCGGCATCACCGGTTAATACCCCCCCGATCTCCGGATTGATTGCGGCAGTGGCCGCGACATGTGGACTACCTAGCCCCAACGCTGTGAGTGAGGCATATGCTACTACTGGGTTGGGGTTGGGATAATTATACGACGCTTCGATATATCCTTTCGCCTGTCCAAATTCTGTACTAATCTGTCTGGGCACGCTAAAGATACCGCCACTCTGTAAGCTGACTTCTCCCAAAGGAACTCCAGTAGTACCAACATCCTGGGTCCTATAAAGGTAAACGTAACCCGTATAGTCGGTCGGGAAAGTGGTCGGATCGAAATAGTAGCCAGACACGGTGAGGTTATCGATGTGATCACCGACGTGCGTCTTTGCTTTACTTAGCACGATGAAGGGGGTTGTATCTTCAGTAGTGAATGAGGCCCCTAGCCCTGGGATGGTCGGTATGACGACAGGAGTGGTACTACCGCCCATAACATACTTGAACAATGTCGAAGACGCGAAGGCAACATCTTTGCCGTGCTCAGTCACAGCCCATAGGACTGGCCCAAAAGTGACACGGGGATACGATGATTGATGCCAATCCTTACAAACTGTTGTTTTATCGCTTTGCTGGATACACCCACTTCCAGTTGCATCCTCAATGACCGCTGCCGCATCTTTGCTCGGTGCAGATTGCGGATCAGGAAGCTTAATAGTTGTTAACTCGCCGCTCGTTTCATTGATCCACCCATAAACAATAGTGGACTGCTCTGGGTGCGCTGCGTTAGGACGTTCTTGAGTATACGCAACAATGGTATTGCCCATCTCAGGTTGAGGGCCTGTAAGAATAGTTTCGGGGCATACTCCGGTCCGACAAAAGCCATATGGGTGCTCAATAGACGTCACCTGATCAAAGAAATAGAAGTTGTTGGGTGCGTCCGGTCTCTGACAAACGGGCTGAGCGGAGCCATCGGGACTGCAAAGAACGTAGGGAGTTATCCCATTCTGATGTATGGCATCGTTGTTACCTTTATCGAAGTGCAGTCCCCCCACGGAAACCCATTGGGTAAGTTCTTTCGCAATGGGGGTGCTGTAGCCTTGTGGTATTATCCACTCCCCAACAGTTTCCGTATACCGCGTCTCATTTGTTGGATAAATTGCGTAGCCGGCGTAGAGATTAGGTGTATTAGTCTGGTTGTGGAGAATAGGTGTGGCGGGTACCACCTTCACAGTTGGCACCGACAACTTACCACCATGGCACCGGTACGGCGTGTACTCGTGAGTGGGTGGAAGGTTGTTCGAATTCTTCCATGTAGGGCCGTCATTTGCGATGACGGAGCCAGCCGCCGTATAACAGCGGACGATCCCAATAACTGTCTTCCACTGTTGGAGCAGCACTGGATCTGTCGGCCGTGTTGGGTAGCCGTAGCAGGAGAGAGTTAGTGGCAACGCTGTGGATGGGTCAAACAGGCCGATAGGAGGACCCTTGTAGTCGGCGGAAGTAATTGGTTTACCAGATCCCGAATCTGAATATCCAGTCGTGCGCGCCGTCAGACATGGATAGCCAGGGTATGATCCATCAGTATTCACTGCACTGGCGACAGACTTTACGATAATGGTATACGCGCCTGTGTTATCCCCTGTATTCGTATCACCCACACCGAAGGTAAGAACTCCTCCCGGCGCGTTGATCGTGAACTGATAGATGTGGTCGCTGCGATATGCAGGTATCGCCCCCTGGATCAGAGCATCCGCCGGCTGGTCGTTAATGAAAAGCGTGAAATTGTAGCCCGATGAAGAGTGCTCGGGTGGAGTTGGATTTCCTTGCTCGTCCGTGTAGAGGTAAAAGGCATCGGACATTCGCGTACCAGCTGCCTGCCCCACACCCGTAACGACGAGCGTGACGGGGCCTGAGTACTCGTTGAATGTGGTCGCGCCCGATTCTCCGTTCACGAAAGGAACGGATACTGTCTCTCCATCCGCTGCTGATTGCGCTGTGCGGGGTGCGGCACTCGCTTGAGTGTTCGCGAGGAGTGTCTGTGCATGCGTTGGCGTTGAGAAGGGAAGGAGAAAGAAAAGGACGACTAGAACTGCGGCGAACGGACGCAAAGGGCGCATAGCGGACGATCCTTTCCGCAGTGCCGAGCACCACGAAGCCGTGCAAGCGTAGGACGTTTAGAATGTGCTAGCTGCTACATTACAGTAGCGCGGCACGGATGTCAACAAGTTGGTTAAGTTTTGCGTGCGCGGCCAGAGAGCATCGACGCGCGCCAACGCGAACAAGAGCATCGAGCACGGACGCGGTGGCGGGGCTGTGAGCGAGATGACCGAGCGCACCGCCGCCGATGAAATTTGAGGAAGGAAGAGCGATGTCTGATCCGTACACCGAGTCGCGCGTCGTGTCGGCGCTCTCGGGCATTCTTGGGTACGTGACGCCCGTACAGCGGCGCGTCTTGCAGGCCCTCGACGAGGACGCGCGCAACTATATCCGCGTCGTGCGCTTTGTGCGTTCGGGCCAAAGGGAACCCCGGAGTATCACGCTCGTTACGAGGGCCAGCCGCGGGCCTATCCAACTCAGGTCCATGCTCCTCTCGTCGTTACAAAACCGGGGCTACATCGCGCCGACGGGTCACGTCGATTGGATGAGGGACGAGCGTATCGACGTCAAGATTACGTCGAAGGGGCAGTGCCGCGTGCGCGGTACCTCGGCAGGGTGGGCTAAATGAGTTGTGCCCGAACGGTGATGGCGACGCGCTGAGAGCGCGTGAAAGGAGATAGAAAGGGCCGTAGTGAATGAGTGTCTCCACCGCCCTACGGCCCCGTAGCAGCCCTGTGGCGCGCGCAGGCGCGTTATTCTGTCGCGTGGCCGCTGGCGTACATCTCTTCGTCCGCCTGGTCGCCGCCGTCGTCGCGCTCCATGGCGGCGAGGACCGCGGCTAGGTCGCTGTCGTTGCCGGCCTCCTCGAAGGGGTCGGACCCCCGGTCCTGCTCGTCGTCCTCGGGCTCGGTCGCCTCCTCGTCGTCGAGCGCGTCGTCGAACTCCGGGGGCTCGAGCGGGCCGTCCGCGCGCGCCGGGCCGAGCGGCGGTATCCAGCTCTCGCCGCGCGCCGGCGCGCGGTCCCGCACCTCGGGATCGTCGTAGTAGCGGCGCTGGGTCAGGCGCGCGGCGGGCTTCTGCGGCATCTTCACCAGCAGTTCGTCCTCCCGAATGTTCATCACCTCGTCGGGGGTCAGCAGCGCCCGCTTGGTCTCACTCTGGCTCGCCCCGCCGCGATCTGTCGTGACCTGGAAGCGGCCGCGCTGGACGTTGCTGCTCTGCGCGACCTCCGTTGCTTGCCCCAACACGCTCTCGCTGAACCATTTGGCGTCGTCGTCGACCATGTTGCTCAACCCGATCTTCGTGCCGCAGGCGGCCTTGATGGCGATGAAGCCCTGCTCGTCGTAGGTCTCGATGGCCTGGCCGGTGGTCTGGAAGACGTAGACGCCGTAGACGCCGGCGCTGCGCAGGAGGTTGATCGCCGTGGTGAAGCGCGGCACGAAGCCGATGTGGCCCCACTCGTCGCCGTAGATCATCACGTCCTGTGTCAGGGTGCCGCCCGGCGACGTGCGCGCCGTGGCGCCGAGGGTGCGGTACACGTCGAGGAAGAAGCTGGCGGTGAGGGGCCGCAGCTCCTCGATCATGTCCGGGTCGAGGGCGAGGAAGATCGCGACGGGCTTGCCCTGCCCGCTGCCCAGGCGGGACAGCTTGATCTCGTGGGTCGAGGTCGTGGCCTGGATGGTCGGCTCACTCAGCAGCATGAACTTGGGGCTGATCTCGCTCCACACGCTGCCCAGGAGCTTGCTGTTCTTCTCCAGGTTCGCCATGAAGCCGCGCGCCAACTTGCGGGCCTGGCGCGACGGGCTCACCCTGAGCTTGGCGATGACCCAATCGGCGCTGTGGCCGTTGAGGAGGTCGTCGAGGTGCGCGAGCGTGACGGTCGCGCCGCTGGGGTCCTCGGCCTGCAAGTGGAAAATGCCGGCCATCATCACGTCGCGCGCCCAGTTGTCCCAGATCGGCTCCTTCTCGTTGGCTCCGGTGTTCCTGATCCAGGCGTTGCACCACAGGGCCGTGAGGAGCGGGCTGACGCAGCACGACAGCGGATTGTAGCCCAGGGAGGTCGCCGGCGAGCCGAAGTTGACCACCCACACCTCGTAGTGTGTCGAGAGGTGCGTGTAGGCTTTCTGCAGCAGTTCGAGCTTGAGGTCGGGGATCACGAGATCGCGCGCGCCGGTCTCGCGCAAGAGGTTGGCGAGGATGAAGCCGCTCGTCTTGCCGGAGCCGATGGGGCCGATGAGCAGGACGTTGAGCACTTGCAGGGCGCGATCCAGGGCGACGCTCACGCCGTCGCGCGTGCCCAAGAGGAGCGGAGCGCCCTGATAGGCCACCGTCCGCAACTCGGCCCGCGTCATCCAGCGCGCCGATCCGTGCGCCGTCGAGGGCTTGAGCGGGCGTGGCCGGGTGTAGAAGAACCAGAACCCGCGCCAGCCGATGACGCCCAGGAACACCAGGGGCACGAGGAGTTCCATGGCGATGGTGCCGCCCAGGCCGCCATGCGCCCGCGTGTGCAGCCAGGCGTAGCGGGCGTCTATATTCCGCGTCCACGCGCCCCAGGCGAAGACATGCTGATGGGGGTTCGTCAGCGTTTGGGTGCTGTCCACCACCAGCTCGACGGGGTAGGCCAGCCACACGTACAGGTGGCGGTAGGCGGCTTGGGGCACGCCCAGGAGCCACAGCAGGGCGAGCGCGCCCAGGGCGTAGAGGGCCAGGCGGCCGCGCTGGGGCAGGCGAGCGACACGCCCGCGAAGACCGGCTACTTGGAAAAGAAGGGCCGGGCGCTGCACCCTATACATCGCCGTGCCTCCCGTCGCCCACGCCCAGGCATACGGCCGCAGCGTCTATCAGCCCACGCGCCGCTTCCAGATCATCATGACGGCGTTGGTGTTGCCCGGCTCGTGAAACATGCGCTTGCCAACAGATAGGGGGAGGGCACTGACCAATTCCCAACCCTTCCCCCCCAACTCGTTCATGTCGTGAGCGTAGTCTTCGACGTTGCCGATCTCGATGCGATGGACCGCATACTGCCACGTCCCGTCCGGTTGGGGTGTTAAACCCGGCCTCTGCTGTGACTGTGCCATTGTCTCCTCCTGCGTCTACGGCCACGAGTGCCGTGCTGGATGCCTTCGCCGCTTCCAGCATCTTCACCTCTAGGATAGGCGCAAGGAGGTTCTGCTGTCGCCCTGCATCGAGGTCGGCCAGGCGCAGCTTGTGGGCGAGCAGTGCGTCCATCAGCTCCTCGTGCGCGAAGCCCACCGCCGCCGCGATCACGGCCGTCGTGCGGTCCGCCGCCGACAAGCTCTCCCGCGTCTGGCGCCACAGGTGGTAGCGGCCGATGGTCTCATCACGCGTCCAGCCCTCCTCGGCGGGACCGGCCAGCAGACCGGCCAGGCGCGACTGTCCGTGCCACAATGTTCTCACGTCGTCGGCGGCCATCTGCGCGCCCAGGCGCAGGACCGTGCGCGGGGATGGCAGCCCCATCACCTTGACGCCCCGGATGAGGCGGCGGCCGTCGCCGGTGGCGCAGGTGAGCGCCCACACGATGGAGCCGCCGCCCGCGACGGTGATAAGGAACGAGAGCTGGGGAACGAGCACCGCCACCACCAGCGTCACCAGCGCGATCCCGAGCGCGGGCGGGAGCAGGCCGCCCGCGCGCTCGTCGTGCTCCTGCACCTCGCCCGCGATGCGCGAGAACTCGTACCAGGGCATCCAGGTGTGCCACTGGATGCGCGCCCGGAATTGGGGCCGCCTCATAGGTTTTCTCATGGTGGGCCTCCGTTGAACGCATATACTCGGATGAACGCATATACTCGGACTCAATTCGATAAACCTTTTGTCGCCCACTTCCTGGCGGCGTTTACGGCCGTGCCAACGCCGGCGTCGGTGATGGACGAGGCGACGGCTCCGACGACCGCGCCGGCCGAGCCGACGAAGCCGCCGACGATGGCGGGCATCTTGTAGAGCATGAAGGTGAGGCCGAGCGCGCCGAGTGCGGCCGAGAAGCCGCCGAACTCCGACATGGGGCCGCCGGCGGCGAACATCAGCGCGATGAGCTTGAGCGCCACGGCGTAGCCCACCGGCCAGAGCGCGATGCTGATGAAGATTTTGGCCCAGCTCTTGGCGATGGTGTCGAAGTAGGGGCTGACGAACAAGGCCAGGCAGAGCGGGCCGACGATGTAGAGCCCGCCCAGGATGCCCTCCCCGAACATACGCACCACGACGGCGAGGACCACGATGATCCAGCCCACGATCAGCACGATCACGTCGAGGATGCCTGTGAACGAGAGGGCCGTGTGGACGGCGAGGATGGCCCCGCGGATCGCCGTCCAGGCGCTCTCACCTTTAGACAGGGGAAAGTCATTGATCGTGTCCGTGGCGGTGTTGAGCGCGACGAAGCCAAAGCTCATAAGCTTGGGGTAGCCCAGGATGAGGCCCGTCACCACCACGGCGCGGCGTACCGGGCTCGTCAATTGCGTGAAGTCACCCACGCCCAATTGTTCGAGGTAGCGCGCGAACACGCCGACGATGAGGAAGCCGAAGAACAGGACGCCGGCCAACTCCTGCAAGGCGGTCTGGAAGCGGCGCAGGCCGTCCCATTGGAGCACGGTGGGGTCCGCGATGTTGGGGTGGTAGGTCAGGTCGTGCGCGAAGGGTGCGACCATGGCCGTCCACTCGTCGCTGACGTTGTGCTCGATGGGCGAGAATAGGCCCACCACCAGGCCGTTGAGCCCGGTGCCGATGGCCCCAAAGATAGCCCCCGCGAGGCCGCCGAGGTCGGGGCACCACTGAATGAGCCCGCCCAGGCAGTAGTGCGGGGCGCTCCCGCCGCCGTCCTGGTAGCCCTGGCCTGCGATGACGGTAAAGAGGGCGACGGCGCTGGTATGGTTCGCGCCTACGGCCCTGATCTCGTGGCCGCCCGTCGTCGCGTCGGTTGGGATCGTCACGTCGAGGCGGACGTGGCCGTTGTCGTCGGTCTCACTTGTGGCGAGGGCGTGCGTGTCGTTGTCCCAATACAGGGTGACGGCCGTGGTGGGCGGGAAGTCGGAGCCGGCCACGACGATGCCGGTGGTGGTCAGGCCCGAGGTCGCGGAGAGCGCGAGCGCCGGGCGGTGCGTCGCCGTGGGCGAGGGGTAGGGTGTGTACGTCGCGGCCGGGGTGTTAGTCGGATAGGGCGTCTGCGAGGGGATCGCCGTGGCCGTAGCGGTCGGCGTGGGGCTGGCGGCCGCGACGGGCAGGGCCGGTCCGCGCGTGGTCAGCGCGAGCAGCACGCCGAGCGCGAGGGCCAGGCCCAGGGCACGTAAGCGGGAGCGGGAAGGGGTCATCTCTACGCCTCCTTGCCGGCGAGGTGCCGGATCGCGGCCGCCACACTGCCGAGGCGGGCGACGGCGGCGTTACGTTTGGGCACATCGGTCCAGGTCTCGGTGGTGAAGGCCCAGTATTCGAGCGGCGGGGCCATGACGCCGACCAGGCCGCGCCGGCGTGAGCCGTCCTTGGCCTGGCGGAACAGCATCATCTGCCCCTCGTGCAGGCCGGTCAGGCTGTGCGCCTCCTCGACGGAACATTGCAGCGTGCGCGCGGCCCACTGCGCGGTGTCCTCGGTCTCGCGTACGTCGGCCAGGCGGAACACACACTTGAGCGAGGCGGCGTCGAAGATGGGCTTGGTGCCGGGCTTGATGGCCTCGCTGAGTTGCTGGCTGGCGAAGGCGAGGATGAGACCGATGTGGCGCGACCGCTTGGCCCAGTTAGTCAGCTCGGCGCCGGCCTTCATGAACTCGGAGAGGAACCAGCCCTCGTCGATCGCCAGGAACTCGGCGCTGGCGCCGCGCGTGGCGTCGAAGGTGGACTTGGCGCGGTGCGCCATGGCGTCGGTGACGGTGAATAGGGTCAGCGCGTAGAGGCGCGGGGCCAGGCCGTCGAGGTTCCAGCACAGCACATCATCCTCGACGTCCACCCGCGTCGGGCGGTCCACCAGATGGGCATAGCGGCCCGCGCCGCCCTCCGGGTCGTCCGGGTCGGTGACGTACTGCAAGAGCGTGGCGTGCAGTTTCTCCAACAGCTCTTGCTTGCGCGCGTTCAGGCCCGCAGCCCTGGATAGCGTCCCGATGTGGGCGACGAGCGCGCGCTCCAGGGGCGCGGCGTCCCCGCGCAGCGGCCGCTCCTCCCCGGCCACGACGCCGTGATCCCGATAGACGGCCTGGATGGCCCGGTCGAGGACGCCGCGGATCTCGTCGTCGAGTTCCTGCCCTGGATTGCACAGCATGATCTCGTGGGCGGCGATGAGGAAGTCCACCTTCTTGGCCAGGCGCATCCCGGCCGGGAGGTCCCACAGGTTGATGATGGGCGGGTCGGCCTGCCCCTCCGCGCCGGGCTCGATGTAGGTCCCGCCGCACAGTTCGACGAAGGGCCGGAAGTGGTCGGCGCGCGCGATGAGCGTCACGCGCTGGCCCCGGTAGCGCGTCCACAGGGCGCAGCGCAGCAACCACATCGTCTTGCCCATGCCCTGGGCTCCGGTCACGATCATGACGCTGGTGGAGAGGGTCTGGTGGATCAGGTCGAGCAGCACCAGCTCGTGGCCCTTGGAGGTGAAGCCCGCGGGGAAGCCGGTCGGCGTGCCGGGGTTGTGGGCCAGGTAGGGGAGGCCGTTGCCGATAACGGCGGTGTGCCATCGCTTGGCGCGGCGCCGCGCCGTGTTCTGTCCGAGCGGGAGCGAGGCTTGCCAGAGGGGCTTCTGGTAGCCGCGTCCCTTGCCGGGCTGGATGCCCAGGCGCGTGCCGATGAGCGAGAGGGCGCGGCGGCGGGCCGTGTCCAGCTCCTCGACCGTGCGGGCGTGCAGGGTCAGGACGACGGTGGAGAGGGCCAGGCCCTCCTCGGCGCTGTGCAGCTCCTGGGCCAGGCCCTCGGCCTCGGCCTTGTTGTCCTCGTCGTCGAGCGAGGGCAGCTTCTTCTTCTCGTAGGCGCGACGGACGGAGGTGGCGAACGCCTTGCGTTTGCGTAGGACACGGCCGCGCTCGCGCAGGTTGTCCAGACCCCGGAGGTGCCAGGAGAGGCGCGCGTTGCACTCGATGGCGATGAGGTCGGCGAACGTGCCGGGGTTGGTCAACTCCTTGGAGCCCAGAAAGTAGAGCGTGCAGGAGTACAGCGCGGGCGTCCCGTCGGCGGCCAGGCCGTGCTCGACGTGGCGGCGGCGCTCGCGCCAGTACGCCGGCGTCAGCGCCACGGCCAGGTCCTCCGCGGCGGCCAGGTCGTTGGGCTGGGGCGTGCCGGGGTTGGCCGCGCGCCAGAGGAAGGCGAGCGTATCGGCGCGGCGCAGGCGGCGCGCGGGCAAGTCGGACGCCTTGAGCTGGGTGAGCGTGTCGTCCACGGCGGCGTCCAGGCCGCGCCGATCCACGGTCTCGGGGCCGGTGCGCCGGACGCCCATCTGGTCGCGGAACTCCTCGACGAGGCCGGCGAGTCCGCCCTTGCGCTCGGGGGCCGGGGCGACGACGGCGTAGCCGGAGAGGTCGGGGACGTGCGTGCGCGCGACCTCCTCTCGGACCCAGGCCAGCGTGTCGCCGGCGACGCCGGACAGTTCCGGGTCGGCGGTCGTGACCAGGGCGCGCATGCCGGCGATGGCGTCGTCCGGGGCGGTCGGGGTGCTCTCGATCACGGCCTGCAACGGCTGGGCGTGGGCCAGGCCGTGGACGAGGGCGGCGAACTCGCGGCAGACGCGCTCCTGATCGTAGGGGCCGAGCGCGGAGAGGTTGAGGAAGGCATCGACGCGCACGACGGCCAGGCACGTCCCATCCGCGAAGACGAGGGTGCCGTCCGGCTCGACGGCGAACGCACCGGGGCCGGACGGCAGCGGGAGGGGCGTGCGCAAGCGGCCCGATCGCGCGGCTTTCGTGTCCTCTGTGGCCGCGTGCCGGCGCGTGCCGTTGTTAGGCTCCGTGGCCGGCGTGTCGCCCGGGGAAGGCGGCGACGACGGCGCGGATGGCGGCGGCGACGCGGGCGCGGCCGGCGCGCGCACGGCGAACAGACGAGCTAGCGGTGTACGGGCGGCGGCCCTGGAAGGGGAGGGGGTCGGCGTGTGTGCCATGGGCGGGCTCCTTGCGGTAGGTGTGGCGGCGAAAGCTATAGGTCATGTGCTGGCGTACGGCGGGCTCGCGGGTCGGGTCGGCGGCGGCGTAGCACAGGACGGCCGCGATCCCGCCGACGAACCCGGTCAGGATCATGCGGCCGGCGAGGACGCCGAACGACGCGGAGCCGGGCAGGTAGCCGCTGACCCACCAGAGGGCGACGGCGACCACGAACGCGCAGAACAGCGCCACGGTCTGCGCGATGGTGAGGTTGGCCGGCCCGCGCCAGGGCTGGTTGGGCACGCGCGGGCTGCGCCGATTGCGCTGGGTCTGCATGGTCTCCATGGACATGTCTCCAAAAGAAAAGCGGCGGTGGACGTTGGCCGCGTTGAACGGCCGGGTCCGCCGCCGCTGACGGTTGGGCGCTAGCCGATGTGCGCGCCGGTCTTGCCGGCAAGCGCGGCGGCGAAGACGCGGATCACGAGGAGCAGGATCATGCCGATCCAGGCGCCGCGCGTGATATCGCCGCCGTGCTTGTAGCCGATGACGCCGGCGGTGGTACCCATGCCGGTGCCGATGATCCCCAGTCCCACGGCCCCGAGGACGAACTGCAAGCCGTAGTCGTTGATGAGTTGGATGAGCTGGTCCATGTCGTTCCCTATCCGTGCTAATGTGCTACTACTCGTGGTGTGCAAGCCAGGTGATCGTCCCAGTGGTCTTCGGAAAGGAGCAATAGGCGCTCGCCAGTGCGCTCGCGTGTGACCTCGACCTGGCAGGCGCAGGCCGCCGACCACGCGCGCCGCACGTCGTAGCCTGCGGTCGCGGCGATCCGGCCGGCCAGCGCGCGCGCCCGCCCCTCATTCATCGTGCGTATCACCTCCTCTCAAAACCTCTTTTTGCTTGCGTGCCCTTGCCGTCCTGTTGGGCGCTTGATACGTTAAAAGGAGCGTGTCCCCAACGTGCGGCACTAGCCGTTGTCTATCTGCAATTTATTGTATATAGACAACGGCTCTGCTGCTGAGAATACCAGACAAGTAGAAGAAGGTCAAGTGTTCTAACAGAACGCTTAAAGAGAGGGGTATGGCAGATACACTCAATGACGCGGCGGACAAGCCGACCACCTTCTCGGCTTTGCTCAATTACCTCTTTGCCACGAAGTTCAAGCCTGATGGGAAGCGATACTCAGCGGCCGAGGTCAGCAAGGCGACGGGTTTGCGCGAGGAGTACATCAGCAACCTGCGCAAAGGCAAAATCGCTAACCCGCCAGCCGGCAGGGTCCAGGCGATCGCCGATTTCTTTGGGGTCAACGTCGGCTATTTCACGGGAAAGTTTGCCTCGCCACAGGCGGCCGACATGACCCAGTTGGATGCGCCGCAGGACCAGGAACTGTGGGATGCGCTCCGCAAGCCTCTGGTGCGCGAGGTCGCGTTGCGCGCCGGCGCCATGGGATCGGCCGAGCGCGCCATCATCCTAGAGATGCTGGACCGTGCCGAGCAGTTGGCGAAGGCGGCCGAGGCCACAAACGCTACACGAACCCAAAACGACAAACCCGACAAGTCGACGACGCCATAGTTACAAGCGTGACCGGAACAGCAAACCAGAGGATACGGCGTGACCCAACTAGAGTTTATGCAGATGTTGACCGTGGCCATGGCCGCGTTCGTGCGCGACCTGAGCCTGGCGCTAGACATGCCGTTGCCATTCACAGCCGAGCAATTGGCCGGGGCCGTGGCGCGCTGGCGGCATGTCCGCATCGACATCAAGCCACAACGCATGGGCAAGGCGAAGGTCTACGGCCTGTGCAAGTGCGTCAGGCCGACGTACTACGTCATTTTCTACCGTTCCGATGGGACGACCTATATTCAGCAGCAGCGCATCATCCTCCATGAGCTTTGCCACATTATCCTGAGCCATGTCTCGCCGTTGAATCCAGTCCACGCGCTCAAGGAGGACCTGACCGTGACGCTACAGGACCAGGAGGCGGAAACGTTCGCGGAGATCGCGAACAGAGCCGCCCTATCATTGGGGAGCAAGCTCACGGTGACGAAAACCCCGATCCCGGATCGCGAGGCCGTTGGCGCGCTCGGCCGGTTCCTCAGCGGTGTGGGCTTAAAAGCGGCGCCGGCGTCCATGCCGGTCGATCAATTCGACGACTTCCTCAAAGTGATGGGCGGCCAGGAATGATCTTCATACTCTTGAGTCTGGCGTTCCTGACGGTCGGTGTCGTGATCCTGCGCCGTAACAGCCGACGCGAGGCCTCCACCCTGCTCCACGGTCTCAGCTACATCGTCGGCGCCATTAGCATCGTGCTGTGGCCCGAGAGCCACGGTCACGTCTTCGACGCCGCGACCCGGACGCCAGGACTCGGTCGTCTGCTCAATGACGTCAACGCAACCCTGGCCGCGATGCTCCAATTCGCCTTCATCACCACCTTAGCCGGCGCGTGGTCCCGCCGACGTGCAATCGCTGCCGCCGTCTACGGTGGAGCGCTGATCCTGTTCGTCGCGCTCTGGCTCGCGCTGCGCCTCACCCTGGGTCCTGCCCTCGGTCATCTCCTGTATGCTGGCTATGCCGCCGACTCGCTCGCCGTGCGCGCCTGGGATACAGTCGTCGGGCTGACCATCCTGTATGTCTGTATTCTCGCCTTCATCGGCTACGCGCGGGCGAGCGGGAAAATACGCAATCGCTACCCCCGCGTCACAACAGTTGTAGGCTATGGGGTGTGGGGGACTTTCACCCTTTATGGTCTTCTCGTGGTCGCGCAGCTCGCGGCCGCATGGCTAGGGCGCGGCGACATAGGTATCAAGCGGTTCCTGGGACCGATCGTCGTCGTCTGTGTCGCGGTCGCGCTCGCCCAAACCGTGATTACCCTCTTTGGTCCGCGGCTGTCACACCAGGGCTGCCGTTGGGTCGCGTACGGCCGGCAATGGTTCTCCCTGACGGAGAAACAGGCGCGGATTAACCGCGGGATCGAGCGCCTCGAGCAGCTGCTGATCGACAACGCCAACGCTGCGAGCGTTGCGATCGACCAGCGTGTGCATCTCGACAAATACGCCGACGGCAACGTGATCGATGCTGTGGACATGCACCTCAAGGCCCATGGCCTCCTCCCGTACCCGCGCAAATCTGGCCGTCAGGCTCTGCGATACCTCGTTCTCAACCGGGCTAACGCCGTGCGTCCGCTCTACGACGAGGAGAGGCACGCCCATGAGGATGAGGACGACCCGGGCTTGGCGGGGCTGGACGACGAGGGGCTGCTGGCCGACCTCTCCCGCCGTGAGCAGGAGCATCTCTTCCTTCACGCCGACGCCGCGCGCATCGCCGGCCTCGTGATCCTCATGCAGCGGGGTGAGCTACTTGTCGGCGGGCGTCTGTCCGAATTGGAGCCGCACTGTCGCGATTCGGACGGCTGGCGCCGCGAGGTCGCGGCACTGATCGTAGAGGTCTTGCGCGTGCGCGCCCGCGCCAAGAAGCTGTTGTACATGGAGAGGCGCGCTGAGCGCCGCACGCCGGAGCGCCGCACAGTGAGGGCGCGGCCAAGGCCAAGGCGGGAGAGGAAAGGCGCATGAGCCGCAAGGGATCGCTGTACAACTTCAATCCGCGCAACACGGGGCTCTACGAGGCCAATGTCTGGAAAGCCTATTACGATCGGGATTGGCCGCTAGCCCTGCTCCTGGTCTATCGGATGCTGCGCTCGCAGTTCAACTTGAAATTGTTGCAAGGAGCGCGCGCGACGTACTACAGCGTCCGGGCCGCCGTCGCGTGGGCACCGCGCGATCACGACACCGCGAAAGTGCGCGTCCTGCTCCGACGCTTCTACGGTGTGCTGCGCGACGCGACCGATGCCCCGTTCGACGCGGACGCGGCCGGCGATGCCGAACTCGAATATTGGGTGGTACATCGACAGTTCGACGGTGAGAAAGGCCGGCCCGAGCTGATCGACGCCAACACTCGCGTCGCGGCCACGGTCTATAGCCTCTCTTTCGCTCAGGCGCGACCGGCTGGCGTTGCGCGGGCACACGCCGCCGACTTGGTCGACGACATCACCGGTGGCCGTCAGGCACCTACTCCTGAAGCGTGGGCAACCGTAGCGGCCGCGCTACGCAGCGCATACACCCTCTTGCATGATGCAGCCACAGTCACCGCACAACAGAGCCGAGCGACAGCATAAGCGATCCATAGGCGCTCCATCCCTGGTATCCAGCCGCGCCCCATTACTTTTCCAAGTAGGGGGACATCGCCGGCGACACGTTAGCGGGATGGGCGGACGTGACGTGCGCGGCGATGACGCCATTAGCTACCGCGCCGGCGCTAGCCTATGCGTCACCCGTCGAGCGACGCGCGCGGGCGCGGCGGCCAGGGGCCGAGCGGCCGGGTGTCACGACGCGCCGGCGCGTGTCGGGTGCTGGCGGCGTTCCTGTGTCAACGCGACTGGTCGACGGCGGCCGACGCGGGCGGCATATGCGCCCGACGGTTGGTCCAACCCTGACCACCGAGCGAGGCGTGGCGGTAGCGCTCGATCTCGGCGCGCGCGACGAACAGGCGGGTGGCGTTGCCGCAGGGGACGCGGACGGCGGTGAGTTGGCCCTTCTGGATGTACTGCTTGATAGTAGTGGGGCGCAGGCCAAGTGCGGCGGCCGCGTCCTTCAGGCTCAGCAAGGTCGCGCGCGCGTCGGTCTCGTCGGTCTCGTCGGTGTCCATTGGTCCCCCTTCAGCTCTCCCTCTATCGGATAAGATAGCCGGAACAGCGGCCGGCGCCAAACCGTTCAGGAGTGGCCGTAGGCGTCTTGCGGGCGCTGAAATCGCTGTCCACAGCGCGGTCAAAGGTGGGCGTATGCGGTGGGTGAGGGGGGACGGATGCGAAGCTCACGGCGCTGACACCCATCAGCCAAAGGCGCCGGCGTCGGCCTATATCCGTCCCCCACTCCATGATCTTAATGCGCCAACAGCGCGTAAAGTTACGCGACGTTGCAACGACGCATGGCGCATCTGAGCGTGAGCGCCGGATCGACAATGCGTGCGCTCCCTGGCGCTCGTCGACGCCATGCGCCGCGCGCCGCGTCCCTGATAGACGTGGCGCGCGCGACGACGAACGTGGCGTATTAGGCCGCGCGCTGGCGGGAGGACAGGGCGACACGCGCTCGCGCGGGGATCAGGGAGGCGAGCCAGAGCAGGTTGCCCACGGCCAGAACCACCGCCGGATCGGCGTCGGCCATGTTGTGGATGCCGAAGGCGTTGGGGTCGGGATTGGCGACCGAGTAGGCGGCGATGCCGAGGAGCCCGACCGTGTAGAGCACGGCCAGGATCGCGACCCCGCGGCGCGCCCAGCGCGGCCCCTCGTCGTGGCGCTGCAGCAAGGGGAGAGCGCACAGGATGGTCAGCGCGATGGGCAGGGCGTGGAGGACCGTGGTGAACGTCTGCACTCCAAACGACGTGTCGGGTTGCGCGAAGTTGCCGGCGGTCCAGGCGAAGCCAGCGGTCATCAGGAGCAGGGCGGCGATGCGTTGAGTGGACATGGAACACCTCCCGGTGGACTACTCATGTGTGTGGAGCTTTCTATCGTCTAGCCCCGTCTGTCTCTATTGTGGGGGTTGGGCGACCGATGCGGTAGTGTGCGGAGTCAGGAGATGGGGGTGATAAATGTCACCTTGATCCGCTCCTAACCGCGCCCTATGATCGCGGATGGGTCGCGCCGATCTTTCCTCGCGTGACACTGACGAAGCGACACAGCTCGGACGCGCCCCGTCACTGCGCGGCGGTACAGTCAAGCGGGCGAGAGGCGAAGGTTTTCTACTTGGAAAAATAATAGACCGGCTCCCCTCCCCAAGCGCCCTGGAAACGCACGTTTCGGCGCCTTGTCCTGTCACTTTGTTCGCTTTCTGGCCCCTTATCTTGGGAGATCTATGGCCCGTTCGTCGCCTTAGAGTGGCCCGATCACCACGCTCTCCCGCGCAACTTCGACGACCCCTTGGTTACCCTCAGCATCGGGTTGATGTGACGGCCATCACCTTTCGTGAAGTGAACCCGTCGAGATCTGGGGCCGCTAACGGGCGCATCTGGTCGCTCCTTAGCCCTCTTCACTTCCCAGAAGGGCCATTCTGTCTAGTGAAACGGCAGCCACATGGGGCCACCGATCGAGCAAGATTAGGGGCCAGAAACCGAGCAAAATGACATTGTCCCGACTGACGATTATTTGGGGCGCATCTCCACGACGCCAGCGAGACCGCCACTTTCAGGCGTGACGCCGCGGCGACGTGCTGCTCCACACCCTGAAAGACGTTCGCTATATAGGGGTGCCGGCCGAATAAACATGTACCTATTTTGCCTCTGTTTTAGCCTCTTTTCCCCTTGATATTGTCACTATGTAGATAGTATAATTAGGATGTAGGGAATAAAAAAAGCGGGCTGCCCCCCTCCCTAGTCAAGAGTATTGGGCAGCCCGTGAGTGAGACCCCCTACAAGGGAGTTCACCTTATGGTAGCATAGGCCCAGGATACCCATACCTCCGCTATCCCCGCCCCAGGCGGGACGCGCCGCGCGCTCACCCCCCAGGAGCGCGGGCGGCTGGGCGGGCAGGCGACGTTCGCCCGTTACGGGCGCGCACACTACAGCCGCATCGGCGCGGTTGGGTTCGCCCGCGCTATCGAGGCAGGTTGGGGCGAGTATCTGCTAGAGAAGCTGGCCCCCTCCTACCGCGCCAAGTTCGGGCGCGATCCAGTGTTGGGGCGCAACAAGGCGGGCGACGCGGCCCGCGCCCAGGCGCGCAAGGCCATGCCCACCCTCGGCGTGTGCGCGTGGCTCGGCTGCACCGCTCAGGCGACCGAGCGACACCACATCGACGGCTGGCAGCAGAGCGCCGACACCTGCGGCCTGTGCGACGCGCACCACACGGAGCTAGAACGCCTGTGGCGGGATGCGCTCTGGCGCCACCGCCCCTATGCCCGCACGCAGGAGCCGCCCACCAAGCGGGCTATCGCCATCAGCGCCGGCGTCGGCCTCGACGACGCGATCCCCTTCTAACTCACACGAGGGCCGGCGTGCTTCCCCCACGCGCGCCGGCCCACCCCACCGTAGAGGAGAAAGCACCCATGGGCATGAACCAGATGATAGTCTTGCAGTCAGGGCGGGACACGCAGGAGGCGCAAGACGCGCCCGAGGCGCAGTCCTGCCCGTTCAACGCGGCCCCGACGACCCTCTTTGAGGTGATCGACCGGGCGGTCAGCGCCGTGATCGACCACCTCAACCGTTGGGACGACCTCGACGAGCGCGAGGGCGAGGACGAGGCGCACTTCGAGGCGTATGTCCGCTGGCGCGTCGCCATCATCGACGACGCGGCGGCCCAGGCGCTGACCCTCATGACCGGGGACAGCCTGGCCGACGAGGGGAGCCGCTGGCTCGACGCCCACGCGCGGGCCTAGCGCGACCGAGAGACCGACGCCGGCCGGGATGAACGCCCCGGCCGGCCATTTCACCAGGAGGATTGACCGATGATGAGGATGAACGCAGGCGCCGGCCGGCGCCGTGTGCGCAAGCCCCAGGAGTTGCCCCGCCCGACGCGGTACCATACGAGGGATACCACAAGGGGGAGGGGCCGCGTGCCGCTAGTCATCGACGGCATCACACATTACACCACGGCCGAGGCGGCCACCGCACTAGGCATCACGCAAGCGGGCGTCAAGTACGCGATCAGCCGAGGCACGCTGACCTCCGTGCCGGTCAACCCGCGCCTGAACATGGTGCCCGAGCCGAGCATCGAGGCGTACCGGCGCAACCACCTGGGGCAGCAGGGGCGGCCCAAGGGCGTGAAGAACAAGCCGAAGGCCGCGACGCCCCCGGACACCCCTTCTGCAGGGCGGGAGGGCGGCCGTTGATCACCTACGCCATGCGAGCGCCTTGAAGGCGATTGTGAACAACTTTGATGAAGCCGGCGTCTGTAGGATACAAAGGAGGGGTGCATTTATCTAGCCCGAGGGGAGAGGGGTTGGCATGGACGACCCGCGTGCGGGACAGCCGGCGCCGCGCCGGACATTCGCGGATTACCGGCGGGATGCGGGGAACTGGATCACGACCGCGTCGGGGGAGTTCTACCCCGATGTGATCGAGCCCGCGGAGAGCTTGTACGCGCCGGTGCTGGCCAAGTTCGGGCAGCTCTTAGATGTGTCGGGGTCGTCCGCAGAGCTTCTGCGCCACATTTCCGATGTGCGCGGTCCCATGCGCATACAGCTCTTGCGCGTGTTCAGGAAATATGTCTCGCCGCCCACGTCGGTCGAGATGCTCAAGCGCAAGGGGGACCTCGCCGGCATTATCGAGCGTTTCGGCCCGGAGTTCCGCGATATCGGCGCGGTGAGGGCCGCATTCAAGGCCCGGCCGGTTCCCGATGCGCCGCTCTCCGTCCTGCTGTGGGAGTACAAGGACCGCGGGCAGAAGGGGTACGAGTTGACCGATCTGTTTTTCGACGAGTTCGGGCTGCTGTTCCCCGACCTGTCGATCGACGGGCCACGGAGGGCCGGGCGCGACATCCTCATGCGCGAGGTGTTCGCCGACTTCCCGGCCCCGCGCCAACCCGTCGATTTCGTCATCAAGGAGAGGGATATCGTGCTCGCCATCGGGCTCGCGCGCTACGACTCGGACCGCGGCGGCGCCCAGGAGGATGATCGGACCAGCGGCTATAACAACACGGCCCGCATGATCCTCGACTACTGCGAGGCACGCGGGCTGCGCACGAAAGTAATGTTCTTAAACGACGGTCCTGGCCTCCTGCTCGGGTCAATGTGGAGGGACTACGCCGACCTGGAGGCAAGCAACCGGGGTAAAGTAATAGTGTTCACGCTGCGTATGTTCCGCGAGCGGGTCACGTTGGACTGGCTGCGTAGCTAGCGGAACGTGGAAGGTAGGGAAGAGTGGCAACCAGCATACCGGCGGCGCGTACTGGTGAGACACCAGGGGCAAGCATTCCTGGCAGGATAACGCTATCCTATCCGGGCAAGCGCCCTGAGGAGGAGATACGCCTCACGCCGCCCGTGCGCCCTGCTTGCCTGTGGACGCCGACGGACGACCCAGCAGAGGCTGGGCGCAACCGCCTGTACCACGGCGACAACCTGGGCGTACTGGCCGCGCTGCGCGAGGACCCGGACGTGCGCGGCCATGTGCGCCTCGTCTACATCGACCCGCCCTACGCAACCGGCGGGACGTTCGACTCGCGACAACAGGAGCACGCCTACGCCGACATGCTCGCGGGCGCGGAGTACGTCGAGGCACTGCGCGCGCGCCTGGTGCTGCTGCACGATTTGCTCGCCGCAGACGGCTCTATCTACGTCCACCTCGACGACTACATGGCGTGGCCCATGAAAATCGTGATGGACGAGGTGTTCGGAGCCGGAAACTACCGGAGCTGGATCACGCGCAAGAAGTGCAATCCCAAGAACTACACCAGCAAGACGTACGGCAACGTTTCCGACTTCATCCTGTTCTACAGCAAGGGCGACGGCTACGTGTGGCACCGGGCACTAGAGCCGTGGACCGCCGAGCGGGCAGACAAAGAATATCAGTTCGTGGACGAGCAAGGGCGCAAGTACAAGCGTGTTCCCGTCCACGCGCCGGGTACGCGCAACGGTGCGACTGGCGGCTCATGGCGGGGCAAAATGCCCCCTCCGGGCAAACACTGGCAGTACACGCCGGCCACGCTCGACGAGATGGACGCCCGCGGTGATATCTATTGGAGTAAGAACGGCAACCCACGGCGCAAGGTCTATTTCGAGGGTAGCGAGGGCGTGCCCGTCCAGGACATATGGCTCGACTGTCGCGACGTACATAACCAGAACACGCGGATCACCGGCTACCCGACCGAGAAACCATCAGCTCTGCTGCGTCGGATCATCGGCGCGTCATCCAATCCCGGCGACATTGTGCTCGACTGCTACGCAGGCGCGGGCACGACCCTGCACGTCGCTTCGGAGATGGGTCGGCGCTGGATCGGCGTGGACGACAGCACGCAGTCGATCATGACGATCCTACGCCGGCTCCGGCACGGGTTGCAACCGATGGGAGATTACGTCGCGCGGCGCGAGGGCGCGAACACGGCGCAACTCACCCTAGGCCTGGTCGCACCCGCCCTCATGTCCGGCGGCGACGCGCACGACATCATAGACGACTTCACGCTCTACGCCGCTGGGAGCGCGTCACCGCTCGACCGCGATAGATGCGCGCGCGTCTGGACGGGGGACGGCGCCTAATGATTGGCACCCCCGAGAATGTCCACATCCTCATGCGCTTCTCGGACAAGCTGCACGACGTCGATGATACCGTCAAGCTGCACCAGGTGTGGCGCTTATTTTCTAGGCGAAAATACTATTGCTATTATTTAATACCGCATGGTACTATCCATATTGGATAGCTATGTAGGGTTTACGGGGCATTTTCTCAGAGGCCCGCCATCCTCGGCGGGTAACTACCGGCCTCCCGGCCGGCCTCATCTACGGATCGGCACCACGCCGAAACCGTCTTAACACACCTTTCGGAGACCCCAAAGTGCCTATCGAGCGCCTCGACCACTTTGCTGCCTATGGCCTCGCTTTTACTACCCTCGCTGCTGGCTCTTTCCACCTCATCAGCGATCCACAGTTCCAGAGCATGGCTTGGATCATCACGTCGCTGACGGGGACCCATATCACCCGCCACATCGCCACCACATGGATCGTGCACCGCAGTGGCGACAACAAGCTGGAAATGGAGAAGGAGGAGCCAAACATCACGCTCGTCGCCTAACCGTTCGCTGACCTCGTAGCCCTCATAGATCCAAACCAGGGCTGGTGGTACCGCCAGCCCTGGCTTCACCTCTACCGACGAGCTCGCTCTTGCTGTCCTAACAGGCCAGTTTACTATTGGGTCTAGTGAGCGATACGTCCCTGGTATCGCTCGGGACGGTCGTTCAGGCGGCCCACGGCAACCGGGATGAGTGAGCACGGCGGGCGGGCGGACCTGCGATAAAATAGCACAAACGTTCTGCGTTCCAGGACGATCCGCGCGCCAGCGGCAAGAGTAAGGGGGGGCGGCGTGACGACGAACACAACGAACGGGAGGGGTAGCGCGCTCGCACCTACCACAACCACCACTGGCGCCCCGGCCTCGGCCGCACCGGAGGCTACGCCTGCGACTGCACGGCACCCCGACGCGCTCGACCTGCCGGGTTTAGGGACCGCAGTTACGGCCCTGGGGGCGGCCGGCGTGGCGTCCTACGTACTCGGGGTGCTCGTCCTACAGCAACAACTCGCGCGCGCGGGCTCCCTCGACGTGGCGACGGCGTGGCAGGCCGCCTTCCTGGTGCCGCGGCCGACCGTTGTGCTCCACGCGGCGCGCGCCGTGGGGTCGCCAACTTCGTTGGTCGTCGCCGGGTTTACCCTTGTCTCCGCTTTGGCGACGCCCGTAGCCGCCTGGGTCGCGCATCTGACCGCAGCGAACCGTCCTTGGCGGGCCGTCGGCTTTCGGGGTGCCCTCCTGACGCTCTATCTCGGCGCGATCTTCCTCGTTGCACAGGTCCTCCCCTACCCACATGGGGTCCCGCTTTGGGCGGCCGTCGCCGCGGGGCTCGGGGCTGGCTATGGGGGGAGCCTCATCGCCCGTGGCCTCGGCGAGGGGGGCGCGTTCTCTCGGCGCGCGCTGTGGGGCCTCCTCGTGCTGTACCTGTCGTCGCTGCTCGTCGCCTACTTCACCTTCGCGGCGCAGCGCCCCTTGCTGGCGCCCGCCACCGCCACGTACCCCGGTGGCCGCGTGCAGCACGGCCTCTACTTGGCCCACGCCGATGGCTATTGGTGGTTGGTTGTGCCGCCAAGTGCGGGGCGTCGCGGGGCCGTCGTGCCGATACGCGATGGCAGCGCGGTTGCGGTTGTCGGGCGCTGAAACGGGGCGCGCCGAGACAGGGATTGGTCCGTCCTCAGGCGGGATACGTCCGATAGAGCAATAGTATCGGACAGATCTTGTCGGCTATACTGGGGCATGTGTTTGAGGAAGATGATGCGGTAGCGTAACTGTCCCGCTCTAGGTGACTAAGCTACTGACGCGGGGTGGCCTCTTGCTAGATGTGTGGACGCAGCGCGATATTCGCGGCATTCGTGGCCAGGGGGGAGAGCACCATGGCAGCACCGAAGAGCGGGCCGCCGGGGCCTGGGTTCTGGACGAGGATTGAGGACGCGCTCGAGTACTGGGGAGTAAAGGCAAACCACATCGCCGCGATTACTGCCGTTATCGTTGGTGTCGCCATTGTCGGGACGTGGGGTATGTCTCACGTTGCAGTCGGACCCTTTGGTCCTCACAAATCGACGGCAACGCCCACGGTGCCTGCACCGACGCGCACCGCTGGTCCGCGCAGGCATGTCATCTTGCCTTCAGCGCCTACAGCGGTGCCGCCTACGGCGACGAACAGCCCCACTGCTGCGGCGGCTACGTCGACGGCAACAACGACACCGGCTAGCCCGACACCTCGCCCCAAACCGACCAGTCCCCCGAGGCCTACGTCGCGGCTCTTGACCTACGGCGACCTGTTCAGCGCGACGCCGGCGGACTTCCCGCGCGGCGGCATCGACGGCGCGCAGAGCGCCCAGATCGGCGGCGTGACCTACACGGCGGCGGCCAAGGGGTCGATCATCACCATAGCCACGGACACTAACGCCAACGATGGTTCCAGTACGGGCGCTTTCAGCACCAGCAAATACCCTGGCGCGCAGGCGTTGCGGTTCACATATGGTTGCCGTGACGACTCCGACCAGGGCGCGAGCGCGGGCTTGCAGGTGCTCGGGGACGACCAGCCGCTGCTCGATCAGACCCTGGCGATGACACAGGCGGTGGCGGCGGCCCAGGTCACCGTCCCGCTCGACGGCCACAAGGTTATCAAGTTCGTTTCCTCGCAGGTGAGCGGCCAGTGCTACATCGCTGTCGTCAACCCCACGATTCTACGCCATAAAGCAGGAGGTCGTGGCTCGTGATCGATCCAATCTCCTGGGACAGGACGATCATGCCCACAAGCTTATTGTGGCGCGAGTTCTTGTTCAGACCCATGGCTGTCCGTCCTTCCCCTGATACGGGCGCAGGGTATCCGCCGTTCGCGCGGCCCAACGTTATTGTCGCAGGGACTGCCAGGGGGATAGCGCATGGATGAGACTAGCGCCGCCCCCAACCGCGATTTGATCGTCGCGGGGGAGGTTGTCGCCGCTACGCTCGCCGTGATCGAGGCGCAAGCCCGCGACTACGCGCGCGAGGCCAAGAGCAAGAACACGCGCCGCGCCTACGCGAGCGATTGGGCCGACTTCGCCGCCTGGTGCCAGGCCCATAGCCTGACCCCCCTGCCGGCCGCGCCCGCCACCGTCGCGCTCTACCTTACCAGCGCCGCCGAGCGGTATAAGACCTCGACGCTCGGGCGCCGCCTCACCGCGATCTCCCAAGCGCACCGCGCCGCCGACCACCCCTCCCCCACCACGAGCGCCACCGTGCGCGCCGTGGCGTCGGGCATCCGCCGCGCGAAGGGGACGGCGCAGCAGGGCAAGGTTGCGGCCGTCACGGACGAGGTGCGCCTGATGGTCGCGGGCCTGCTCCCGACGCGGCGTGGCCGGCGCGATCGCGCCCTGCTCCTGCTCGGCTTCGCCGGCGCGTTCAGGAGGAGCGAATTGGTCGCCCTAAACGTCGCTGACGTGGAGGAGAAGCCCGAGGGCCTGGTGGTGACGCTGCGCCGCTCGAAGACGGACCAGGAGGGTGAGGGTCGTAAGGTGGGCATCCCCTACGGCGGCCACCTCCCGAGCTGCCCGGTCCGTGCGCTGCGCGCCTGGCTGGACGACAGCGGCATCGTCGAGGGGGCACTGTTCCGGGGCGTCAAGAACGACGGCGCGCTGCTCGGCCGGCTCTCCGATAAGGGCGTCGCCCGCGTGGTGCAGCGCCGCGCCGCCGCCGTGGGCCTCGACCCCAAACGCTACGGCGGACACTCGCTGCGCGCCGGGCTGGCCACCGCCGCCGCTGCCGCCGGCAAGAGCGAGCGCGCCATCATGGCGCAGACCGGGCACAAGAGCTCGGCCATGGTGCGCCGCTACATCCGCTCCGGCGAGCTGTTCTCCGACAACGCCGCGGCGGGCTTGGGGCTCTAGGCGGCCGGCGATGCGACGCCTGGGACGCCTGAGCCGGACACTGCCCCCCGCCGCCGCGTCCTTCCGCGTCTACGTCCGGCTGCGCAGCGTGGACCCCGCGCGCGACCGCGACCGCAGCTACACGCTCACCTGGACCCTGGCCCTCTTCGAGGGCGGCGCACTGGTACGCTGCTGGGGCCGCACCGGCGGCGCCGAGCACACCCGTAGCGACTACTACCCGGATCGTGCCGGCGCGCAGGCCCACGTCGAGGCGATCCTGCGCCGCCGCCTGCGCCACGGCTACCGCGTTATCACTTGGGAATAGCCAACAGGACAAACCGGCTGTCGGGTGCGCCCCACGATTGTGAGATGAAGCCTGCGACTGCGGTCGCAGGGCAGCCGACGGGCATTGCGGTGCTACAGGACGGGCGTGACGCCCGCGCGCCCAGCCCGACCAGTCGGCGTCTGCTGCCCTGCGACCGCAGTCGCAGGCCCACGGCGCTCACTATCACAATCGTGGGGCGCACCCCCGGCTGTCTGGCTGTCTGGACATCTAGCTGCTTAGTAGTTTAGACTGCTCTATGTCTGAACATTCTAACGTTTGGACTCTTAGCTGTCTAGTTGGTAGGTGATGTATGACGACACTCGCGATCATTAATCAGAAAGGCGGCAGCGCCAAGACGACCACGGTCGTCCACCTTGGAGCGGCCCTCGCCGCCTTGGGGAAGCGCGTGCTCCTCGTCGATATGGACCCCCAGGGGCACCTCGCCGAAACGTTTAACATCTCCGCGCGCGCGCTCGACCGGGAAATGTCGACGGTGCTCATGCGCAAGGCTCCGCTGCGGGACGTCATCGTAACGGTTCGCCCGAACCTCGACCTGGCACCCAGCAACATCCGGTTATCTTACAGCGAGCCCGACCTGCTGCGCAGCCACCGGCGCGAGGATCGCTTGAAAACAGCCCTGGCTACGGTCCAGAGCGACTACGATGTCGTCCTGATCGACTGCCCGCCCAACCTCGGCCTGCTCACGGTCAACGCCCTCTCGGCCGCCCGCTACGTGCTGATCCCTATGGCTGCCGACTTCTACAATATGCTCGGCGTGGGCCTGTTCCTCGAAACGCTCGACGAGATGCGCGCCGAACTCAACCCCGACCTCCAGGTGCTCGGCCTGCTCCCGACACGTTATGACAAAAGGACGGCCAACGCGGCCGAGATCCTGGAACGCACGCGCGCCGACCTGGCCGGCGTTATCCCGATCTACGACGTGGTGATCCCCGAGACCGTGCGCTTCCGCGAGGCCGCCGCGAAGGGGCAGACCATCTACGAATACGCACCGGACTCGCCGGGCGCCGCAGCCTACACCCACGTCGCCGAGGAGGTCGCCGCCCATGTCTAACCGCAAAACGCTCGACGGGCGTCCATCGATCTTCCGGCGCTCGATGGACGAGGCGACGGGGGAGCAGGACAGCCAGACTTCGGGGCGTCTGGATGCTCAGACGCTTGAACAGCCAGACGGCCAGGAGGCTAGCCAGCCGGACGGCAAGACGGCCAAGGTGCAGCGGATCAAGGCGACGTTCTACTTGGAGCCGGCGGATATCGTCGCCATCGACCACATGCAGACCAAGGAGTTCACGCGCACCGGTAAGAAGCCCGAGCGGTCGCAGCTCGTGAGCCGAGCGATCCAGGCACTTATAAAACAGCAGGACGGCTAGACGGCTAGACATTCAGACAGATAAGAAGCCTGATGTTTGAGCGTCTAGCTATCTGAGAGGCTAAATGGCAGGGGTGGTTTATGGGTGACGATGGTCCCGGCGATCTAGAAGTTGTGCTGCTCTTCTAGCCAATCGTGCGTGAGGCCCGCCGTCTAGCCAAGGGCCTGCGTGCTTTCCCAAATCAGGCCCGCTCGCTGGCGCGGAGCAAAATCGCTGCGTTGGAGGCTGCGGCCGAGATGTTGTAACTGATCGCGGGGCCGGAGATGCCGCAACGCCGGTCGGGCAACTAGGGGGTGTGCCGGCTGCGGCCATGGGCGCAGGTCGATGACTAGGGCCGCATGGTGCAAGACCGCGCAGAGCAGATCAGGGTAGGGGAATGGTAGCAACTCGACATAAACAGCATGGAGTTCAACCTCCACACGCCTTCACACCTCGCCACTCATCATCACGATGGCGTCGGATATGCAACTAGTTGTCATTATGCGATAAAATACATTGCATGCCCACTGTAAGTGCGGTAAGATGAGCAGCATGAGAGGTACCACTATGTCCTAGCACCCCGTGCTAGATGCACGAAACCCGCCGGTGTGACCCAGCGGGTTATAACTAGTCTTTAATATTGGTCGGCTCTGGTGCGCAAGGCTTCCAAACCACCCACCAAGCCGCTAGATCGGGTCCGAAAACTCGACCGGGCTTCCACCCCCGGAAAAAGTTCTCGGGACTCGCAAGGGAGCTTTATGCTTCCGAGGAGTACCTATGAGCAATCATACGGGAGTGGTGGCTGCTTGTCAAACGCAGTCCCACATCCCCAGGTCAGAAATTACACCCTCCCCCCCGCCGCCCGAGACCATCGACCGGCGGCTGGTCCACCGCTACGGGGCCTGGCTCCTTACTGGAGGCTACACGGCGCTGCCGACCTACGCGTGGGTGTACTACGCGCGGCTCGGCGTGAGCGAGGCCGAGATGGTGCTTATCGCGCAGCTCTGCACGTACTGGTGGAGCGCGCGCGATCCGTTCCCTGGCGAGGCGGCGCTAGCCACGCGCATGGGCAAGACGGTGCGCACGATCCAGGGCTACCTGCGCTCGCTAGAGGGGAAGGGGCTACTGCACATACAGACTCGACTATCCACTCACGGGCGGCAGTCCACGAACGCCTACGACCTGCGCCCGTTCTTCGCGGCCGTCGAAGGGCTCGCCCGGCTCGACGGCCTGCTCCCCGCCGACGACGCGGCCCCCCTAACGCTAGCAACCGGCCATGGTGACGGTAGTCTCGACAACGATGCGTGCAATGTCGGGCCATGTGACCATACCAATAGGGCACGGAGGACAGCGGAACGGGAGTCGCTATGTGCAGACGCGACGAGTGTTAGAACAGAAAACCGGCATAAGGTCGCTGGCACCCCGACCACGGGGGAGGACGAAGGATCGCGCACAGGAGGGGTGAAGAATCCTTCACCCCAAGTAAACCCAATCGAAATAGAACACTTCGATCTCGATTCGATACCCCCTACCCCCGCTAAACCAACACTGACCACGACGACCCGCGCTGAGGCTCGGCGACCGACTAGCGCGGACCCGGACGACCAGGCGCTCGCGGTCGTGATCGCTGACCTGACCGCCGAGTTGGGGGATGATGCGCCGCGCTCGAGTCTCGGCCGCGCCCGCAACCTGTGCCGCGACGCCGGCGTGTCGCCCGCCCGCTTCCTGCGCCTGCTCGACGAGGCAGCGGCCCGGACGCGCGACCGCCAGGCCAGCATCGTCAAGCGCCGGCGCGACGGCCACGCCCCCAACGGCATGCCCTACCTGTTCGCCGTCCTAACCGACCTGCTGCACCCCGCGCCGCCCCGTATGGCCGACGCCAGCCCGGACGCGGATTGCCGGCGATCCGGCCCGTCAGGTCGTCGTCGACGCCGGCGTGACGACGACCGTGGTGAGCCCGTCGGCTCCTATGCGGCGTGGTCCGACAGCCCTGACCGCCTACCGATTACCGAGGAGCACGCGGTCTGGCACACGGTACTTGACGAGCTGGCCCACCTGCTGACGACGGAGAACTTCAACGCGTGGCTAGCCACGACGCGCGTCCTTGACCAAGAGGGGGAGGTGCTGCGGGTCGCCGTTCCCGCCGCGTTCAACAAGACCTGGTTGGAGCAGAAGCTGGCCGGCAAAGTCGTGGCCGCGTTGCACAAGATCGACGACGACACCCTCGCTATCGGGCGCGTCAAGCGCGTGGAGTACATCGTCGATCCAGCCGCGTGCGCCCCGACCACGGTCGCAGGGCGGGCATCCTGATCCACGACATGGTCAGCGGTATCAAGTTTCGGGAGAGCCAACGAATCGTGACGGGCGGCCTGCTAGTTGGCAAATCGGCAAATCGGGTGCACCTCGAAATAGTGGAATTGTGCGGGAAACAAACGCCTGACGCTCCTATGTCAAGGGATAAGCCGCGTGAGCGTCATTACGCGGCTTGGACGAACGAGGATGATGCCTGATGAGACACACACTCCTGCCACACACGCCAGATGGCA
>JAABUL010002127.1_pt1 | contig 34264 bp, 36 predicted proteins | sample 5559151 | NCBI WGS metagenome assembly JAABUL01 (sample SAMN10711876, study PRJNA513368) | rock metagenome | isolation source: Antarctica rocks | place: Antarctica: Victoria Land, Pudding Butte sud | reverse complement strand
GATACGGCGCTGCAGCCCTATTTCAACAGATTGGAGGGAGCCCTTGACCGCTGGATCGACCAGGCCAAACTTGCCGCCTAAACTTGACGCAATCGCACGATATGTCCCTGTTCAAGACATCTAGCCAACCGGACACCGAGAACAAGAAACGAACGGGCTCGTCACCGAGTATGTTAACGCTGCGCGGATCGGTATGGCTAATAACAAAGTCAGCAAAGTATTGAAATTTGGGTTCGCGTGCACCCTTAAGCCGAAAATATGCCCCGTCCACTGGCTGGTCGCTGATAGCGGTTGCTGGGATGACCTGATCAGAGTGGAGGGGAGTTACCATGCGCACTTGGTGGTGAAAGCTTCCCACCTGTAGGGATACCACCTCGAATGCGCTTGCAAGGTCCTCGATATGATCGACCGTGCGGAGAATGATACCAACGCGTTGAGCTAACTCGACTGCCGGTTCTGCAAACCCTGTTGTTGACACGGCAAAGACCTTGTCGAATTGCTCCGCCACCTTGATCCCATAGAGTTCATTGATCCAATCTCGCGGCGCGGCGCCCGCCGACGGTCGATCACGACAAGATATAAGCCAACGAATCGTTGATGAGCCGAATGGCCCCGTGATATAGATGTCGTATTCGGCGTATTGCGTTCCACTCGGGAGGAATTCACGCCGCCGCTGTTTGACGGTCACGCCTTCGGGTGCGAGGTGCGTTTCAAGTCGATGCACTAGCGTTTCTAATTGTTCTCCAGTATTCTGATGCCTTTGAGTCTTCGGTTTGTGAGGCTTCTTGCGCTTGCCGCTCATCGCCCCATCTCAAGATGGACGACAAGTAGGGCAGCGATGGGTACAGTGCTACACTGAGAGCGCATCCAGACCTTCAAGCACCTAGTATCACGGCCGTGAGCGTTGGCGCGCTGCCCGGCCTTTTCTATATCCCTAGTCTACTCCACTGCCAACCCTGCCCGTATGGGGCGGCGGGGCTATGTTAGGCACCTATACTGTAAGCAGCGGCTCACGAGCCTTCCACATGGTCACAGGATCGAGGAGGCTGGCATGGAAAATCTGACCCTGAACGAATTGGAACGCTTCGCCACGGACGAGACCATCACACTGGACGATCTGACTCAGTTGCGGCACCGGGCTGAGGCAGATCCGGCAACATGGATGGTATCGCCAGGGAGTGCTCGCGTTGGTGACGAGCCCATGGAGCCGATTACGCTCAACTTCTTCCACAAGCCCACACAAAAGTCATACGGCTTTGGGTATGCCAAGCTAAACGACATCTGGTACAAGGTGCCGTAGCGTTGTGCATCGTCGCGCATCGCAGGCAACCAAGTCGAGCATAAGAGGTAAAGCATGAATCGCGGCAACATGGCGGCAGAGCTAACATGCATCCTACCTGATGCCTCTTTTCTCATCCAGCCCGACCAGTCCTATCCACCTCTTATAAATTTTGAAAGCCACTACCAGTCCGCGGGCGTCTTTTACGCGATGCGTGATCTGCTCCTTCAGCAAGACCCATCGTTTGCCTCCACTATTAGTGAGCTGACAGCCACCCAGCAATTGACACTACTCTTGCGCCACAAGCAGCAAGTTGCTGAATCACTGGATGCTGACGATATCACGGGACTGGTACGACGCCTTAAGGCCATGCCAATCGAGCATAGAGAGATCTTCCGCCTCTTGCATGACATGGGGGCTGTTCCTGGATTCCCGGTATTGGTTGGACCCTTTACAGTCCGCACGCAACAGGACCTTAAGAGCCATATTGCTTCCCGCTACCCACACTGCACTCCCCGCCGCATTGATGATTTAGCTAGATATGCTCCGCCAGACACAGCTGTGGTAAGTATCGCCCTTGAGACGCGGGATGCGGATCGGGCGCAGGAGCGCGCAGACATGTGGTTTAGTCGTTTCGGTTATCTGATGGCGTATATAACTGGGTCGCAAGGTACGACGCGCGGCGCGGCAGTCCTCAACGTGCCAAGCACCGTTCCTGAAACGTCACTAGTTCTATCAGGCACTGATGCGCGAAGTGCAACGCGCATGACAACGGGTCTTCCCAGTATAGGAATGTTCTACTTAACTGACCCGGTTCGCGGCTTTGATCGTATCTGGGATATCGTCACGCGCTGGGGAGAGGATAGTGCGACCAAAGGTAAGGGTGACCTTCTGGAACGACGCATCCTCAATGCCGTCGAATGGGTCGGCAGGGGAATGCGCGACCCGGATCCAATTAGAGCATTCGTCCAATACATGATCGGGCTAGAAGGTTTGTTCACCTCGCGCGACAAAGACACTCCCGTCACGCATCGCCTCATAGAGTTCTCTGCATTTGTTGGGGGCACGGACAAGAACCGACGACGAGAGATCGCACGCGAAGCTAAGAACCTATATGCTAAGCGGTCAGACATTGCCCACGGAACGGAGGCCACTGTTACACCTGAAGACCTTTATCGAGCGTGGAAGTTTGTTAGCCAGCAGATAACGTCTCTCCTCGTCGATGAGGAACTGCGGGGCATGACAGACTACAGGCAACTTCAGGACTGGGTCGAGGATCGCAAATATCGGTAGCGGCATAGTAGTCATGGCCGAAAAGGCCATCCGCGCCTTGCTGGGCGATGGATCATTATGCGTTCGCTCATACAGGCGACATCCCAGATGAGCACACACGGCGTGCCGATGATCCTCGCATTCACGCCTGGTTTCGGTCGAATGCCCAGCGCGCATTGCACTCGACATGATCGGTACGGCACCACACTACCGCCTTTCGGTATCCGCATGGCGCTATCAGTAGTACCAGCGGCTCACGCCGTCGCATGGATAGCCGACGCCTCCGACGTCCAGTCAGGCGCAGATAGCGTTTTCGGCCAGGACAGCCATTTCCCCGTTGCACGTCGGTGATGAAGTCGAAGTCGTTGGCCTGGCCCTGGAGGAATGCCGGCACGAGATGTTCTTGGAGACATCCTGGGAGCGGCACACCCTGGCCGTGCCCTTAGCCCAACGGGAGGGCCCGACGGCCGATGAGACTACGCAGCAAGATAATGGGGCCTCGCGGCCATGAGGGTATGCGCCATTGGGAAAGGAGCGGATCATTCTTGCACGCCGTCGTCACGTGTTACGAGCGACCGCGTGGGCAAAGATCACCGCTGCTTCCTGTTGCATCTGGGGCAGGACGTGGCTGTAGGTCTGCAACGTTAGCGAAATGTTGGCATGGCCCAGGCGCTCGCTGGCCACCTTTGGGTGGACGCCGTGCTGCATCAGCAGCGTTGCGTGCGTATGCCGCAGTCCATGGAACGGGATGCGCTGCACGCCGGTCGCCTTGACCAGCTTGACGAAGCGGTGGTAGAGATTATTGGGGTCGATCGGGCTGCCCACGTTATTGGCAAAGACCAGGTCGTGATCGCGCCAGTCTGGGCCAACCAGCAGCCGCCGCTCGTTCTGACACTGCCGGTGTTCCCGCAGCGCCTGCACACACAGCGGGTCAAGAGCGATAGTACGGCGACCGCTCGCCGTCTTCGGCTCCGAGGTTTGCAGCTGTGATTTGACCGACACGACTCCCTGGCGCACGTGCACGACGCCGGCTGCTAGGTCGACGTCTTGCCAGCGCAGGCCCAGCAGCTCGCCGCGCCGCATCCCTGTGTAGAGCGCGATGAGCCAGACGGGGCTGTAGCTATCGTCCTCCACGGCCGCGAGGAACCGCTGGACATCGGGTACGTCCCACGTCTTGATCGGCGGTCGGGTTGATTTGGGTGGGGCGACGGACTCCGTCACATTACGTGACACCAGCCCCAAGCCCACTGCCTCTTTGAGGGCTCGATGCAGGATAGCGTGGACGTAGCGCACCGTGCGCGTCGATAGGCCCGTATGCCGCAGTCCTTTGTCACTCTGGAGAAGCGAGCTATAGAATGCCTGTACCTGGGCCGCATTGAGCCGTTGCAAGGACACGGAGCCCAGTCCCGGTACGATATACAGTCGCACCTTCTGCTCGTAGCTCTCGAGCGTGGTGGCCCGCACACGATGACGGGCGCTTGTATCGAGCCAGTAGGTGATGTACTCGCCCACGGTCATCCGTGAGTTAACGACAGCGGTGCCGCGTTCGATCTCCACTACCCACTGCGCCATCCCGGCCTGGGCCTCGCGCTTGGTCTTGTACGTGCGCTGCGGTTGCCGGCGCTTGCCTGTCTTTGGGTCCAGCATGTCCACCCGGACGCGCCAGCTGACCGTGCCGTCCTGACCAACTTCCTTGAATATACTGCCCTTGGCCATTGTGCTTCCCTTCCCGTGCTTACGGTTATACCAGTCGTGGGGCGCTAGTCAGGCCGCACCGATCGATGCTGGATAGCTACATTTTGCTGCGGCTCTCCTGCCGATCCGGCGGAGGCGAGGTGGTCCACGACCGTACGAGGGATGAGGACGCGCCGCCCGAGGCGGACGCTGGGTAATTCGCCGTTGTGGACCATGTCCCAACACAGCGTCAGGCCAACGCCGAGGAGCCGCGCTGCCTCTGGAACGGACAGCAAGAGCGGCGGTTGGTTCTGATCGGGGTGCTGCCGCCTCACCTCGCTCGTTGTCTTGACCGATACCATTCTCCGTCCTCCTTGCCGTTCGCCCCTGCCTTCTTGCCACGGTGCATACTGTGCTCTACTAATTATCATACACTATAAAGCTAAAAGATGTAAAATAAAGAGGCGGTGCGCACCGCCCGCACAAATCGTCGGCCGTCCATGACGCTCCGCGGGCTGCGACCTGCGTGCGCGTCGCGTACTGTACCGGCCTGGAGGTTAGCCGTGCCCCTGAAACGTCCAACCACCACGCCGATGCCCGACGAGATCTTCGATGAGTGGGCACCTCTATTGGGCAAGGCTGAACTCAAGGTGCTCCTCTACATCGTGCGTCGCACGCTTGGTTTCCGCAAGTGCGCCGACGCGATCAGCCTCACGCAGTTTACAGATGGGATCGTTACGCGCGATGGCCGCGTCCTCGACCGGGGAAGTGGGATCACGAGCCGGCACAATGTCATTAGCGCCCTGAAAAGCCTTGAAGAGAAAGGGTTGATCCGTGCCAGACCCGGACAGACGGCGGCCGGCGACCACGCAGTCACGGTCTATGCTCTGTGGTGGGAGGGTGACGACACGACGGGCTCGTCGACGCGGGGTAGTGCCGTACCAGAACCACCAGGTGGTTCCGCAACAGCACTACGGTGGTACCGTGGCGATCACGAGGTAGTGCCGCAGCAGAACCACGGTAGTGTCGCAGTGGCACCCACAACAAACAGCCTCTCAACAAACAGCCAACAAGACAGTATGTCAACACGCACGTCCACCCGCGCGGAAAGGACAGACGGGAGACGAGACCATGCTCATGACGGCGCACACGGAACTGAATCGTCGCGCGACTCGGTCGATCCCTTATGGCAAGAGGTTCTGGATGATCTGCGTGAATCTATGACCGCCGACAACTATGCTACGTGGTTCGCAGCCGCACGCGCCGAGCCGCGTACAGGACCCGTGTTGACCGTGCAGGTGCCGACAGCGATGCACGCGCAGTGGCTCGACACAAAGCTTCGATCGCGCGTCGAACAGGCCTTACGGCGTCTGGGGCAGTCCGACATCCAGATTGTCTTTCAGGTAGCGCCATGATGCCGTTGCTACCTTGTCGCGTGGGTCGCCCATCACGTACGCTTCAAGGCAGTGATACTGCCAGGGAGAGAGATGCGATGACGGTTGGGGACATCATCAGCACGGGACGCAAGCGGGCCGGCCTAACCCTAAAGGAGGTCGCGTCCCAGGTCATGAAGGACGATGGTGCTGCCATCTCTATCACCTACCTGAACGACGTCGAACATAACCGTCGCCCAGCGCCGTCACCGGCCCTGCTGAAACAATTGGCCAACACGCTCCACCTCTCATACGAATACCTGCTGTTCCTCGCGGGCGATCTGCCCGACGACCTTCAAGACGACTCCTATACCCCCGAGGCGGTCGAGGCAGCTTTCCAGGCGTTCCGACGGACCCTCAAAGAGCAATCGCCGTCGACCGACGAGTAGGATCGGGCCTCTGGAAAGAGTAGGCTGCGCATTCAGGCCTTGACGTAACACACACTAATAGAACATAATTTCTACTATTGCGGTGATGACGACGCTTGTTGTTGTGGTATCGTCGGGGCGAGAAGGGGGTGGTGAGATGCGTTGGGTACGGGATGGCACGGGACGATTCAGGTGGAGACCATTTCTCGAGGCCGGCGAGATCGATGTTTTCTGTGAACGACGCATCCGGCGGTTCTTGTTCGATCATTACGGTGACGTCGCGTATCCTCTCTCCACCGATGATCTCACGCGCCTGATCGAGCAGGACGTGGATGACCTCGATCTCTTTGCCGATCTCTCGACACTCGGGGATGACAGCGCTATTGTCGAAGGGGTGACGACGTTCGTGCCTGGGCGCCGCCCAAGCGTCCAGATCGCGCGTCAGCTCTCGGAAGATCCGCGACAGGAGGCGCGCCTACGTACAACGCTAGCGCACGAACTTGGCCATGTACTCCTGCACGACTTCACGGGTGAGCGAGAGGATGCGCCGCGGCCGCGGCAAGCTGATGACCCTGATACAGCGACGACGACATGGTGTACCCCATGGGTGATCGGAACGGGGTCGCGTGTGGATTGGATGGAGTGGCAGGCCAACTATGCGAGCGGCGCTCTGCTCATGCCTCGCGCGGCTGTATGGCAAGCGATGCATCCCTTTGTTGAAGATGAGAGCAACACGGCACCACCCCTGCGCGCGTGTCTAGGTCCGATGGTCGATTGGATGCAAGGCCATTTCCTCGTCTCGGAGGCCGCAGCGTATGTGCGGCTGCGCCAGCTCCGGTATCTGCCCGGTACAGGTAGCCTGCCCTCGCCGGTGTTCGACACCCCTGGATGAGCCGCCGACGGCGTATTCTCGTGGCCCAGGACATGCTGAAGGACGGTAGGGACTAGCGCATCCACAGCGCCTATTGCCCCGAGTCCTGCGATTCTACAGCAGCTCTCACGTTGTCCTTCACATGAAGGCGGAAGGTATATCGACACGCATGAACTATCGTACGCTTGGCCGAACGGGAGTCAAAGTCAGCCCCTTATGTCTCGGAGCCATGATGTTCGGTCAGTGGGGGAACACGGACCACGAAGACTCGATCCGCATCATTCACCGCGCCCTTGACGCGGGGATCAACTTTATCGACACAGCCGACGTGTACGCCGCCGGCGAGTCGGAGGAGATCGTCGGCAAGGCCCTGGCCGGCGGGAAGCGCGAGAACGTCGTCCTCGCCACCAAAGTACACGGCTCCATGGGCGACGATCCCAACCAGCAGGGCAATTCGCGCCGCTGGATCATCACGGAGTGTGAGAATAGCCTGCGCCGCCTCGGGACCGAGTGGATTGACCTGTACCAGATCCACCGCCCGGCTTCGGACACCGACATCGACGAGACGCTGGGCGCGCTCACCGATCTGGTGCGGGCCGGGAAGATTCGCTACTTTGGCAGTTCCACGTTCCCTGCCTACGAGATCGTGCAGGCCCAGTGGACGGCGGAGCGGCGAGGACGCGAGCGCTTCATGTGCGAGCAGCCGCCGTACTCGATCCTGGCGCGCGGCATCGAAGCAGATGTCCTCCCGGTCTGTCAGGAGTACGGCATGGGCGTGATCCCCTGGAGCCCGCTCGCCGGCGGGTGGCTCTCTGGCCGGTTTGGGTCTGGGAAGGACAACTCCAGCCGACGCGCGGAGCGTCTGCCGGCCCGCTATGACCTGTCCGATCCTGGCAACCAGCGCAAGCTCGAGGCCGTCGATAAGCTGCAGGAGGTGGCCGACGAGGCAGGTCTCAGCATGGTCGATCTCGCCCTCGCCTTCGTGCTGAATCATCCTGCCGTCACGGCGCCGATCATTGGACCACGGACGATGGAGCACCTGGAGTCGCAGCTGGGCGCCGTCGAGATCACGCTGGACGCCGCTACGCTCGACCGCATCGACAGGATCGTGCCGCCCGGCATCAACGTCAACCCCGTCGACGCGGGCTATCAGCCGGCGGCGTTGACTGAGTCACGCCTGCGCCGCCGCTCGTGTCGATAGCGAGTAGACCGGACTCCGAGTCACGGGCCGCGCCATCGGCCACCTCTGGCGGTGATGGTGCCCTCTCGCCCCGCCTGGTCTGGGTCTTTGCCGTGGCCTGTGGTCTTGTCGTCGCTAATCTCTACTACGTCCAGCCACTGCTCAACACGATCGCCGCGACGTTCCAGGGCGGCAGCGGGACCGTGGGGGTGGTGGCGACGCTGACCCAGGCCGGGTACGCGCTCGGGCTAGCCTTCGTCGTCCCGCTCGGCGACCTGCTAGACCGTCGCCGTCTCGTCGTCGTGGTTCTCTGTGCGACGGCGTTTGCGCTGCTCGCTGCCGCAGCGGCGTCCTCGCTTGTGATGCTTGCTGCGGCGTCGCTGCTGATCGGCCTCACCTCGGTCGTGGCTCAGGTCCTGATCCCGTTCGCGGCTAGCCTTGCGGACGAGGTCGAACGCGGCCGCGTCGTGGGCCGGATCATGAGCGGGTTGCTCGTCGGTGTCCTGCTTGCACGGACCGTCAGCGGGCTCGTCGCCCAGGCGGCGTCGGTCGTACTGGGGCATGCGGGCTGGCGGGCCGTCTATGTGATCGCCGCCGTCCTAATGGTCGCTCTCATCGTTGTGCTGTGGCGCACGTTGCCGCGACCGGCGCGGCCGTCTAGTCCGGAGCGGCAGTCGTATGCACAGCTCCTGCGGTCAATGGGGCCACTGGTGCGTGAGGAGCCGGTGCTGCGCCGCCGCGCGGTCTATGGCGCGCTGGCCTTTGCCGCGTTCAGCGTCTTCTGGACCAGCGCGGCGTTCTTGTTGGCGCGGCCGCCGTACGGCTTTGGCGTGGATGCCATTGGCCTCTTTGGCCTGGTCGGCGTGGCCGGAGCTCTCTGCGCGTCGCTGGCCGGACGGCTTGCTGACCGTGGCCTAGAGCGCTACGCGACACCGGCATTCCTGCTCACCACAGTCATCGCGTACGGGCTAATGGCCCTGGGTGATACCCGCCTGATCGCGCTCATCGTGGGCGTGGTCCTGCTGGACCTGGGCGTGCAGGGCATACAGATCATCAACCAGAGCGAGATCTATCGCCTGCGACCTGAGGCAAGTAGCCGCGTGACCACCATTTACATGACCTCATATTTCATCGGCGGCACCCTGGGCTCGGCCTCCTCAGCGGTGGTCTTCGGGCGCGGCGGCTGGTCGGCCGTGTGTATCCTGGGCGCGACCTATGCCGGCGTCGCTCTCCTGTTCTGGCTCGCCGGCTGGGTCGGGGCGGTCGGTCAGCGCCAGGCCCTGGCGCGGGACGAGACGGCCGGCGCGGCATAACCACTGTAGGACGTATGGAACGGCATGATATACGGGCAGGATGCGCGGGTTGGTCGATCCCGCGTGCGCACGCGGATCGGTTCGCGGAAGGGGAGAGCCATCTCGCGCGCTACGCGACGCGCTTGCCGGCGGTCGAGATCGATTCGTCGTTCTACCGGCCGCATCGGCCGACGACCTATGCGCGCTGGGCGGATGCCACGCCGGACGCGTTCCGCTTTGCGGTCAAGGCGCCACGCGCCGTCACGCACGAGCGCCGCCTGGTGAACACGGCGGCGCTGCTGGACCGCTTTGTCGCCGAGATCGGCGCGCTTGGCGCGAAGCTCGGGCCCATGCTAGTCCAGCTGCCGCCGAGCCTCTCCTTCGATCCTCCTGTCGCGGCTGCCTTCTGGCGGGACCTGCGCGACCGCGTCAGAGGTGAGGTTGTCTGTGAGCCGCGTCACCCGAGTTGGTTCGGGCCTGATGCGGATCGGCTGCTCCAGGCGTGGGATGTGGCGCGTGTCGCCGCCGATCCACCGCCGGTCCCACGCGCGGCCGAGCCTGGTGGCTGGGTTGGCCTCCGGTACATCCGGCTCCACGGCTCCCCGCGCATGTATTATGACGCCTACGACGACTCGTATCTTGAGGGTTTGGCCCGGCACCTCGTGGAATACGCGAGGCATGCGCCCGTCTGGTGCATCTTCGACAATACGGCGGCCGGTGCGGCCACGCTTAACGCCCTCCGCTTGCTCGATCTCCTGTACGATCGGCACGTCGGTCCTTGAGCGCGTCGATCGTCCTCGTGTGAACGGTACTGTGTACAGTATGGACGCGATCATCAGGTGGTCGGCCGGTACACCGACACCTCGTCAATGTAGAGAGCTAGCTCATGGCGGACACACGTGGGCGGCCGCCTGGCTACATTCGTCGCCGTGCAAGCCGTCAGACAGGAGGGGGCGACGGCGGCCCAGGGCATCGCTTAGCGGGCCAGCGACTAACTGGCCCAGAGCGAGGCCGAGCAGGCAACCGCTCAGGGTGAGCTGCACTTGCGAGGCGCTGGCACCGAAGCCCCGGCCGAGCGCGGGCAGGGCCGGCAAGTACATATCGATAGAGAGCGGCGCGAACGCGCTCAGGGCACCCAGGATGAGTAGTAGACGGACGCGGCGTGTCATCCCCGCCGGGTCGGTCCTACTGGTGGCCATGCTCACGTAGCCACTCCGTGAACTCCGTCGCTACAATGCGCGCGCCGCTGACGCCATCGGACGCGGCGGAGCAGAGATAGCGGATCGGCTCCGCCATCACGTCCGGGGACAGCAGGCGATCGCGCATCTGGGGCGGCACATCATCTGGGATCATGCCGGTGGCGGTCGCCCCGCCGGGCAAGAGCATGTTGACGTCGACCCCATGCGGCCGCAGGTCCTCGGCCATGATCAGCGCGAGGGACTCGGCCCCGGCGCGCGACGGTCCGTAGGGGATGAAGCCTCGCCGTCGCATCGTCTCGTGGTTCATGCTGATGTTGACGATCTTGCCGCCGCCGTCACGCAAGAAGAGCGGGACGGCGGCGGCGGCGACACGGAAGTAGCCGGTCAGGTTGGTGTCGATGACGGCCGTGAACCCGTCCTCGGATACCTGCCAGAAGGGCTGTGGATCGGTCAGGAACGCGGGATTGACCGTGCGCATGCCGATGCCGGCGTTGTTGACGAGGACGTCCAGACCGCCCCAGGCGTCCTCGATTGTCGCGACCGCATGGGCGATAGATTCCTGGTCTCGGACGTCCAGGGACACAGCGAGGCTCTTTGTCGTGCCGACGGCGCTCTCGTTGATGGCCGCACGGAGCCGCTGTGCATCCCGTCCACCGAAGGCGACACGCGCTCCCGCCGTCACGAGTGCCCGCGCCATGGCTAACCCCAGGCCACGTGAAGCGCCCATGACCAAAACACGCCGACCCGTGACATCCCACTCCTTCGTGGTCGCCGTCATGGTCCTCCTCCTACCGATTGACCGCTTGGAGCGTCTGTTCCGGATAGCGGGTCCCGGTTGCGCCGCCGCGCGGCGCCGCCTCATCGATCCGGCGCAGGTCGTCGGGCGTGAGCGTCACCTCTAGCGCCGCCACGTTCTCTTCTAGATACGTGCGACGTTTGGTCCCCGGGATCGGCACGATGTCCTCGCCCTGCGCCAGGAGCCAGGCGAGGGCTAACTGACCGGGGGTGCAGCCCTTCTCCTGCGCGATCTCTCGCACGCGGGCGACTAGATCGAGGTTCTTCTGGAAGTTCTCGCCCTGGAAGCGCGGGTGCGTGCGCCGCACATCGTCGGGCGCCAGGTCCTCGAAGCGGGTCAACTGGTCAGTCAGAAAGCCGCGCCCGAGCGGGCTGTAGGCGACGAAGCCGATGCCGAGGTCGCGGCACGTCGCCAGGATCTCGTCCTCAGGCTCACGGCTCCAGAGCGAGTACTCCGTCTGGAGCGCCGCGATCGGATGGACAGCTGCGGCACGGCGGATCGTTGCTGGGGCGGCCTCCGAGAGGCCGAGGTAGCGCACCTTGCCCTGCTCGATCAGCCGGGCCATGGCCCCGACGGTCTCGTCGATCGGTGTATTCGGGTCAACGCGGTGTTGGTAGTAGAGGTCGATGGTCTCGACGCCCAGGCGACGCAAGGACGCCTCACAGGCCGATTGCACGTAGTCGGGGCGGCCGTTGACTCCCTGGAAGCTGCCGTCGGGGCCGCGTACGTTGCCGAACTTGGTGGCGAGCGTGACCTCATGACGGCGCTCCTTGATCGCCTGGCCGACCAGCTCCTCGTTCCGTCCGACGCCGTACATGTCGGCGGTATCGAGGAAGGTCACGCCTAGGTCAAGGGCCCGGTGAATCGTGGCGATCGACTCAGCATCGTCGCGGCCGCTATAGAAGTCGGACATGCCCATGCACCCGAGGCCAAGGGCTGATACAGATAGCCCGCTGCGGCCCAGCGGTCGGTGTGGTAGCGCCATTACTCGTCTCACTTTCATTGATTAGGCGTGTCATCTGTGTATCGCCGTCGTCCGGGATAGAGTGTGCCCAACCGAGGAGCATGCGCTTTGGCAGAGCGCATGCTCGCATCATAGGGAACGGGGCACGCGTTACCACGGCACCTCGGAGCCGTCGTAGCGGAGAAAGCGGCCGGTATCCTGGAGCGTCAGGCCGTCGATCACGGTGACGAGCCCTCGGCCTGATTCCGCAGGCTCCAGATGCGCGTCGGGGCCGCTCATGTCGGTCTTGACCCAGCCGGGGTCGATCATGACGGCGGTAATCCCTTGGTCGCGGACGTTCCAGGCGAAGGTCCGCGTCATCATGTTGAGGCTGGCTTTGCTTGCGCCGTAGCCGTAGTCGCCGCCCTTGGTGTTATAGGTCAGCGAGCCAGCCCCCGACGAGATGTTGATGACACGGGGGGTGGTTCCAGCGGTCAGCAACGTCAGGAAGGCTTGCGCCACGCGCACAGGCGCGACGACGTTGATGTTGAGTATGTCGAGCGTGCTCGTGTCGTCGAGCAGGCGCTGACCGTCCGGTCCGTCGACGGTGGTATCACCCGGATTGGCGGCGGCGTTGTTGATGAGGACATCCAGCGCCTCGACCTCCCCATGCGCCTGCCGGACCGCCGCCGTGAGTGAGGCAAGGTCGGTGACCTCAAGCGGGAGGATACTCATATGCCCGCTGTGCTGGTCAACGAGGGCACGCAGGTCAGGCGCACGCTCGATGTCGCGGCATCCTGCCAGGACGCGATCGCCGCGCTCGACGTACTGCCGCGCGAGCTCCAGTCCTATTCCCCGTCCCGCACCTGTGATGAGTACGCGTTGCATCCGTATCCCTTTCATTTAATGCATCCATAGATGGTCACTCTATCTCTTGCAACGACCGTGCCGTGGAGCCATCTGGCGCATTAGAGGAGGCCGAGCGCGCCGGCAGGCCTATGCAGTGTGCCCGCGATCTGCGTATCACCGGGCACGGGGTCAGGGTATATCACCTAGACTGGTAAGGAGAGTGTGATGAGCGAGGAGGCGCGATGGTCACCAGTGGGATCGAGATACGTGGAAATGGACGTCTGGCATGGGACGGGTGCTGCAACGTGCGCGACCTCGGTGGCCTGATGACGGAGACGGGGCGGCCGATCCGTCCTGGGGCCTTAGTACGCGCCGACACGGTCGGCAAACTTACCCCTGCGGGCCTGGTCGCGCTCGAGGCGCACGGCGTCCGGACGATCATTGACCTGCGCGATCCTGAGGACACGGAGACGACGTACCCGGCCGTTCCGACGCTCACGCGCCATCGGCGCCCTCTGATGGACGCGGACGATTTCCGCTTTGTTGACGCGCTCCCGGTGACCGACACCCTTGGCGTGCTCTACTGCCGCCTGGCCGACCGGCATGGCGCTGTGTTCGCCGAGATTATCCAGCTGATCGTGGCCTCGCCACCCGGCGGCGTCATCATCCATTGCCGCATCGGCAAGGATCGAACGGGAGTAGCCATCGCCATCGTGCTGGACCTGCTCGGTGTCGATCGCACGGAGATCGTGCGAGACTATGAGGCGAGCGCTGAGGGGCTACGTGACCAGATTGAGGAGGAACTACGGGCGCTGATCCATGATCCAACGGTGCACGAGCGCGAGCAGCGCAACAGCCTGTCGTACGCGGGCAACATGGAGCGTTTCCTGGCCCACATCGACCTCCACTACGGAGGAACGGCGGCCTTCCTCGGGCACCACGGGGTCACAGCCGCCGACCAAGCCGCGCTCATAGCTCGCCTCACCGCTCCAGATCACCGGTAGATAGGCGTGCCAGCCGTAGGCCGTATGACGCGCGTCGTAGGTCGCCCTCTATCAACGTGGCTAATCTCGCCATGACACCTCCAACGAGGGTTAGGGAGGGAGATAACGAGGTGAGTCACCTCTGGCCGCCTTTGGGACGCACGAGCAACTGGCGGGACGTCAAGAGCACGTCAGCGCCCATGCGGCGGCCGGAGCGAAAGAGACCGACGAACTCGCCCACAAGGGTCGGACCGAGGTCCGCACGGGGCGCTGGGAACAGGCTGCCGATCGTAGACGAAGAGAGCCATAGATCAGCGTTCCGCCCTCGGCGTTGGCGAAGGCCGCGAGCGAGTTGGGACGCTCCTCGGCCGACTTCAACTCTAGGAACTGCCCCTCGTCATCTTCGGCGACCAAACGCTTCATCTCATGCGCGTCGATACCGCGCTTCCACCGGGTGATGCAGCAGCGAGCAAGGAACAACACGGCCGCTCCGAGTAGCCAAGGTTAGATTGATCGTCGCCGGCAATAGCCCGTGCTCCAGGAGGCAAACACCGATGGAGATCACATGCACACAATGGAGCGGATGCGAGGAGAAGGCCTGGGGAGCGTCGATACGAACAAACTGCGGCACAGCGCGTAGGCGTTTGCATACGGCTCGCGTTCGGCAGGCTGACGAAAGGCTCGCATTGTATGACCACGCGAGGTCTTGCATCAGGGACTGATCTACGACGACTTGAACGTCGGTGACAGGCGAGCAAAGGACTGTGCGTGGTTCAATCATTAGTGGTAGCCACCATTAGCGGTAGCCACCCGGTTCCTGTTCCGCCGCAGGGCGGATCATGTGCAACAGACTGTGAAAATGAGGGAACTGCAACATGCGGGCGAGAAAGCTCATTTGCTCGGCAAGCACGTCATTGATTGATTCGTCTCGATCCCACTCTATTTGGCGTAGCCATAGGGGACTATCGTTCAGAATAGGGGGCACTCGCGCGGCTGGCTCTAGCCAATCGTCATCGGGGACGACCATGATCGTGTTGTGAATATTATTCAGACCAATACGGCACGTCAGTGAACCACTGTAGCCGCACAGCGTGCGCGGCCATTCCGCCGCCGCGACAATCATGCGTCGGATGAGTCGCCACGTCTCGACCACGTCTAGGCGCACGGGACCAGATGCTGGCCTAGCTGCTCCCACGCCAAAGGTCCGTTGAATACCGATCGACCCGTCGGCATAGGCGCAGACGTAGGGTGGATATCCTGTCGTATTCGGCAAGCGGTAGGGATTAAATGCAACGCCATTATCCAGGTGCAATATCGCGCTGTCTACGGAGATCTTGAATCCATTGATGCAGACACGTCTGAAGAACTCATCACTGCGGTCATCAATGACGATCGGTTCGATAGGGAAGGCAGGCGTTAGGACACACATGAAGAAAGGCGGTTGTTCGCGCGCGGCCGCTCCTGCGGGCACGAAGACGGCGGATCGAGCGCGTTCCCATCCGGTTTTTTCGGTGGCACCGAGTGCAGCAGGGTCGATGCGCCGTTGGAACAGCGCCTCTATCTCGCGGACGCTGGCCAGCCGATCGGCGTCTCCTACACGAACATAAATTCCTCTGTTGCGCAAATTGTACGGAGGTAAGGGACCCGTGCGAACCCGTACCAGAAGGACGACCCTGCCGCCCCGAGGCGCTCCTTCCTCCTCGGGGATGCGAATAGACTGTACTTCGGGAGCCATCAGTGGCTCGATTCGGTCGGCGCAGACACTCAGCAACGCTTGCTCTAAACGATATCCTCTCCTGTGCTTGGAGAGGTCCACCCCTACGATCGCATCCATAAGGGCCGGACGATTGTCCTTGTCAGCACTCTCCGCGATACCCAGGATGAGCATTCCACCACCGCCATTGGCGAAAGCGACCAACGTTTCCAGTAACTGGTCGGTGAGGTCCACCTTCCCGGCTTGATTGTACGTGGGCTGCTTATATTCGAGGTGCTCACCTTCAGGAGTACGCTCGTCGACGAAAGCCGCGAGATCGTCATACTCCAAGGACGATAGCGACTGTTGCCAGAAGGGAAGGACCATGTCATGCCTCCAATTGCAGAAATGCGCGCCGTACATAGAGCGAACCACTGCATCTTATAGCAACCACCACCCAACGGTAGGATGAGCTAGGCGCTAGCAGAGAACGTGCGGTGTAGTAATGTCTGAAAGAGGTGTTCTGCTTGGCGCTCGGCCTCATGTTGCTGTGCGCGTAACCGCTCTACCCTTCGTACGACCTCAGCAAACTTCTTTTGTAGCTTCAATGGCGGTAGAGGAACTTGTAACCCACGAAGTAGCTCAAGGTTGATATTCTTTTGAGCAGATTCTGGGGCAATGCGTTCAAGATGCTGCTGCATAAAAGAAAACCATTGCTGTACGTACTCTGCATTCGTCTTGAAATTTGCTGTAAATCCTACGACGCTATCCGGGAAACACGCATCGAAAAGAAGTATGCCCGTCTTTGCGATGTTGGCAGCAATAGTAATACACAGGGTTCCCTTCAGCCACATTTTGCTTTGCTGCAATCCAATCTCCGAGTACGTTTGCTTGTAAGTTCTTATATAACCGTCGGAATTAGCGACTTCGCCGGTTTGTATTAGAGGATACGGCCCTCCAAGAAGTTGAGATGCATTGCGCGGACGATGTCTAGAACGTCCTCGGTCGAGGGTTCCAAGATCTGCCAGTAGGGAAACGTCCCACCTCATCGGGTTCTTCACTGGGTCGCCGAACATCTCCAGAAAGACGGATTGCAGAAAGCCGTCACTGAGTTCCTGGACGTAGCGGCGGGAGCGGCGTAGGCGGTCGGCTTTGTCGAGCAGGGCAGCGATGCGCTTCTGTTCGGGGAGTGACGGAAGCGGTACCCGCAAGTCACGTACTAGATCGAGTGTAATTCCTTTGACTGTTGCACCTTCGCCCTGTTCTTCTAAATAGCTTTGGCGACTACGCAAGAAAAACAGTAGATACTTGGCATCAAGCTTCGGACCGCACATCAGGGCTTTGACGTCTTGATTGATTGAGACATCAACAAGGTTAATGGCTGCACGCCCCACTGCCATGCGGGTCACCAGTAACACACTTCTGGAGGGTATTAAATTGCTGGCCGAATTTTCCAACCCCTGCTGCGTAATCGTTTCTTTAGAACGGTGTAGCGCGAGTCTGTCACCGAAATCCTTCACCGTAACCCAGGGAATAGTCCCGTTATAGAAGGCTGGATTTGAACGTGAAGGTGTTCCTCCTCCAACAATCCGCACCACGTCCCCAAGCGCTACAGTATTCACTTGAGCAAGCCCTCTAGCATGTAGACCTCTGATGCCATCACTTTCTCCAACTTCAGGAGGCGCGCGAGCGTAACCTGCGGGGCGTCATAGTAGGTCTCGTCCTGCTCCATCGGGCGGTACCGGCTCGCCGACAGGTCATACTTATTCGCAGCGACCTCGGCCTTCGCCACACAGAACTGCCGTGACAACTGGTTAAACTCGCGCTGCAACGGGTGAATCTCCGCCTCCAAAATCGCCAGTTTCTCGCGGTCAGCCTCCAGCAGGGCCAGCGTCGTCTCATCATCGGCGGGAGCGATGGCGTTTTCGAATGTGAGACGATTGAGGTCCGCGTGAAGGTGCAACCGTCGCATCTTCAACGGCTCAATGGCGGCGCTCAGCTCGGCGAGTCGGGCGACGCGCTCGGTCGAAAAGGCCGGGTTGGTGCGGTTCCTCCAGCAGGCGAGGATATCAGGAATGTCGTTCTCAGCGACCGGCTGGCGCTTGTCGTCCAAGCTAAAGCCGTCGTGCTCCATATCGTAGAACCAGATGTCCCTGGTCGTGCCGCCGCGCGTGAAGATCAGGACAGCGGTCGAGACGCCCGCGTAGGGTTTGAACACGCCCGACGGCATAGAGATTACCGCTTCCAGCCGATTTTCCTCGATGAGTTTCTTGCGCGTCTCGATGTGCGCCCCACTGCCCCCGAAAAGAACGCCGTCGGGGACAATCGCGGCGCACCGGCCGCCCATGTCGAGCAGACGCAAGAAGAGATGCAAGAACAGCAACTCCGTCTTCTTGTAGCGGCCTGGGAGTGTATCGTTCACATCGCCCGCGTCGATCGCGCCTTTGAAGGGCGGGTTTGCCAGGATGACATCGTAGCAGTTGGCCTCAGTGAAGGCCTTGCCGAGGGTGTCCATGTAGCGGAAGTTGGGTTCCGTGATGCCGTGCAGCATCATGTTCATCGCGCCGATCCGCAGCATGGTCATGCCACTGTCATTATCGAAGCCGGTCAGGGCCTGCGTTTGAAGAAAGTCGCGCTCCTGGGCGTCCAGCCGTTCGCCGGTGAGGTTGTGCGGGAAGCCCTGCTCATCATAAACGAGGCTCGCGGGATCGGTGTACTGTTCAAGGATGTACTGGTAGGTGTTCACCACGAACCCGGCTGTCCCAGCGGCAGGGTCACACATGCGCTCGGTCGGCTTCGGGTCGATCATCTGCACCATCAGACGGATGATGTGGCGCGGCGTCCGAAACTGCCCGTTCCGCCCCGCCGCGTCTCCCAGTTTCCCAAGCATGTACTCATAGACATCGCCCTGCACGTCTTGATTCTGCTGCGAGACCTTGAGGGCGTCGATGCTGGCGCAGGCATCTTGCAGGAGGGTCGGCTTATTAATCTTGAACTCCGCGTTCGCCATGTGCTGCGCGAAGCCGGAGGTCGTGCCGCCGACCCCCTTAATGAACGGAAAAACCTCGGCTTTGACGAAGCGGAGCGCGTCGTCCCCCGTGCGCTGCGTCCACTCTGACCAGCGGTACTCGGGTTTCGGCGTGCCGTCCTTGTCCACGAACACGGACTGGTACGGGATCCCGCGCCGGTTCGCCTGCTGTTCGCGCCGCGTCTCCTCTTCGTCGAGCCGCTTCATAAAGAGGAGAAATGAGAGCTGCTCGATGCTGTCCAAGGGGTTAGGCAAGCCGCCATCGCGCATCTTATTCCAGAGCGCGTCAATCTTGCTTTTGAGATCGTTATCGGTGAGCACGGGCTATGATCCTTTCAGGCGGCGAGTTGTCGGGCGAAGGCGAGGAGGTCGTCCACCTGCGGCGGGGTGAAGAGGCGATCGACGGCGTCGTCGCCGAAGGCGGAGAAATCGCCCTCGTAGAGGTCGGCGCGATCAAGGTGGCGTTTCTTGATGAGCACGGCCTGCATCACGCGCAGGAAGCGTAGTTGGTCGGCCGTATACAGATGGTGCTGGATATGGTCATCGAAGCATCGCTGGATCACCGTCCCGTAATCGGGCACGTCCTCGAGCGCCAGGACGTGGCGGAGGAAACCCAGGAAGCTGGTGAGCTTGAGGCCGTAGGCCTTGCGAATGTTGTCGGTGGTGAGCTGGACGTCACGGGCGCCGAGCGTCTCGCGCAGCGTCCGCTCGAGCGCGACCAGCTCAAGCTCGCTGACCGGGCGCCCCTCCTGGATCGCGCGGATGGTCGCGTCATCCTCAGCCAAATCGGTGATGCGCTTCTCGACCCGCTCCCGGTACTGGGCGACGTAGAGTCGCTCACCGCCCTCGGAGAGGGTAATGTAGCCGCTCGCCGCGATGAAGTCGGGGAGGTCGAGCTTCAGGAACGCACTTGGGGTCTCCGTGCGGTATTTCATCTGCGGCGCGAGCGCAGCGCCCACCTCCGTCAACTCTGCCGGCGTGGCGTCAGCGAGCGCGGGCGACAAGCAGAGGTCGACCAACGGCCGCAGCAAAGGGTCGCGCCGCACGAAGTCTGGCAAACGGCCCACGTCGTCGGCGATTGCTTGCAGGTCGGCCGGCTTGGGCTTGCCCTGGAGGACGCCCCACTTCGTGCGCTCAACCTTGCTGATGAAGGTCTCCGCCGTCACATCCACCTCGGACGCGAGGCGCAGTAAGGGGCCAACCTGCGTTTTTAGGAACTCGATGTCCGCTGTCGTGATGTGTGTCCAGAATGCGGGCGTCCAGGCTCGCTCGATGGCCGAGAGCACCTTCTTCACCGTAAAGGCGTCGGGCGGGATACGGAGAACCTGTGCCTGAAGATCGGCCTTCACTTGGAGCGCATCTGGGTTGGTCTGGTCGCGGAGGAACCACTCCAGCATCCGTAGCCGCGTATTGAAGATGGTGACCAGGACCGGGACGGTCGACTTCCCGCGCTCCTCCGCCTGCTTGTCAAAGTGGTTCTCCCAGAAGTCGATGATCTTGAATTCGGACTTATGGCCGTCGGGCAAGCGGTCCGGGTAGCGGCAGGCGTCGTTGTTGCGCGTTCCGCGCCCGATCATCTGCCAGAGCTTGATCTGCGACTGTACGGGCTTCATGAAGGCGAGGTTCACGACTTCGGGCACGTCAACACCGGTATCGAGCATATCGACCGAGATCGCGATGCGCGGCAGGCTGTTCTTCTTGAATTTCGTGATCAGGCCGTCGCCGTAGCTGCCGTCGCGCACATGCTCGGTGTCGGAGGTGATGACCGCGACCATGTCCCTGTACTGCGGGTACATCTCCTCGAACACGCTCCGGAGGCGCTGCGCGTGAGCTTGCGTGATCGCGAAGATGATGGTCTTGCCCGGGAGTTGGCCGGACTGGTCCTTGATGCAGACATCCATAAACTCTTCCCATTGCCGGACAAGCGTGTCGCGGTTACTCACGGTCCGCTCGATATCCGTGCCTGAGTAGTCGATCTCGTCGGGGTCGAAGCCCTGCTCGATCAGGGCGTTCTGGTCCTCTTCCGAGAGATCCACGCCCTTGATGCCGCCGCGCTGGAAGCTTGTCCGCGCCTGGAAGAGGCTAAAATCGACGAGGTACCCCGCCTGGACCGCCTCGTTATAGGTGTAGAGGGCGGTCGGCGTCCGCTCGTCGCACCCGAACACGCGGAACGTATCGCGGTCGATGAAGCCGGCGGGCGTGGCCGTGAGGCCAATCATCCGGGCGTCGAAATACTCCATGACATCATTGACGCGGTTGAAGATGGAGCGGTGCGCTTCGTCGAAGACGATGAGATCGAAGAAGCCCGGGCTGAAGCGCTCGTAGCACCGCGAGAGGGTTTGCAGGGTCGCCACGTAGAGCCGCTTTGTCGTGTCGATGGTATGCGTATAGATGCGGTCGCTTGTTTCATTGGGCAGGAAGGCGTGGAAGCCGTCTTTAAGCGCCTGGTCCACGAGCGCGTCACGGTCGGCAAGGAAGAGGATCTTGCGGGCGTGGTTCGCGCGCAGGAAGAGATCGATGAGGGCGACGGTCGTGCGCGTCTTGCCCGTCCCGGTCGCCATCACGAGCAGCGCGCGGCGTTTACCCAGGCTGAAGTCGTCGCACAGACGCCGGATGGCCTCTTGTTGGTAGATGCGTCCAGCAATACGCGCATCGATAAGCGTCCCGCCCAGTGGGGTGGCGTTCTGGCGCAGCCAGAGGAGGCGGTCCAGGTCCTCGGGCGTGAAGAAGCCGGCGACGAGGCGGGGCGCGGCATATTCTTCGTCCCAGAAGTACGTGTCTCGCCCGTTTGTTAGGAAGGCGAAGGGCTGAAAGGACTGACGCGCGGCGATCTCCGTGATGTAGTGGCGCGCCTGCTCGCGGGCAACGTTGGGATCCCGCACCTGCTTCTTCGCCTCGACGACGGCAATGACCTCGCCGTTGGGCTGGTAGAGGCAATAATCGGTGATTCCGTTCCATGGTTCTGCGTCATAGCCGTCCACCGGGATCTCGATGCCGACCTGTATGGGATCGCTCACGTCCCAGCCAGCATGTATCAGCGCTGGATCGATATGGTCTTTCCGTGTGCGAGCTTCATTCGGGAGCATCGGTCGCGCTTTCTGTGAGAAGGGGCTCTGATGAGAGGAGGTGAGGCATGGCAGCCGATGTGCCTAGATCAATCTCCCCAGGGACAACCGCTAAAGCGTGCGCGAGGCGGCGCATGATGGACGGCCGAGGCCGCACCTTGCCGGCCTCGATGTGATAGACCGTCGATGGGGACACATCGGCAGCGCTGGCGAGCTGCTCCTGCGTGAGATGGCGTTGGCGCCGCAATTGACGAAGTGTTGCCATGGTCCTTTTCTCCACACATCAGCCGCAGTATGATGCGGCGGTGGCACGGCCTGCCGCTGCTCGTGTGACCTCAGTGTGCTGGGAAGTTCCTAGATTGTCAATACCCTGACTGAGCATCACGCCACGACCGACCTCGATGTCTTAGACGACACGCGCAAGAGGCTTCTCATTGAGACGCGCGGTCAGACTCTCACCGAGGCGCTCCAGGATGAGCTGGGCCCGCTCGACCGTGATGCCGTGATACTCGTTGCGTTCATCGCGCGACACTTGGGCGGCGCTCACACCCAATCGTTCCGCCAACTCCTGCTGGGTGAGGCCGTTGGCGATGCGCGCGGCAATCAAGAGGCGGCCGATAGCGCTCAAGGACTGGATCGTCTCAAAGTCGCGCCGACAGACCCGCTCGTACCACGCGACTTCCTCGACAAGTCCAGCATGGAATGAGAGCGCGGGTCCCATGCCGCGCTCGACCTCGTCCGGGGCCAGGTTCATGCCTTCTAAGGTGGCGCGCTGCTCTGCGATAAAGCGTTGGTCATCCTTCACGCGACGTAGCGCTTCGTGGTATTCTCGGTCATTACGAATCATGGATGTCTCCTCTTTATGGCGTGATGATGCGGACAATGCCCTTTGGGCTGAACGAACGGCGCGAGAGCCGGAAAGCGGACGGGAACTGCAACGCGTGGCCGAACTGATCGACGATCCCCGATGGTTGACCGAAATGCGGATATAGTTCAACTCGGTAGACGAACCACATAGGGAGTTGTGCTTTCCCTGAATTGGGATCCCATCGCCGACTGCGCGGGTCCCAGGTCCAGACCTTGTGCGAATCGAGCGCATTGAGATCGCGCTCCAGATCGCCGGAGACAAAGTAACGCAGGTCGCACTCGAAATAACCGTCGATGTCGTTGGGATGCCCCTTATCCTCAGCGAATGAACCGTCGGCGAAGATCGCGTCGCAGCCGACCTGCCGCAGTTGCTCGACCAAGACGCCAAGGTTTCGCACAAGGTGAGCACGCCAGGCGCGGTCCCACGAGGGGTCCGCGTTGGGGAAGCCGGTGACCAAGGAAGAGGCGGCAAGGTCTGCGAGAGTGAGCGCATAGTCTCCCTGCGGTAGGACCCCATCCTCGTTAAATGCGGGAAACGCTTCTGCATCGTCACCCATATCGTCCCCCTTCATTATTAACTCATATGTTTATTATAACAAAAAAGTTCTTGCGGCGCGGCGTGAGGGATGCTGCGACAGCCGTTAGTCGGGCTCGGACGTGTAGCGCGCTCGGTGCTCTGCCGCGCGGCGCTCGACGTGCTGATCACCTAACGCGTCCGGATAGCGCGTCACCTGTTGGAGCGCCTTGATCGGTCGTCCCCGACGCAGCCGTGCCGCAAGCGCCGTATACCGCCGCCCAGCGCCTTCCGTTCGCACGGCTTTCGCCAAGGCGCGCTTACTTCCCACGAGCACGACGAGGCGCTTCGCGCGCGTGACGGCCGTGTACAACAGGTTGCGCTGGAGCATCAGCCAGGACGACGTTGTCAGCGGGACGACGACGCACGGGTACTCGCTTCCCTGAGAGCGGTGAATACTCACGGCGTAGGCGTGGGTCAACTCGTCCAGTTCGTCGAAGCCGTAGATGATCTCCTCCTCGTCGTCCATGAAGACGCGCAGTTCTTGATTTTCTAAGGACAGACTGGTGACCACGCCGACCGAGCCGTTGAAGACGCCGGCCGTCCCCTTGTCATAGTTATTGCGGATCTGCGTCACCTTGTCGCCCGTCCGATAAACACGACCGCCGAAGCGCCGCTCGGGAATGCCTGGCTGCGCGGGCGTCAAAGCATCCTGCAAGCGTTCGTTGAGGGCGCCCGCTCCGGCTGGCCCTCGGTGCATCGGACAGAGCACCTGCACGTCGCGGCGCGGGTCGAGCCCGAAGCGGCGGGGCAAGCGGTTGGCCACGATGTCCACCGTGAGGTCGGCAACGCGCTCGTTGTCGTCCTCGGCGAACAGGAAAAAGTCGGGTAGGTCCCGCGTGACCGGCATCTGACCGGCGTTGATCCGGTGCGCGTTAGTGACGACCCCGCTCTGCTGGGCCTGGCGGAAGATCTGCGTTAGGCGAACGCTGGGGATGACCCCAGCCCCGAGCAGGTCGCGGAGCACCTCCCCGGCCCCGACGCTTGGCAACTGGTCCACGTCGCCAACGAAGAGTACGTGCGCGCCCGGCGCAACTGCCTTGACGAGTGTGTTGGCGAGGAGCACGTCCAGCATCGAGGCCTCGTCGATGACCACGAGGTCGGCGTCGAGCGGGGTGTCACGGTCGAAGGCGGCGTCCCCACCAGGCCGGAGTTGGAGCAGGCGATGCAGTGTGGAGGCATCCATTCCAGCGAGTTCCGAGAGGCGCTTGGCGGCGCGGCCCGTCGGCGCGGCTAGAATGATTTTCGCCCGCTTGGCCTTCGCTAGGGCGACGATCGAGCGCACTGTGAAGCTCTTGCCGCAGCCGGGGCCGCCGGTGAGGACCGCGACCTTCTCCGTGAGAGCTAGCTGGACGGCCTCCGCTTGGGCGGGGGCGAGCGTGCTCCCGGTGGTCGTGCGTAGCCACGCGACCGCCTTCTCCCAGTCCACACCCTCGAACGCGGCGAGCCGCTCGGTGGGCGCGGTGAGCAGGCGCAGCAGCCCGTGCGCCAACGAGACCTCGGCGCGGTGGAAGGGCACGAGGTAGACTGCCGTCACGTCCTCACCGTCAGCGTCCGTGAGGTATTCCATGACGACGCCCTCCTCCCGCGACAACTCCTCCAGACACGTCTCGGTGAGAACCGACTCAACACCCAAGATTTCGGTCGCCGCAGCGATCAACTCCGCCTGGGGGAGGTAGCAGTGCCCGTCGCCGCTCGCCTCGGAGAGAGCGAACTGGAGCCCGGCCTTGACGCGCTCGGGACTGTCGTGCGGGATGCCCATGGCCTGAGCAATCGTATCGGCCGTCTTGAAGCCGATGCCCCACACGTCGCCGGCGAGCTTGTACGGCTCGTTTTTGACGACGGAGATGCTGGCGTCCTTGTAGGTCTTGTAGATGCGCACGGCAAGCGAGGTGGAAACGCCGACGCCTTGGAGGAAGAGCATCACTTCCTTGATGGCCTTCTGCTCCTCCCAGGCGCGGCCGATCATCGCGGTGCGCTTGGGGCCCAGCCCTGGCACCTCGATCAGGCGCGCCGGTTCCTCCTCGATAACGCGGAGCGTGTCCGCGTCGAAGCGGTCAACGATGCGCTCGGCCATTTTGGGGCCGATCCCCTTAATGAGGCCGGAGCCGAGGTAGCGGCGGATGCCCTGGATGGTCGCGGGGAGAACCGTCGTGTAGCCGCGCACCTCGAACTGCCGACCGTACTGGGGGTGACTCTTCCACACGCCTTGCATGCGGAGGCTTTCACCGGGCTGGGCGCCGAGGAGGGAGCCGACCACCGTAAGCAGGTCACTCCCCCCGCCGCGTGTCGCAACGCGGGCGATGGTGTAGCCGGTCTCCTCGTTCGCGTAGGTGATACGTTCCAGCACGGCCTCCAGCGTCGCGAGCGGAGGTTGATTGGTCGTGGTGAAGTCGGGGGCGGTCACACCCATAGTTTGTCTCCGGTGACTATCGTTTATCCAGGGCTAACGGCTGCGCGAGGCGTGAGCGTATTCTCCCCTACTGCCTCTCCTTACACAGTGGTTTCCGTCGACCTGACTCCTTAATCCTACCGCTTCAGATGATGCAACGGGGGGACTTTACTGATAAAAACGGCATCGTGCCGGGCCAAATCCTCGGGTGGTAGTGTCCGTGCGGTCATAGGTAACATGTGGAACTCGACATGCGTTGACTAGTTGAATGCTCATCTCCAGGCACCAAGCATCGAATATGTAGCAATAGACGACTGGAGGACATGTCGTTGCACGTATTTGGCAAAATTCTTATGGGCTCGTGCGACCGCCACAAACGTCGCCGGAGGTCATATCGCAACCCGCTCCAACGCGGAGGCTACATAATGAACAAACGTTCTATAATGAAGGTGAGAATGCCAATGGTGATGTAGTCAGAAAAGGAGGGTGTGTGATGGGAGTAGCGGGATCGGAGTCGAGTCGTATCATCGAGGCCTATCCACTCCGGGGCAACCTGTATCGATTGACCATCACCCCTCTCCCGACCACCCTCTACAAAGTGTCCGTAGCGTCCGAAAGCACGGGCAAAACATATGAGGAGTATCACTTCGCCCCGATTGCGGACTGCGAGGAAGTCAACGCGGAAAGACACCTCATACGCTGGGCTCTCCGTCGAACCATCCTAGCTGCACTCACAGACGCCGGTTACCATGTCAACGAGGATCGATTCACACGCCCTTTGGTTACAGACACTTTGCTCCGTTCCCCTGTGGAGCAGATCCAGGAAAATAAGGGTCGCCGTGCCACATCTACCACCATAGCGGCGCGACGCCCTGTCGATGCGAAAAAGCTACATATCTATTCCGCATTTGAAGTCAGTGTCCTCGATTTTTCCCGCGAGTACTATCTGTGCCTCGACCATCGCCTCGTCGAGCGTGTTGCCCTGTCGCTTGCTGCTATCGCCGGCCAAGGGGTGTCGATGCACTACCTACCTAAACAACGTGTTCTGTACAAGCTAGGCGACGGCTGGCATGAGGGGCGATTGCTCGCGACGACGGATGGGATGACGCGTATCATGGTGGACGACGGTAGCGAGATTGCTGTCCCGAGCATGCAGGTCTCACCGCGGCTCTCGCATACTCAAATCATCCAGCTTGCGCCAGCCTTTGGGGTAACCAAGGATGAGCTGGAGCGCGTACTCAAGCAATTGGCTCTTTTGACGATCACCAATGCTCCACGCGTACGGCTCGATGCCGGCACCGAGTTCGCCGATAAGGCCGCGCACGCGGCATTTCCGATCATTGCGGGATCGGTCGTGATTACGCTCGACGCGCACCCAGCGGCCCTCAAGCCCCCCGCTTTCGACGTCGGTGCGGACTTGGAGGAAGCCGCTATCGCGTTGGATCACACCGATCACTCCAAACGGGCTAGCAACACCCGTCAGGGGCTCCTACGGTTCGGCGCGTACAGTAAGCCAGTCGCCGATCTGCGCCTTGTGGTGCTCACCACCCACGCGCGCCTCACCGAGATGAGCGGGCTTGTACAGCACTTGAACGCGGGAGGCTCTTACTACCCTGGCACGCTTAAGGTCTTTGGTAGTCGCATGGCCGTGCAACACACCATTACGTGCGTCAGTGTTGACGCGTACGAGGACGAACTGCGCCGTTTCGTTCGCAGCGACGCGCGGCAGGATGTCGATGTTGCCCTCATATACCTACCTAAAGGAGCTGACACGCGTGACACGGAGCGCCCCTATAGCAAGGTCAAGCGCCTTCTCATGCGCGAGGGGCTTGTCTCCCAGATGGTCGATGAGCGTACCATCATCGACCCGCAGTGGAGCGATCTCAACTTGGCGCTCAACATCTACGCGAAGGCCGGCTACGTGCCGTGGGTCCTCGACGAGGCGATGCCGAACGCCGATCTTTTTATTGGGTTGTCGTCGAGCAAACCGGTGTACGCGAGCGGGAGTCTCCGCACGATGGGCTACGCCAACGTGTTTGATGCGTACGGGCGCTGGCGTTTCTATCAGGGGGATACGGCGGCGTTCCTTTTCGACGAGCGATTGCAGCATCTCGGCGCGATCGCCCGCGACTCGGTTGCGGCCTACCAGGCCCAGAATGGAGGACATCTGACCACCGTGCATATCCACCTGACGAAGGAGTTTTCGAAGGATGAGCGCGTTGTCATCGCGGAGGCGGTTCGCAGCGTGGCACCGGGTGCAGTGGTAGTGTTCGTGCATGTCAATTCCTATCATCCAGTGCGCCTGTACGACTTATCACACGAGGACGGTCAGGTCAGTCGGGCGACGTATCTGCGCGATGGCGGGACACGACTCTACCTCGCGACGACGGGCACCAACGCCTATAAGCAGAAAGGCCTGGGGACGCCCAATCCTCTGGAATTGACTATTTGGGCCGATCCGCCCGATGCCCGTCCTGCGCTAAGCGACATCGCGCAACAGGTGCTGTCGCTCACGCGATTGAACTGGGCGTCAACGCATAGCTTCTGCCAAGAGCCGATCACGACGAAGTTTGCCGGCGCCATCGCCCAGTTTATGTCCGACTTCATTGGAGAGCCAGGGTTCTCCGTCAGCACGAGCTTGCGAGCGGTGCCATGGTTCCTATGATGACGCGGGCTGACATTGCCCACCTGGCTCACCGCGATGTCGTTGTGCGCTCCATTGATCGCGCGGTCGGTCGTTTGTTGGACGGCGGCGACGATCCCCTCGCGCTCTCGCTTTCCCTATGGGTGGTACGCAGCCACGATCTTGTTCTTGTCAATGGTGATGCCCTTGCTGCCTGGGCGTCCGCGTGGGTTGTACGCATCCTCGTGGACGGACAGGTCGGTCGCCGCAAGGATATCGAGATCGCGTCGGCTGCATTGGCGGCCATATCGCTGCAAGGGAGTGATGTTCTCGCGGATAGAGAGACTGCGGTGCGTAAGGGACTCAAACGCGCCATCAATGATGAGATTGATCGTCGCGGCGTTCCCTTCGGCTCCGCAGCCTATGCGGCAATCTTCCTCCTAGCCGTACGTCTATTTGCTGTAGACGAGCCACGTTTGCCCGATGCTCTCAGATCGGTCGCTGATCTTTACGAGCGTGCGTTGTCCGGTGGCCGGGCCTTTGGTTTGGGGTTTGTCGTCAGTTTGCTGAGGGGGATGGGGGACACAGGGCGCGCTGATGATTTGGCATGCCGTGCCCGCGTAGCCCTTGGCGATCCGCGAACGGGGTATGAGGACCAGATCTACCTTGTGCAGGCGCTCTGGGTTGCCAAAACCGTCACGGGTGACGACGATCTGGTCGACATGTCTGCCCGCCTGCTGGTTGGGTCGCCTGGCTTAGCGTATATCGGACAGGGGGCTGAGGACATTGACCCAGCTGGCGAGGAGAATACCGTTATCCCCGTGTCCCATTTGTACCGGGCAATGCTGCTCGATGTAATTCTCCGCACTGAACAAGTCGCTAATAAACGGGCGGCCACCGTGCTTGACGAGCGGTATCGTGGGCGTCGAGCGGTTACGATGGCGGCGTTCGGCGCGTATCTTGTCCCCGTCGTACTCGTCTGGTTCGCGGTCGGAGATCCTCTCGTTGTCTGGCGCAATGCGGCCGAACATTTCTGGATTGATCAGCAATTCATGGCGATGTCGGTGTGGGGGGCGCTATTGTACTCCCTTGATGTCGCGATCTTGACTCTCCTGATACCGTGTACTGGCGCCGTCATCGGTGCGCTTTGGGATGTACTCATTCGCGCTCATACCGAAAGCGACCGGCGCCTACAAGACGTTGTATGGCCACGACTATTGGGGGCCATCGTGCAGTGGAAGCTGCTGTTTGCTATCGCTTTTGTGGTCAGTGTTGTGGTCGGTTTCGCCCTGCCGGGCTTGGCCCATATCCTCCATCGTCTATCTGCTCCGTGAGCCGCGCCATCGTCGAAGGTTGGTGCCGTCTCTTCGTTGCTATAGCGCACAGCAATTGTGTGTCCACGGAACAAACAATTCTGGTGGGGCTTGCTGAGTGGAACGCACGCGCCCCATCGATGTAGACGCAACTCTCCTTTGTGAGATACCGCGCCGCCACGTCGACGGTCTTGCCGAACACTGAGACGCGGAACCAGGTCGTCGCTGTCGTGCCATCCCTCTTCTTCTCATCGGTTGCCCTTGTGAACTCCGTCACATGGTCGCCGCTCGCCACCATCGTGCTCTCTGGATCGCGCCTGAGATACTCGACCAAGGTCAGCTGGTTGAACGATCTCGCCATCGTCGTGTCCTCCTATGCTGTTAGATGCTCTGCGGGGTAATCACGCAGAGGTAGTCTCGCGCGCCGATCGTGAGCGGCAGGAAGCCCACGACATCGGCCTCGAAGTCGCGGAGCGCGTCGAGTCGATAGTGGTGCCCCGGCGCGGCGTCCTGCTCGTGGTCATCGCCGACCACCCGAAAGAGGGTGATGTGATGCGGCACGCCGTTGATCCGGCACGCGCCAATGTACTGATCATTGTCGTCGTACTCCGGCGCCTGCGTGACACTGATGTCTAGCGGGATCGTCGTGCCGACGGGAATGCTCATGGTCTCACCTCCTCTCTCTCGTCGTCTGGTATGGGTCCTACCACGCGCGCGACCTCACTCAGCTCCACGCTGCGATGCAGCGCGCTGTGATCGACGGCGTAGACCAGCAGCGTCTCCGCCGGCGCGTCGTCCACGATGTCGAGCACGTCGACGACCGCGCCATCGGCGAGCGCGATCCGCTTGCCCAACAGGTTCAGGAGGCGTCGCTCACGGAGCAGCCGTTCGACCTCCGCCCGGCGCGGCGCGAGCCAGGCCTCGATAGCACGGCCGTCGATGGTCACGTTCCGGTCTTGCGGCAGGGTCGCCACAAAGTCGCGCTTGAAATCCTGGTGGAGTAGCCAGGCGCCGGTCTCCTGGATGCCGTCGGCGATATCGTGGTCGTACCGCTCGTGGGCCGGGATCGCCGCAGCCTCGCCCAGGTAGTTGGCCAGGATCGAGAGCGCCAGGTCGGTGGGGCCAGAGCCATGGAAGCCCCAGCTCATACCCGATGGGCTGTGGACGATCATGTGCCGCAGCTTGTACGGCTCCTGGCCGTCCTCGTAGACCACGAGGGACACGGGGCCGCTCGCGTCGCCCTGGTCGCTATATCCCCTATACATCTTCATTGGGATTGTCCTCCTCGTCGATTGGGCGACGTGGTAGGTGGGGCAGCAGGTCGTCGCCGCCGTCGCGGGCGTCGTCCTCGATGACCTCCCGGTACACGCCGCTCGCGGGGTCCCAGACCGCGTTGTGTGGCGCCAGGCCGTCCTCGGCCTCGGCCGGCGTCCAGGAGTCCTCTCCGTAGCGCATGATCCTCTCCTCTCTTGTTTTGTTAGGCGTGCCCTGGAGTGTTACTCTGGGTCCCGCGCGTCCAGCCAGCACCGAACGCGTTGCCAGATATACGGGTCCAGGCACAGACGCGCCGTTAGGCGGATGCGCTGCGCCTGCTCATGCGTCAATCGCGCGGGGCCGTGGATCTCCACCTCGTAGCTCATCGCCGCTACCGTGAAACGTATCGTGACACGTTCCGCTGTCTGCGGACCAACAGGAATAGTGATAAGCGCGACGCTCGTGGTGTCGGTCGCGGTAGACTCTGTCATTCAATGTTCTCCTCGTAACGATTGCGCTGAGGACGCCGCGGCCACGGCGTCCTCAGTCTCTTGGCGTGCCAGCGTGCGCTCTGCTCTGACCAGACGCGCGAGCGCCTTGCCCGCATCAACCTGCGCTAACGTCTGGCCATTCCACCAGTACCAGGCGTGCTCCTGGCCGCTCCCCAGCGCCGCCCGCGCCAGCTCCAGGCACGAGTCACGCCCCGTTCCAGGGATGAACAGCCACGTCCCCGTGTCGCGCGTGGCCCAGGCGAAGACGCGCGGCTGTTTCTGCTCCAGGGCCTCGCGGTCATGATAATAGAAGTCTTTGACGTAGCTCGACGGGTGGTGCGACTCCTCGACGATGGCGACCATCGCCGGCCACGCCGCGTGCTTGCCCGTGAGCGCCAGGGTTTCATAGAGCAGGAGGTCCAGTTCGCCCGTCTTGCGCCTGGTGATGTCGGCGAGCCAACTCTCCATGTCATAGCCCTGGACGCTGTACTGCCGGCGCTGCACGACGAGCGCCTCGTCGAGAGCGGCCCGCACGATGGCCGCGATAGCCTCCCGTGTGAGCGCGGCCCGTCGTCGCCGCGCTCGGTCAGGTGTTGTCGTCATTATCGTCCTCCTCGATCCGCAGCGTCAGCATCACGTCCGCCGTGAAGGCGGGGTGCGTATAGTCGTGTCCGTTCTCGCAGACCAGGACCGGGCGACCGTCGCGATACAGCGTCTCCTGCGTGTCCAGGTCGTTGCCCTGCCAGTCGGTCACCTCTCCGTCATGGTCGACCGACCAGCGACACACCAGCGTGTCGATGGTCCCGATCGGCAGGCCGCCGCACACGGGGCAGGCGACCAGGTCCGGCCTGAGGGCGCTGGTGGCGTGATCTCGCGTACTCATCCCCTTCTCCTCTCTATTCCGTGGTCCTCGGGTCGCACTCATGGCCAGCGCACGATCCTGCCAGGTCCGGCAGGATCGTGCGCGCATCGTACGGCTCACGCCGCGCCCTCGTCTCCCATCACCTCCTCGTCGGCCAGGTCCTCGTCATCCTCATCACGCGTAGCCAGTGGCACATCCTCCGCGGGGGCGGGGGAGGGGACCGCCTCGCCCGGCAGGTAGAGCGCCAAGACCGGGTCGGCGCGCGTGCGGCCAGGGTCGTAGTCGCGGGCCCGCATCGCCTGGGTGAGCAGCAACGCCTCCAGCGTGTAGCGCACCAGCTCCACGCCGTCGAAGGAGCGTAGCCGCTCGATCATGGCCCGTCCCGGCGTCGCTTGCGGAGCGGGGAAGCCCTTCGTGAGGGCGTGCCGTGTCATAACCTGTTCCACGGCCTGACCGTCTACATGGTCGGTCGTGAGCGTATAGGCGCAGAGGACCGCGACATCGACCGTATCGACGGCCGGGATCATGTCGATGGCGCGCTCGATGGCCGACACGCTGGGATAGTACGCGGCCGTCTGGTCTTTGTGGCGTTGCCGGGTCTTTTTCCCCTTCTCCGCCGCCGTTTCGACCGGCGCGGTCCGCCCGCTCGTGTCCGGTATAGTGATGGCCCCCTCCGTAGGTCCGGCTTGTGCCGCCTGCGCGGCATGAGCAGCGTCGTACTTCTCCTTGCCTTTGCGTTGGAGGTCGGCGTAATGCGTCGGCAGGAGGCAGTAGCCGACGCCGTCGTGATAGCCGGGGCGATACGCCGCGAAGGGACACTTTGTGCAGATCGTGCGCGTGTCGAAGAAGTTGCCGCCCCACCGCCCCTGACCATCGTTGTAGGCGTGCTGAATGGCGTGAACCAGTTCGGGGTGCCGGTGGACGAATCCGCCGAGCGCGGTGCTCCCGCTCATCCCGGCGGCCATCTCCCGCGCGACGGCCACGATCAGGGCCGGGAAGCCCTTGTTGTCCTTCCCGCCGTGCGTGTAGTCGTGCAGGCCCTGCGCCTGCTGGAGCGTCATCGACGCCGAGCGTCGGTAGAGGTCCTGCGCTTCGGCGGGCAGGTCGCAGAGCTTCAGGCGCTCCTTGACCCACTCCTCCCGGCGGCCCAGACGCTTCGCCACGTTCTTGATGCTCGTACCCTGCCGCCGCAGGAGGGCGATGCCGCGCGCCTCGTCCATCGGGTGCAGGTCGCGGCGCTGGAGGTTCTCGACCACCGTCGCCGCGCCGGCGTCGTCGCTGGCCAGGTCCTCGTCGACGAGGACCGCGATCTCCGTCCACTTCAAGATATCGCGAGCGGCGCGCAGGCGGCGCTCACCGAACACGAGCAGCCACAGGGGCGCGCCGGTCGGGTTAGGCCGCACCTTGGGCGGCTGCTGCAATCCGAGTTCCCGCATGGACGCGGCCAGCTCGTCCAGCGAGATCTTCTCCTCCTTGTCCTTGCGGTCGAACAGGCGCGTATTGTCCGGTGAGGTAGCGATCTGGGCGATGGGGATGGTGCGTAACTGTGCCATGGTGTCCTCCTGTGTGTTGCTCATCTTCGCGCCGCAGCTCGGCGCGTATGTCGTTGATGAGGCGCGTGAGCCTCGGGTCGTCCTGGAGCCGGCGCGCGATCACGCCCATGCCGTGCAGCACGGTCGAGTGGTCTCGACCGCCCAGCAGGAGGGCGATGCGCTCCGCTTGGAACAGGATGTTCTTGTGCGGCATGGGCCAGTGTAGCTCGGCGCGTATCAGGTACATGCAGACCTGCCGGGCCTCGCTCACCCGCGCCACGCGGCTACGACCGCATAGCTGGCGGGGTGCACCTCGAAATAGTGGAATTGTGCGGGAAACGCCTGCGACTGCGGTCGCATGGCAGACCACGCGCACTGCGGTGCCACGGCGGGTGCGTCGGAGCGCCGCGTCCAAGGGCTAAAACCGACCG
>JAABUL010002126.1_pt1 | contig 34265 bp, 14 predicted proteins | sample 5559151 | NCBI WGS metagenome assembly JAABUL01 (sample SAMN10711876, study PRJNA513368) | rock metagenome | isolation source: Antarctica rocks | place: Antarctica: Victoria Land, Pudding Butte sud | reverse complement strand
GCTAGCGCCGAGTCTGACGATAGAGAGAGCGTATCGTCCTCATCCACAGAAGAGCGATATCCAAGGCCGTCAGCACAATCTCGAGAGAATTCCAGCTCTTCTACATCATTCCATAGACCGAGCAGCACCTCCAATATACCCACAGCGGAGAGACTATGGATCAACGAGTTGGATGCCGCCAAATTGGATGACCTGGCAAAATGGACTGACTATCGCGAAACCAAGATCAGATACTATGAGGACAAACGTTCTGGACTGCAGGAAGCTCATTATGAGACCAATGCGAAACTGGAGAGGATAACGGACAGCATACGAAAAGTGGATAGCAAGTTAGACAGCAAGCAGGCCAAAACCGACAAGTGTCGACATCAAGAACTCGTCCTCATCAAGTCGATGAAGCGAAAACTGCAGAAAACCTCAGATTGGCTGGACGAGGAGGAAAGAAAGAGAGCCAGAACAGATGTGGACCCTACAGACGCCTTCTCAACATCTTTCCCCTTTGGCTTCACCACAAATGGATCTCATTCCAGCCCAGCGTCGTCTGTCCAAGTGTCACCAACAACCGTTCGCCCTCGCCACTTGTCCTGAGCTTATATTCCCAAGGCCGACCCGGCGCGTCAAAGTTCCTCGCGCATTCAGCACCATAGTCGAAGAGGCTGAGCTGGGATGTCTGAAAAATGTGGAAGGTGGCTTGGTTGTCAAAGGTCGTGCCAATTGTGGGCCAAGGGATTTGATACGATTGGGACGGGTTTCGAGTGCACTGGCGTTTGCTTCTTGAGGTGCTTGTTCTTTTGTAATCTGTTGTTAGACTTCCTTAACTACTTAGAGTCCTCTAGAGCTTAAAAGGAGGTTGACCATAAAGCCTACCGTGTTCCAATGCTCACCGCGTCATGTGCTCTCATAGAGGATTGAATCAGGTGCTGTACTGCATTTGTTAGACCAGCGTACATTGCAGTCGTCTAGCCCGATCGCTCTGTACGGACTGTATCACTCAAGGCCACAAAAATCTACCACGACTGAGTGGCCGTTTGCTTGTGAAGCAATTTGCAGTTGCCATCCGGATTCGTCAGGCGATGGCCGAGGCGACCAGGGCGGATCTCCCCAAAGGCCATCGAGTCATCTCAACGGTGGTGCCAGGCGTGTCAAAGATGCCTCGAAAGGATTAGGGAGCTACGTTTGCAAGTGGTGATGGCGTTTACTTTGGCTTTACATGTTTTGTAGATTATGCTTCGGACTTAGGCGACTTGGGCGTGTGTTGCAAATGCCAAGACCAAATGACAAAGCGCTAAACCCAATTAGGCAGCTAGGTACGGAGTACGTCGGGGTGGATTTCATTCACTTAGAATTGCAATTGGAAGATGATTTGCAGATAGGACATTAAGCTAAGAATACACCCAAGATCCAACGCGGAACCCTATGTAGTGCGAATTCGAAAGAATATTGAGAATGCTAGCTAAAAGACTATATCACCTCAAACCCCTTTGATATAATAAAAACGTTCACGTTTAAGAAAACGAAGTGCACAGACTAATGGGTATACCAGACACAGTGGATGTCAGCATCTCAATTCCCGTTGAGAGTAGCAAGATCATCGTGCATGCTGAGAAGATATTCCATCTGTTTGCAAAGCATTCGTAGCTCCTTGTCGACCTTCGAGAGGTTTTAGTCAACATTCGGCGTCAGAGACGGTACTGACTTACTGAGCCTTTGTCCGCCATAGCAGAGTCCTCAATTCCGAACCGTTTCAATGCCTCTACTCTGCCCTTTTCATGCCAGTAACCTTGTGAGATTGCCACAAATCGACGAAAGACCGATAGCGAACCAGCTTCCTTTGGCACGCGTGCTGATACGTGATGATTCTGTGAGCTCCAGTCAGTCTAAGAGGCAATCGCCGGTATTGCGTAGCATAGTCAAAAGGAATGGAGTTCGCCACTTAGGTTTGGGCCACTCACATTAGTCTCCGTGGTCAGATGTGATGCCGTCGATCTAGCTTTACCAGATAACGTGGCGTGAGCTGATCTGCTGAGGCGAGAGGTATGGTCCGCATCCGCCTTCAATGGAAAATTTGGTCGATTGCCATGGCTTTTTCTCGATTCGACAAATTTGCGGTCACGCCAGTGTGGCGATGACCTTTCTCTGGTTGAGATGTCGGAGTCAGAGTCATTGAATACAGGCGCCCTCTGCTCATTGTCGGTAGTAGGCTCCACTTTTGGCATCGACTTGGAATTGTCAGCCGTAAGAATAGAATCGACGATGTCGTGCTCATGCTCGAGATCTTTCTGACGCGTCTGATAGCGCTCCAGAATAAGAGCCGGCTGCGAAAACTTTAGTAGTCGATCGTCAAGCGAATAGGCTACTTACCTGACGTTCAAGATAATGCTTGTGAGTATTGCACAGGTGATCCATAACCTTCTCCTTCTTGGTCTTGGAACGGTCGAGCTTGATAGTATCTTTGGTGCTCTTATATGAGCATTGCCATCCTCGGGTGGTGTCTGCCAGGCACTGATTTTTTTTCGATGGCGATGCCATTTCTAGTGTACTTGTTTCTCAGTGTACTTGTTCCTCGATTGACACCAACTTCACGGTAGTGTGTCGCAACGAGATGGGTAGAATCAACAAGAGATGCAAGAATCTGCTGAAATATCTTGACGATGCGATGAGCTGTACTTCGAACTGCAAAGGCGGAAAATGCCCTCTTTAATAGTGAGTGGTTTATCGAGCTTCTTCCTGTTCTCGGAATATTGAAAGAAATTTTTTATCGCTTGTCTCAGTTGCTGTCCGGTTTTATATCTTTCAGACATACTGTTCTGTATTGATGGGCTAAGCTGATGTACACCGAGACATTCGAGCAGATTGGCTATTTTTGGACAGTATTTTGGCTCAATAATGCGGTGGTTTCGGGTAGCCGTCGCTTAGCGGGAATCGTCCCAAAGAATTGGTTAAACTTTGCGTAATCTATGGGTCCCCTAAAAAAGAGCAGTTCAGCCATGTTCCATTTGCTGTAAAATTGACGGACAGCGTAGGCATAATCCCAGCAGAGTCGACCAATAAGCAGGTTTCAAGTGAAATCAAATGCAGCCATATCTAACAACGCGGTAAAGTAAACACGTTCACTAGAATCCCACAAGATTACCCTAAACCATACTTTGTGAGACTCCCATAGCATACTCCGCAGAGATACATGTGATTCCAAGCTTGCTGATCAGCTGTCAAAGACCTGATCATCCGTGGCCCATTCATAAAGCGCTATGGTCGCAAGGCACAGACCAAGGAGTATAAGCACAAGAAAGTAACAGACCACCATCCGTGAACAGGACTTCTTGAAATTATCTGGAGGGTCAAGCATCCCCAAGCGATCTTTCCAGAACGAGTATTGATAGACCGGGGCTGGAGGAGTTTGTAAAGGCAATGTTCCCAGCGGCGCCGAAATCGTTGGTACAACAGCTGTCGGCAATGAAGTTGAGATACCGTACGCAGTTGGCAGAATCTCAGGAGTCGACGCTGAGGCGTGCAGCTGCAGATCGTTTCTATTGAGCTAATCAGCATAAGTAGTTCTTGATTAATAAAATAAGCTTACGAGCGCTTCGACTTGCGTGGCATCTTTGGACTATAAGAAATGCTTGGTATCGAGAAGTTCGATTAGGGATCTTCTAATGTCTCAAGGCAAGTTTGCGGTCTACTTGCGATTGTAGTAAAGAGATACTGAGTGCTCAACGTAGAAAAGATTTGTTGAGTGGAGGTATCGCTGCGTATGTTGTAGCTAGTGATATAATGGAAGGAGTAGCACGCTTGGATATGAAAGAGAGAGATTATCTCTTGAGCAACTAGTGGATGGACTGTCTCGCGCTTAGATGTCAAACACACGCTTGATGCAATTAAAATCACGATATCACTGCTTTGGAATAATACAACTACGCAACAGGAGCACTGAGAGCATCTAAAGCTCTGCTTGGGCACTAGAAATGTGGAATTACTTATAGGAAAGCAGATGGAAAGGGTTTTAATAATTGGGTCTCCGCACTAGTTTAAGGTAGACCACTCGATTCAAGACAACCCTAACCCTAAGAAATCCGCCTTCGTAGCTTACGGAATCGTCCTCCACCACCCACCTCTCTCGGGCGCAAATTTTGGCAATTATGGTGTAGATCAAGTAGAAGAAGTTTTGCGCCCGAGAGAGGCCTTTTCAGGACCACAAATACCACATCGGTGCTCGTCGCTCGTCGATGAACAAAAACAGATAAAACGACGAGGTTCCCCCATCTTCCCCCGCTCGTCGACAACATATCGCCATCAACCAAGATCCATGTCTTAAAACCGGGTTGAAGAGCGAAGAACTACTCTGCTCATGAATTCTCGAATGCCTGCGTCTCCTGGAATTGATGCTAGGGAACAAGGAGATGAGAGGTCTCCCTATCCTTCGCGACTCAATTCTCCAGACAGCGGCTGTAGTTTCATGCAGAGTCGGTTTCTCAGGTCAACTCTGTTTCAGTCTACGGAGAACCACCGATAGCGGGTCTCTTAACCAGGCTTGCGCTCGAAAACCGTCTGCGGAAGATGTGGGTTTTGACGGGAGTCGCGGCCTTCGCCGCAAAGGGGAAGGCGGCGTGATTGTAGACGATGCGTGAAGCCTTACAGCGGTCTGTCCGGAGTGCTCGATAGAGTGAGATTCCGTTGTGATATCGTGAATGCCACGTGGGTGCAAACCCCACATGCAACGTGGTTGAGATTTTCGTGCTTTGGCTTCGGAGACAGCCAACTCGCCGTACAGCGCAGAAGGATTTCTGGTTGAATTAGCTATCTGCAGATCTGATAGATGTAGCGATCTTACAATGCGATAGAAGCCCCCGTCAATGCCTGTAATTCTATGTGTTTGGATTCGCGCGAGTTGTCGCTTGTCCCAAGTCTGGAACAAGAATACGTGCATTCTCGCAGAGTGCCCATGTTATAGAGGATGGACATCGCGTACTGCCGCCAAGTATAGCGTTGCACAGTTTCGGCAGAGCAGGCTACTCCAGTGGCAGATTTCTTGATAGAGTGCAGTCAATAGTAAACCGCGTCTTCTATGGTGGTGCCATCGCGATTTTGTGGGACGCTCTCGGTTTGGACAAGAGGACTGTCGCGCTTGGGTGTCCAACGTGCTTCCAAGGCTTGAGTTGATAAAGAAGAACAAGGCAGCTAGCTCGCAATAATGGTTCGAGAGGTGGTAATGCTTGCTTGGTTGTCTGTTTGAGCACAGTCGAAACTACACTGTTATTGTCGAGTAGTTCATCAAGCTATGTAGAGATGTTTATCGAGCCGTGTAGAAAGATAAGAAAAAGAGCTCTTAAATATGCGCAGAGGACAAAGCCAGATTGTAACAAGTTCTTTGTCTAAAGAAAAGCTACAAAGTAATCAATCTATCTGATTTATTGCGAAACGCGTTGTCTCGAATTCTCCTGCAGTCTACCACAAGAGATCTATACCTTGGTTCCGGAGATCAATGCATTAATGGAGCACGTTATACTAAACAAAAGGGTCGCTTGTTTGATACGTCAATACGGGGTTCGTACCTTATTATGCTTGTCGCCAAACCCACTGACCTATTGAATATTACAACCTTGGAGTCGCGTAAGTAAACACATGTATAAGGTGTAGTATTGGCGGCCACTGGTTGGAGCACAATGGAGTAGGAACAAAGGATTTGCAATCGAGCTAGTCTCGCTATCTTTTATTTGATTAGACAATCAGCGAGACTGGTGAAGAAGCAATAGATATCACAGGAATATGAACCATAACAAACAATAGTAAAGAGATTCTCCCGTCATCAATGTAGCTAGTACGGTTGTATTGGCGGTATGGCCTGCCTGGGTCGATGGCCGACAAGAGGATGTTTGATGCCTTACTTTCAAGGTTGTCAATATAGGCCTAAGCGGCTAGCGCAGGGTTGGCATAAGCATTATGTAAATTTGCTGTCAAAACTTGCCCTGCCCCTGACTTGCAGTGCACCCTTGGGTGCCGACGGATGAGATGTACGAGGTACAGTAAGAGAACCTCCAAATTTGCCATCGCTAACATCGATGCAATGCCATCAGAGTGTGATTTGAATACAGCATACTTGGCTCACTGTCGCTGGATTACTGCCGCTTCGAATTCATTATATGCTTTTTTTTGCTCAGACTTGCCGTGGTCCAGACACACTACATTAACAGTTTCACCGACCCTTGCAAGCCATCTCCTGCGTGCTCCCGCATGTTCGGGTATAATATACAACAGACATGACCTTGTTTCTCTGCATTATTTTAGCTATGCTCGTGGATAGTCCGACAAAGACAAAATGGCTCCAATTTTGCATGTTCTTTGTTGGAGTGGCTTTGCGTCATGTACGTTTCCATGTATAGGACTCTTGAAAGACATATCACGTGCATCTTCAGATGTCTCAAACATACAGACTGATTCAGCATTCGGCGGGGGCCATTTCTTTCACTAATCTATTAGAAATAGCCTTCCTCAGGCCTACTCTGTGGTCAAGCAACAGACTCTGCCAAAAACCTCGCCCAACGTAGAAATCGGCACATCACCAGCTAGACAGCCCACGTATACCACACTTGCTCAGCCCATGGATCACGCGAAATGCTCGCCAGCAATCAAAAGAGCGGGGAAGCGTCTTGGAGAGAGATTGGAGGAGGTGGTAGGCGGCATCGAATCCTGTCAACAAGCACAGCTAACCATGTGCATCTGCAGACCTATGATGAACTTATACACATGGTGGTAGTGCTCTACAAACTTGTCAGGACTGCGGCAGAAGACGCGAAGCAGGATGGAGACTGGCTCCTTAATATAGTCGAAGCCCACAAGGAAGCTCACCTCGAAGCCTGGCGAACCTTGGAGAAGTGTGATCCAAAGTACCATCGTCTCGTGCGAGAGCAACTACAGCCAAAGCAACGGCAGTTACACCAATACCCACTTCTGTTGTTAGGCCAAATGAACCGAGTTCTTGGCCATTTGGACGACGACAGTGACAACGAGGCTTCCTAGGCGCAATACGATACATCGAAGGTTTTCGAGGGATGGTTTCGATCGAGGCGATATACTAGGCTTTGAGGAGCGGAAAGATGGCATGTTCTTGGGAAGAGAGTAGTGGGGGGATGGCATATTCTTGTATGACTGCTTCGTCTTGTCCCGTTCTCCTTTGATCCCAGATTGTACTACTGCATTAGTCGCTTTAATATCTATGCCACTAACCACATATTCCTGTTCACTGTTGTCGCCGCCGACACAAACATCCTGTTTCTGCCTAAGTAGCAGAGCACTAGCAGTTATACACAGGTCTTCAAATTCCCCACCTACCGCAATTGTTTGTCACTTTCGTAATTCCTAAATCGTATGCGTAGGCCAGTTAGGCGCATGGAGCTTACCAGGTTGCAAATCTTCAAAACCATTATAGGCCAATGGAAAGCGTGACAGGATGGCGAACGGGGAATGGAAAGGCCACGGGTCTGCTACGGAGCGGAATTCTATCTTCACCTCAATAGCCGGATTTGTAGAATCGACAAGAAAAGGCGAGACGTACGATTGGCCGCCACTTTCTTTACCCTACTATGAAGAAAAGAGAATGTAACTCCGCAGTACTCCATCTTACCTCTGCTTTCGCTGGACTTACATGTGGCCCTCTTCCACCCATATTACAGCATTATTCTTTCAAGACCCATCACACCTTCGATTACGTGACAAAAGACGTTTATTACGGGCTAAGCTATATCCGAAGTGTGCGTACATCCAAAGCAACTATTCCATGTCTCCAAAGATCCTGTGAAGGTGTGGGAGATGTAACGTTGTTATGGCTGAGAAGCCTCAACTTCTGCTTGCCTCGAGAATGTCTCCCCTGTAATTGCGCGGGCACTTTGTACAGCATTGCGCATGCCTTGAGCCTTAGATCCCACCCCCATCATATAGGAGCTCAGGTCGAGCAAGCCTCCTGGACCCATTTGAAACTGTATGTCCGCGGAAAATCCAGTCAGCGTCAAGTGTCTGAAATGCCTACTAACTTCCGTCACGTTGCTGGAAATCAGAGTAAACAAGCTCTCTAGGGATCTTGCCTCAATCGTCCATTCATCTAGAATCTCAAGAGCATCGTTGAAGCCGTGAAGTTCCTCAGGCTCCGAACGTAGTATTCCTATGGCTCGACCAGCACGTCGCAATAGGTTCCATTTCTTGATGGTATTCTTTCTGGCCCTCATGGTCCCTTTTCTGCCGATTTTCAAGCGATGGAGCAGCCTGGCAGCCTTTGCACGTGCTTCTCTGACTGTCTCTGACACCTGTGTTCCAGGAATCTCGAGAAATTCGTGCCTCTGCTGCCATTTGGAGAAGATGCCCTGAACATCTGCGGTAATTATCTTCTGCTCCACAAGAAGATCTTGCGAGGTTTGGTTTGCCAACGTGCTTTGGATGTGCGTTCGAGTAAGATTGACTTGCTGAATAAGAGACTCGGAGAAGATAGCTACATGACCATAATAGGACGGCAAGTCGTTCGATATGTTTCTCATATACAAGCAGACCTCGTCGTACAATATCGCAAGTTCATCCTTGTCCTCTTCTGAAATTGCGAGGCCTTGTCGAATCGAAGGGAAATTCTCTTTATAGTAGTAGCAGCTTGCTTCATGGGCATCTAGGCGCATTGGGATGTTGGTCATATCATCAGGAAAGTTAGTTGATTCCTCCCAGAGAGGCTGCGCCGCATGACTGTCTCGGGAAAAGTAACGAGAGCATGTACGGGGAAATACGTAGAAAGCGAGTTGAGGGGATTTCTCACAGCCGTACGAGCATATCGCTCCCACCCAAGGCACTTGACATGCTATTCCTGTTAAGGAGTCCACCGCGGTGATAGATTTTCCCACTGACCAGACTGCAAACCAGGCCAGAACAGCAATGGCACCCACAAAAACAAGGGTAGAGAACAGATTGACGATAAGGGACGGCAGCAGCCAGATCCAGGTCAAAGATCGAAGAATGAGTCGTGCTCCAGCGAGATTACCGCCGAGAACTTCTTGACAGATTAGCAAGGTCTCCAGGATCAGCCATTGGACGGTTATAATGCAATGAACCACTTTCACTGAAAGATTGCGTAATGCAAGGTTTGGAGACACTACCGCGGGTGTTGGCCGCACGACTACGGGACTCAGCGGCCCATGGTTCCCGCGAGGCGGCGACGGCACGGTTCTCGTGCAAAAGCTGGCTCTTCCGGCGACTGGGCGCGATAAGATCTCGGTATCCAGTGTCGCTGATCGATCAACATCGGCTGAAGGTCGAGGGTCGACGAAGAATTGAGCTGCGGCGGGATCAAGTGATTCTGTATCTGCCAACCTGATATTTGAGCCATATCTTGTTTGACTTTCGGTCTCCGTGAGGGACGTTGTGCTGTTGATAGAAGAGCGCGTCCCTGCTAGAGCAATTGAATCGCGCGAGTCCTTGTCCGATTCGTTGTCCCCGCCGCTTATAGCCTCTGAGACCACACTCTGCTCTTCTGTTGGCAAGTTATAGGCGCGTCGACTGTTCTTGCCAACTGGACTGCCCAAAGAGAAGGGACTAACTGGGGAGGTCGGCTCCCTAGACTGATCCTGCACCAAGGAGCTCTGCCTAGTTTTCTTGGTTGTGTTGACCGCCTGGGGCTGCCTTCGCCGTGGACTAGAATTATCGGTGTTGTGCGTGGCTTTCTGAAGAGCGGTAGAGGTGCTTCGTAGATTGTATCCTCCGCGGACGTCCTCCGTGTCCAGTAGCTCGTTAGTAGAATTTTTGTCAGTCACGTTTGGTTCCGCCGATCCTAGCCTTTTCGCCTGGTGGTGGACCTGCAGCAATTAGTCGATCTGGCCTCCAAAGGTCGCTTGTATTGCTTACGCTCTGCGTCGTTCGTTCCGCCTCCAACTGTCTTTGGAACTCCTTCCTGCGAGCTTCTGCAGCTCTTTCCGCGGCGTAATCCAACATATCTGTCTCAGTAGACTGCTTGGAGGCTTGCTTTTTCGAACCCATGTCTCTGTCTTGCAAGCGCGACAAGTTTCTTGTGATCGTGTAAATGGGATGGACAGACAGATTCACTGGACGTAGGATACGCCTGTATTCAAATAGGTATATAGGAGATTAAAAGAAACCGGATAAAGCGTCTTTGAGGGAGGGCCGGAGCAACGGTGCTAGCGGTTGAATGCAGATTCCTGAGACATTGCGATACACGAACAAAGAAACAGCAGCCCCTGAGCACCATAGTAACCCAACAAATGTACGATCCCTCCTGTATAACTACCTCCATCAAAAGAGTGAGATTGATTATCCAATGCTCTGACCGTTGCGAGAATGTCTGATCAACAAGAGCCTGTCGTCGATGGAGATTTGCACGGCGATATCGCAACTACCCGGGACCCTAGGAACTGTATTGCACTCAAACCCAACGGAGAACAGTGCAGGCACCCCAAATCGTCAGCGACCAAGAAATACGTAGCCAACAGCTCCGATGCCCCTATCCTGGGGCAACTCTGCGCGAAGCACCGACAGATGTATCAAGACGATGCATCACGTGTGAGATGGGTGACGGACCAGAGCGAGGTGGGATTCTTACTCAAATCCGTTGGAACGTATGACTGACCAGATCTGTGTTAGATTACTATTGGCGACGACGGGAACTTGACGGCCTTGGATGACGATGTCGACTACCTCATGATCGATCAGCAAGCCGACGCCAAGGCATCCTCGACCAAGTCAGATCAAATCCCACCCGCCCTTCCAACCTCTTCTCTTACGCGAAAGGACCGGTCGCAATCTGCAGGACACATGGAGGCGCGTATGAATGATCGAGAGCTTCTGAAGCTAGGTAAGGACCACGGAAAACTTCTTGGCCAGCTTTATTGGGAAACCAAGAAGCAGCTGGAGGACATCGAGGAGAGTCAACAGGCTTATCACAAACGCGCGTGGGAAGAGATGCGAACAATGATCAATACTGTCAAGGCTGTCAATCAGCGCATCTCTGAGGAAGCCCAAGTGGCAACACTTGCTGCTGAAGACGTCAAGAACAAGCTGCGCACCGTCTTTACGAACGTGACTGCGGATATACAAAGCTTGAAGATCGAGGTACAAAAGCTGCGTGAGGGAGGGGTTCCCAGCAACGATAGCGCTGGTTCGATTGTGGCCGATCAAGTAAAGAAGTTGGAGAGAGCTGTGCGAGAGCTCTGTATTCAGAAAGTTGATGTCAGCGACAATCGTGCCGAGAAACGGGAGCAACTGCTCGAAGAAATCAATGCTCAGGTATGATCTTATTCTGTAGAAGGGTACTTGCTCATCTGACTGAGACTCTCGTAGACACATCTTCTCAACATTGATACTACTAAGTTCGCGAACACCTATGGCGAGTCTCTTCGGTTGGAGGCTTAGTAGATTGCTATACCACACGCTGGGTTACTAGGTTCTTGGGATACTCGCCGTGTTATACTCATAGCATAACTTAGTCATTTACCACCATCAAGCTCTAATGACTTGGGACGGTCTCACGCCTGATATTGGGCTCGCACTGATTTTCTTCTGGTGAAGCATCGATCTGACTTTACCTTAGTCCGCAAGACGCTAGAGCACTTCGTCGTCGCCATTACCAGAAGCCGTCAAGCGTGGTGATTCTAATGGATCTTCAGGGTATGAGCGGCACATATGTCGGCCCGGTCCAACGACAACATTCGTCTCCAGCTCCTCCACCTTAATCCTCTTTTCACATCTGCACTTTCACCCATCATCATCACGACCAACCCCACCTCTATTAATCTGGATACACCATCAATACGCAGTCCAGTGTGGCTAACATCATCGCCGACCTATGATCAGCAGTCACAACGCTGTTTGGGTGATTGTTACAGCCTTCAAATTTGCGGTCCTTGACTGGCTGACATACTTGTTTAGGTCCCCGGAACTATTTCCGCCTACCGGCCAACTCCCACACCAACCGCCTTTCGACCTCCTTCACCGACACCTACGGTTTGTGACCATCCCAGACGGTCAGCCTAACATGGTGTTTCTGGCACGGTTCAGCACCTCTAGCGATTCGACCTGGTGGTAAATCAAGCGTAGCCTCATACAGCAATAGGCACAAGAAGATTCAAAGGACGGCAGCTTGGACAAAGCTTCATCTACTATAGGCTACATCTGATAAAGGATCCGGATTATTAAGGGTAAAACTATCAAGCTGAGAGTGTTTTTCTCGAAACAAACAGGAGGAATTGTGGGATCGGGTCAGATATCGTTGAGCTCGCTAGTCAATCTTCGAGTTCGATCAATATCTTGATTATGGCGATCAGCTCCTTCCTGATCATGTATCGAGCTTCAGCACTTGACTCGCGGATTTTCTGCCGTACACCTGTCTCCATCGCTGAATTTTTGACCATCTTCTTCGTAGCATCTACGCGCAACTCCACAACTTGTGATCGAGTTCGATCGTTGCGATGGTCGGCTTGTACAAGATCTGCTGAACGAGTACTAGCGTTCTTCAATTGCGCTCTTAGTTCGACGGTCTGATCTTGCGGACGCTGACTCCACTGCTTCATAAGCTCGTCATTGTTTTGCAGCTCCTTGAGTTCTGCACGAATACAGAGCAGCTGACAAATCAAGTCTTGAACATCCCCGATGTCCACGGGAGTGACAAGGGACGAGGCGTGTTCAAAGTCTTTTGACGATAACGATGGAACGACCCGTTCAGCCGTGGCGGGACCCAGATTTCCTTCAGTCGTGGATAAGGTCGACGCTGCAGGATCTTTGGAGGGTGAGGGTTCCAAACCTGCGTGTGGACTAGAGACAGGCTTGCGCTTTGGTGCGACGACGGCGGGCGGGCTAATGCTTTGAGTGCTGAAAGCGTCAGCATTAGCGATCTTTCTTAAAGGTAGAGAGATCTCGACAAGCCTACCGTGTATTGATGGTTGGAGACGCAGATGCCTGTTTATTTTCACCCCCAAGCATAGTCTCGATCGAATGGGTCGTGTTTTTAAGGGTCGAGATGCCAATGCTTGCATTTTCCGTCACTGGCTCGCCATGCTTATCAAGGATAATCTCCGAGTCGGTGTCCGTGTCAGAGCTACTGGTGTCAGTCAGGAATTGATCAAGAATTCACAATCTATCTCACTTACCAGGCGGTGCTTGCACTGCTCGTACTTGGCTTCTCCGTCAAATTATCTCCCATGATGCTTCTCCAACTACGTTGATCGTCAAGATCTACGCTTATTATTTTGGGTGGGATCGAAAAGGATGAGATACCTTAAAGCAACAAGCAATTGCTGACGAAGCTAATCGACAAGGCCAAATCCCAGGCGATCTTGCCACAGAGCTCTATTTGAGATCTTGCAGATTTCAAAACATTTATTAGCAAGTCGGGAACTTTAATCCCGTCGTTTTCATGGATTAGATTCGAAATCAAACGACAGGCATCTCTTCCGGGTTTCTGCAGCTGCTTATTGCGAAAATAGCCTCCTAAAATAAGTCAAGGTGGTCTTCCGTCGACTTCGACATGGATTCAAAGATCTTGGATGCGTCAACCTAGTATGGTTGCGTAATCTATGACGACTGGTATTAGGATACATGCATTTACGAAGCTATTTGAGCGATAAGTCAATGATCGGTGAACAGGTTTCGGGAGTGATGAGATTCGCAACCGACATCCTGAAACTGTTCATTTCAGGGAACTGCGCGAAGCATCCAAGATAGATCGTGTCAAATAAATCACGATATTAAATGACTGACTCGTCAAGCGCTCTCTTATCTTTCTTTATCAAGCATGTTATCAGGATCGACTTCAACGATCGCCATCTCATTCCAAAAATTTCCCCCGCTTTGGTAAGCGATTAAGGATAATCTTGCGACTAACAAGTTGATTTTGCCATAGAAGCCGACATGCAGCAGGATTCAGTGGCTTTCCGAGACCAATTGCATGCCTCCTTACGCCGATCTGGACGAAGTGGTACATCAAGGTTCTAAAAGGATATATTGGAAGTCGACTAATCGAGACATGTCTAATCATGCAAACACTGCCCCTGACATCAAGCAGACTTAAATTGCTCTCTTCCAGGCTTTCCTCTGATCTTTTCAAACTATTCGCCAGTACGGGCCAGGCCAGATTCGGGCCAACTCACCAACGATGGTGCTAACTGTAACAGAAATCAGTGGTCTACGAGAGGTATTTTATATGCTCGTTGTTCCTTGTTCAAATAAGCTAACACATAAAACGATAGGCCTTGGAAGCAATGACCCTACAACAGACCCCAATCACGCCTCTCTCGCAATCCTTTCCCAGCGATCCTTGGGACTGGACTATCGATCAGGTTAAGCTAGCAACTTGCACCGCTAAGACACCCTTGCACAATTGGAGTGGTGCCCGACATCCATGGCCAAGAGGCGATGCCTTGAGATGCGCACTGGATCACTTGCGCATCAACGGCATGAAACTGCTCGCTTGTAACGTCTGGGCCATGAAGACGATACAACGGGCCATGTGCATAGACCATGGCAAGCATCCCTCGCTCCGGCATGGGTTTGCGTGGATTCGAATGGTTGGGGCGCTGAGAAGAATATCCCCAAAGTATAAACAGTTTAGCACATGTAGGTGCTGTCCTTTCTGCGGTCTTGCAGGTCTCCATGCTAATCTGCGTATATAGGCAAGACCTTTGGCAAGACGTTGACCACAAAGGCTATGCTGCATCAATGTATGTAGTATTTACTGCAATTATTGGGCGACTCTTACTGACATGTTCAGTAAGCGCAATGCAGCTTCTCGAAGACAGCAACGATAAAAACGCAATGCAACTTCTCAAAGATTGTGTAAGCAAAGTGGTGTAGTTGGATGACCAAGTGATATTAGGCTATGGACTTGGGGATGCCTGCTATCAGTACTAGCGACCTATCTGCAGTATATATGCGACCTCTCTCACTTAGATCTTAGAACCTTAGCTACTCAATATACTATTAGACTGTATAGTACGGTCCATGCATACATCGCGATAAGTCTCTATTGTTATAGTTGTCTACTAATAGAGATCCTATTCTAACTTCTTTATAGTGGGGTAATATGTATGGAGTGATTATCTATTAGCTATCTTTAGAGCGCTTCGATTAGAACTTTATATAGCTAGATTAGGCTAAAGAATAATTATAAGATCTTCCGAATTTGGTAATCTATAACTCCGAAAACATGAATAAATATTATTAGCAAAAACTATTTTTAAATACTTTTTATTCTAAATATTCGATCTAAAACTCTTTTTGTTAAACAACAACTCTCGAAGTAAAAGCAACAATTATATTGTTATTTATTAAAACTTTAAAAATTGTATTGTTTTAAAACTTAATAAAGAACAATATAATTATTTAAAGACTTCAAAAATCAAGAAGTATATTAAAAAATTTGCAAAATTAATTATTTACAAAATACTATATATACAATATAAGAAAATATATTAAAACAATCTTTAGTGCGTAAGACTTGTTGTAAACATTTTTGAAATTAGTATAGACCACAATTGTATCGAAGAACTTGTAATTAATTTTTTCTCTCTTAAAAGATAACTAAATACTTAGCACTTTATAAAAATACAAACAATTTTGTTTTGCTTAAATTTAACTTAATATTTTTTATTGCAATATTTAGTTAAAGATAGCAATTAATTGTCGACAATTAAATTAACAATTACGCAATAAATTAGAATAGATTGTTGCTTATTTTGTTTTGTTTTTAACTTATTTGCAATCTTCTATACAATAACAAAAGTTAACAAGAACTATTTTATTTTTAAAAAATCGAACTAAATACGCAACAACTTCTTATATATATTCTAAAACAAAAAGAAGTACTACAACAATTCTATTAAAAGATTAAAAAGCAACTTAAAAATATAAAAAATTATTAACAATTTTATTATTAACAAATATTGAAAAGTTTGCAAATTATTGTTAATTAAATCTTAAAAACTAGCAAACAAGTAATCAAAGAAATTTAAAAAACAACTTTTGCTATTTACAATTTAAAGAATTAACAACAATACAACTTCTTTAATATAGCAATAAGTATACAAAACTTTAGAACTAAATTTAAGAAACTTAAAAGTAAAAATGTTAAAAAAAGTCTTAATTTTTTGTTTACAATAATTGTATAAATACATAGTTTAAATACAACTTTTTAAAAGTTGCAAAATAAAAAGATTACAATATTTAAAACTTGTACAAATTAAAATAAATAAATATTAATTCGACTTAAATTCTAAATAAATACAAAATTCTTATTTATATTGTATGCTAATATATATATTTTTAGAAATCTTTAATAGCTATTGATACTAAAAAGTTTGTAGAAAAATATAACAACTATTTTGCTTTAAACAAAAATTAAAGCAAGAAATTGTTGTTCTATCTTTGCTTTATTTATTGCAATTAGTAATTTTTTTAAATCGACGAAATATTTGTAGTTATAAACAATTTAATTCTTAATAGAATATCGCTTTTTTGTAGTATTAGAATTAAAATTTTTGTCTCTATTCAAATATGTTGCTTTAGAAGCTATAGATTTAAGATAGTAACTATATAGAAGAATAGTATCTTATATATTATAAAATACAAGTTTTGTAAATTATATAATCTTGTTAACTTAAATATTCGAACTTAAGACTATTTTTAATTGAAATTTAGTCTATTAGACTTTACTTACTACTATAGACTTAAAACTTAAACAAAAATTATAAAATAATTATCTACTTGCGCATTCGAGTTTTATTTTATATTTGTGCTATATTATAAAATAAATTATATATTATTGTTGTTGTTGTTGTCTTCTATTATTATTGTTGTCAAGATTATCGATAATAGAGTAAAAAGAAAATTGACTTGTTGTACTATACGTTTGAAATTCTATTTTACAAATTGTTGTATTATTATTATTAATTTTACAACTAATATAGATTGTATATTCAAATATTAATAGAGCTATTGTTGTGCTTTCGAAAACTAGCAAAAACTAATATATTTAAATTTAAAAAATATCGATCGAGCAATTTTGCAACTATTATATTAAATCTTGCTTTTATTTGTATTTAAATCTTCTACAACTTAATTTTCTTTACTTACTTTTATCTAAATAAATTAACTTTATTAGTACAACTTTAGATTTAATTTTAGCTAGTATATAGATTAACAACAATTAAACTTTGATTAAGAATATTTACTAATTAAATATACAAAACTATATATAAACTCTACAATATAAACAACTCTAAAATTATAATTTTTACAATTTTAATAATATTATTTAAAGTATTTCTATATTGTTAAAAGTTTGTTGCAAATATTGCTAGAATTATTTTTGTATACAATTGTTAATATTTGATTCTATAAGATATTTAACACTATATAAGACATAAGATCTAGAAGATTGTCGCATAGTTAACAAGTATTATTATCTAGATCGAAGTATTTACTATCGCGAGTTAATAAGTATTTTAATATTATCTTTTTATATTGTTGTTTACAAGCTATACTAAAAATAAGCTAGACATATATTATATATATTGTATAAAACAAAAGAAATACTATACAAGAAATATTATGCAAGAATTGAAAAATATTGTTCAAAAGTCTATACGTTTACAATTTCGCTTTATAATTATTTTAGCTAAAGAGATCAACTTTATTTCTTCTCTTAATCTAGCAATTATTATATTATATTGCTACTTAATATTCGAAATCTAATAGAAATTTAGTACTTTTATAATATTTTAAAGAGTTTAGATTTTCTTGTTTAATCGAATTTTAATCTTGCGTTTTATATATTAAATTGTCTTTAAGATCTTTATTTTCTTCTTTTTGTTTTATTTGTTTAAGACAACAAAATTTATTAGTATATTAATAATCTAATCTAGTATCTTCTTAATCTTAAGTTAAATATTAAGTTTTTGTTTTGTTTCTTAAATCGACTTTGTTAATACTAAACGTTTCTCTTAAAAAATTTTGATTTATTATACTTGTTCAACTTTGTAGTCTTTGTTCTCTCTTACGTGTTTAACAAAATTCTTAATAACTTTAATATCGAGAGAAATAACTTTGATAATAAAAGATTTGAATAAAGTAATTGCGAAATCGAATTTTATAAGAGTAACTATATCGACAATAAAATTAAGTTGTTTTTGTTTATACTTTTGTGCTTTCTTCGATACGTTTTAACTAAAACAAAAGATTGTAATATCGAAAAAAATAGTCTTGATAATCAAAAGTCTAGATAAAGTAATTATAGATAAAGTAATTGTAAATAGAGTAACTATAAATAAAGTAACTATAGAATCGAACTTGCTAAACGTAATTGTGTCGATAACAAATTCGAATTGTTTTAATTTTTGTTGCTAAGCTTGCTTCGAAGCAATCTAACTAAAATATAATATTTTCGAATTAATTAAATTCTCTATTATTTTTACTTAAGTATCTTTGAAAATAGTCTAAAATTCGAGATTTATATTTGTATCGATTGTTGTTTTCGAAGTACGTCTAGACTCGAGATTGCTATTAACAAAGCTACTAAATTTGTCGCAATTAATAATCGATATTAAAGAAATAAATATAATATAAACAAGACAAGAGTGCTAACAAAATTAATCTATAGACAACTATAAAGCTAGTACAAAGCAATAACAACAAAACCAAATAATAGTTCGACAATTAATAAATAATAAAACTAATAGTATTGAATCGAAGAGATAAGTAACAATCTAATTAATAAATAAATTGTTACAAAGAAACTCTCTAAAAATATTAAATTGTCAAATATTTAGAAATCTTTATTGTCGAAATTTTATATAATATTCGCATATGTTTGAGTTTCTATTTCGAGTTAAATAATGTCTTTTTAAGTTTGTCTTATAGAAGTTTTAAAAAAGTAATCTTTGTTATATCTCGACTATTAACAATATTTTAATATATATTAAATCGAAAAAAATGTAGAAGAATCTAAACTCTTTGTAAGCTATTCAAAGTATCGTATATTTTCTTAGCACAAAATCGACTAGTACACAATTGTGCTATACACAATTGTGTACTAGTAATAGCAAAATATACTTTAAGATCTTTATTGCATTTCTCTATTTTTGTAGATTGTCAAAAGATAGCATTCTTTCAATCAAATAAATTAAATATGTTCGTGCACGTAATAGTCTAAACGCGTTCACAAAAATATACACAATTTTAGTAAGCAAACACGCACTTTCTTGTTACGAATCTGGATAATTCGTGCGCACAATATTATAGGCAGTTTGATTTCGAAGATTTCGTAAGAATATTAACAGAATCTTCGGATAATCTTCGGTACTAATAATTTTTTGACTTGACAAAAAATTTATAGCTATATAGTGTAAATCTTAACAGTAGCTAGCGCAGCATACTGAAAAAAAAATTAGCAATTACTTTACTAGTAACTTAAGTTTAACGAATCTGCATTAGATACAACAAAGAATACTTACTATATTTCTTAAGAACTAATCGATCTTATTAATATTAGAATTTTGTTTGTCGATAATACGTCTTTCGATTCTAATTAATGTTAACAGACTTGTAGCAAAGATAAACAATAGATTTTGTATTATATTTATCGACGCAATATTGCAACTATCGCTTTCTATATTAGATTCTTTATGTAGCAATAATGCTCTGATTAAGCGATTAACAAACGCTTGTAGTATTAATCGATAAAAAGATAATTTTAATATTTTGTATCAATTTGTTCTCTTTCTTCTTGCGTATATTAATGTCAACTTTGTAAGCAAAAAAGTTGTCGATTAAAAAAAAAATTGCGATTGTCGATTTTCTAACAAAATTAATATAGATACTTCTCGAAGATCTTTGCAATTATTTAGACTCTACAATTAGATTGTTATATTATTTGTAAATTTTTCGCATTAATGTTGCGAGTATTAAAGACGCAAGAATTGTTAATACTATCTATTATTTACGATTTAAACTTATGTAATTCAGTAACGTTGCAATATAAGACAACAATAATTTTTCTTTTGTCTGTCTTAATATTTTCGATAGACTAACTAACTAATATTGTCTTCGATATTGCTATTTAAAATAGATCTGTTTCGTCTATATTGTAGCAATTATATAAAGAAAAATTAATATCTAATTAGCTCTTAATGTTCTCGCGTACGTTTGCTAGATTCTCTGCAAGCTGTTTGCGATCAATTTGATCGAATTTACTGTGTCGATAACGCTTTTGTATATAATAACGAGCTTTATACTTATCAAACTATCTTGTCGACGTTTTAAATAAATTTTGTAGATAGAAGAAAAGAACTAGACAAAGATTCTAATAAAACAATATAACTATTTTCTTTAAAACAATATTATTGATAGATATTTGTTGCTTCTCTTTTTGTAATTGTTATTCAAAAAGTAGATTTTTTATTTCGATCTACTTGCTAGCGCGATTGCAAGTATAGACGGCTTAAATCTGTTTGTTCAAATAGATATCTTCGCTGTCTATCTATTGTTGTATGCAGACGTTATTGATAATACTTTTAATATCGAATTAAGTTTTAAAGGCGACAATAAGCTCTTTATATGTAGACAATCTTGTCTCAGTTAAGACTCGCGAAAAGTAGAGCTCTCGCAGCTATTTCTTTTGATGTAGAGAGTAGATAGTTCGCTGTCGCTTTGGCAATAACGTTATTATAGTTAAAAGAGATCGCAAAGCATTTGTTCTATACTTAATTAAAGTAGACGGACGCAAAGAAGTAGTAGAGATAGTTATTTGTAATACTGCAGATATAAAATTATCGATTTAGTTATAAAGTTAAGATAAAAAGATAAAATATTTGATCGATAAAGCCTACATGCAGAGAGAAAATCAGAATTTTCTCCGAATTTTCTATAGGAAGTCTCACCAAAATAAGCAGGGATTCTATCGCCTATTCCTATAGACTAAAACTTCGATAATTGCATCAAAATTTGGTATTTCCGACGATATAACTGCTTATAAAGCGATACTCCTTATAAAGCGACTGCTTATAAGCAAGATAAACTGTATTAACTATTTTATAATTAATTAGCAAGTTAATGTTAAGATATTTTTAATTAAATTAAATCAAATTTTACTTGTTCTTTTAATCTTTTTTTTTACGCAAAAGAATCGATTGCAATCTACAAGATATATAAAAACATATATAAATAATCGAGAGCTTCTAAAGCTAGATAAAAATTACAAAAAACTTCTTAATTAATTTTATTAAAAAATCAAGAAACAACTAAAAAATATTAAAAAGAGTTAACAAACTTATTACAAATACGTATAAAAAGAGATACAAACAATAATTAATACTATTAAAATTATTAATTGATATATCTCTAAGAAAACTTAAGTAGCAATACTTGTTGCTAAAGATATTAAAAACAAGTTATATATTATTTTTACAAATATAATTGCAAATATACAAAACTTAAAAATTAAAATACAAAAACTATATAAGAAAGAAGTTCTTAACAACAATAATACTAGTTTAATTGTAATTAATTAAATAAAAAAGTTAAAAAAAACTATACAAAAGCTCTATATTTAGAAAATTAATATTAATAACAATTGTACTAAAAAATAAAAGCAATTGTTTAAAAAAATTAATACTTAAATATAATTTTATTTTATAAAAAAGTATTTGCTTATCTAATTAAGATTCTTGTAGATATATTTTCTTAATATTAATATTACTAAATTTGCAAATATCTATAGCAAGTCTCTTTAATTAAAAACTTAGTAAATTGCTATATTATATACTAGATTACTAAATTTTTAAGATATTTACTATATTATACTTATAGTATAACTTAGTTATTTATTACTATTAAGTTCTAATAATTTAAAACAATTTTATATCTAATATTGTGTTTACACTAATTATTTTTTTAGTAAAATATTAATTTTAACTTTATTTTAGTTTGCAAGATACTAAAATACTTTATTGTTACTATTATTAAAAATTGTTAAATATAATAATTTTAATAAATTTTTAAAATATAAGCAATATATATATTAACTTAATTTAACAACAATATTTGTCTAGTTTCTTTATTTTAATTCTCTTTTTATATTTGTACTTTTATTTATTATTATTATAACTAACTCTATTTTTATTAATTTAAATATATTATTAATATATAGTTTAATATAACTAATATTATTGTTAATTTATAATTAGTAGTTACAATATTATTTAAATAATTGTTATAGTCTTTAAATTTGCAATTCTTAACTAGTTAATATATTGTTTAGATTTTCAAAACTAGTTCTGTCTATTAATTAACTCTTATATTAATTGTTTTATCTTTTAATCTTTTTTATTAATATCTACAATTTATAATTATTCTAGACAATTAATCTAATATAATATTTCTAATACAATTTAGTATTTTTAGCAATTCGATTTAGTAATAAATTAAGTATAGTTTTATATAGCAATAGATATAAGAAAATTTAAATAATAACAACTTAAATAAAACTTTATTTATTATAGATTATATCTAATAAAGAATTTAAATTATTAAAAGTAAAACTATTAAATTAAAAGTATTTTTCTCGAAACAAACAAAAAAAATTGTAAAATTAAATTAAATATTGTTAAACTTGCTAGTTAATTTTCGAGTTTAATTAATATTTTAATTATAAAAATTAGTTTCTTTCTAATTATATATTAAGTTTTAGTACTTAATTTGCAAGTTTTTTAGTATATATTAATTTTTATTGCTAAATTCTTAACTATTTTTTTGGTAGTATTTATGTGTAATTTTATAATTTGTAATAGATTTTAATTGTTGCAATAATTAATTTATACAAAATTTACTAAATAAATACTAGTATTCTTTAATTGTATTTTTAGTTCGATAATCTAATTTTGCAAATACTAATTTTATTGTTTTATAAATTTATTATTGTTTTATAACTTTTTAAATTCTATACAAATATAAAGCAACTAACAAATTAAATTTTAAATATTTTTTATATTTATAAAAGTAATAAAGAATAAAATATATTTAAAGTTTTTTAACAATAATAATAGAACAATTTGTTTAACTATAGCAAAATCTAGATTTTTTTTAGTTGTAAATAAGATCGACGCTATAAAATTTTTAAAAAATAAGAATTTCAAATTTGTATATAAACTAGAGATAGACTTGCACTTTAATATAACAACAACAAACAAACTAATATTTTAAATATTTTAAATATTAATATTAATAATCTTTTTTAAAGATAAAAAGATCTCGACAAGTCTACTATATATTAATAATTAAAAATACAAATAATTGTTTATTTTTATTTTTAAATATAGTCTCTATCGAATAAATTGTATTTTTAAGAGTCGAGATATTAATATTTGTATTTTTTATTATTAATTTGTTATATTTATTAAGAATAATCTTTGAATTAATATTTGTATTAAAGTTACTAATATTAATTAAGAATTAATTAAGAATTTATAATTTATCTTATTTATTAGACAATATTTGGTATTGCTTGTATTTAACTTTTTTGTTAAATTATTTTCTATAATATTTTTTTAACTATATTAATTATTAAAATTTATATTTATTATTTTAAATAAAATCGAAAAGAATTAGATATCTTAAAACAATAAGTAATTGCTAGCAAAACTAATTAATAAAATTAAATTTTTAACAATTTTATTACAAAGCTCTATTTAAAATTTTGCAAATTTCAAAATATTTATTAGTAAGTCGAGAATTTTAATCTTGCTATTTTTATAAATTAGATTTAAAATTAAATAACAAATATTTTTTCTAGATTTTTGCAATTACTTATTGCAAAAATAGTCTTTTAAAATAAATTAAAATAGTTTTTTGTTAACTTTAATATAAATTCAAAATTTTTAAATATATTAATTTAGTATAGTTGCGTTATCTATAATAACTAGTATTAGAATATATATATTTACAAAACTATTTAAGCAATAAATTAATAATCGATAAATAGATTTTAAAAATAATAAGATTTGTAATTAATATTTTAAAACTATTTATTTTAAGAAATTGCGCAAAGTATTTAAAATAAATTGTGTTAAATAAATTATAATATTAAATAACTAACTTGTTAAGTATTCTTTTATCTTTCTTTATTAAATATATTATTAAAATTAACTTTAACAATTGCTATTTTATTTTAAAAATTTCTCTTACTTTAATAAGCAATTAAGAATAATCTTGCAACTAAAAGTTAATTTTGTTATAGAAGTTAATATATAACAAGATTTAATAAATTTTCGAGATTAATTTTTTAAGATTAATTGTATATCTTCTTATATCGATTTAAACAAAGTAATATATTAAAATTCTAAAAGAATATATTAAAAGTTAACTAATTAAGATATATCTAATTATACAAATATTGTCTTTAATATTAAACAAACTTAAATTGCTCTCTTTTAAACTTTTTTTTAATCTTTTTAAACTATTTATTAATACAAGTTAGATTAAATACAAGTTAACTTATTAACAATAGTATTAACTATAATAGAAATCAATAATCTACAAGAAATATTTTATATACTTGTTGTTTCTTGTTTAAATAAATTAATATATAAAGCAATAACTCTTAAAAGCAATAACTCTACAATAAATTTTAATTATATTTCTTTTGTAATTCTTTTTTAACAATTCTTAAAACTAGACTATCGATTAAATTAAGCTAGCAACTTGTATTGCTAAAATACTCTTGCACAATTAAAGTAATATTTGATATCTATAACTAAGAAACAATATCTTAAGATATATACTAGATTACTTGCGTATTAATAATATAAAATTGCTTGCTTGTAATATTTAGATTATAAAAATAATACAACAAGTTATATATATAGATTATAGCAAGTATTTCTCGATCTAATATAAATTTGTGTAGATTCAAATAATTAAAATACTAAAAAAAATATTTCTAAAATATAAATAATTTAGTATATATAGATATTGTTCTTTCTACAATCTTGTAGATCTCTATACTAATTTGCGTATATAAACAAAATCTTTAACAAGACGTTAATTACAAAGATTATATTATATTAATATATATAGTATTTATTGCAGTTATTGAGCAACTTTTATTAATATATTTAATAAGCGCAATATAGTTTCTCGAAAACAACAACAATAAAAACGCAATACAATTTCTTAAAAACAATAATAAAGACAATAATTCTAGCGTCAAACAAGAGATTGCAATAATTGAACAATTATATATAAATTTGAAGTAAAACTCTAGAAGCTAATTTTAAATTCGAGAAAAATCAAGAAAACAATAGTGCGAGTAATATATAAACAAAGTAAAATAATATATATAGAGTAATTATCTATTAGCTATCTCTAGAACGCTTCGATCAGGACTTTGTATAGCTAGATTAGGTTAAAAAACAATTATAAGATCTTCCGAATTTGATAATCTATAACTCCGAAAACATAAATGAAGATAAAATAACTGGATTTCTTAAATTAGATAAAGAAATTGGTCCAACGGCATCGTGAACGCGGACCTGCGGCACTGCGTTGACTGGAAAGAGCTGAGTATAATTGGTTGGTGGGCAGTGGTATGCCGAAAGCGAACTGTAGGCATCCAGTATGAATAAAGTAGCCGTGCAGTCTGGCTCTCAACTCTCCTTCCTCACTACCTGTCTTTAAGTTCCAATTTGGACAATATTTATTGCATAGACATTAGTATTGTGACCATGTCGCAAAAATCCGTCGTCATAGTATCTGGCTTCTGGGATAATCCATCAGGCTTTGATGTGGTCGTTGACGACCTGGAACAGCGCAAATATCATGCAGTCGTGGTCAGACTACCAAGTTGGGGATGTAAACCTCCTAACAAAACTCTTTTGAATGATGCGCACGCAGTCCGAGAAGAAGTCACGAAAGTGATAAAAACTGGCCACGATGTTACGGTCGCCATGCATTCGGCAGAAGATTTTATAGCGTCTGAGGCCCTAAAGGGCTTGCTGGCTCCAGACTTGCTGGCCTCTGGCAAGACTGAAGAAGTTACAAGTCTGGTATATATCACAGCTCCTTGTATATCTATTGGAGAGATGGCACCATCGGCACCGTGGTTCGAATACAAGGTTAGTAAATTTGGTGACCGGCCCTGATCTCGCTGACAATCGACACGATCTAGGGTGATTACCTTTGGGCAAAGACTCCTCGACAGACACTGTACAGTGACCTCTCGGATGCGGAGACTGATAAGTAAACAAAGCGTCTCAAACATTATCCCGTCCATAATTACAATTCGAAGACATCGCAAGAATCTTGGAAGAGGGTGCGCAGCGTATACCTTAAAGAGCCCTGCAGGACAGGGGGGCTAGTGCCGGGGATAAGGGAGATTAAGAGGTCAGTGCTTGGCCGTCTGCCATACTATTTAGTATGGCAATTGCCTATTGCACTTTTCTCTTTTCTTCTCTTCTTATTGTATTCGGCTCTTTTGATTATCGCGTATATTATTGTTTTTGCAGTTTTTTTTTTTATATTATTGTCTTGCAATTGTTTTCTTCTATTATTGTTTTGCAGTTATTTTCTTTATCTCTTGCTCTATTCTTTTAATTGTCGCATTTCGTCGATATAGTATTTTGTAAAAGCAAAACTGCTAATACAGTTGTCTCTAAAAGAATATCTAATACTTGTTGCACGTTTTGTATTAGAAAGTCTATCTCTAAAACACAATTAAATATTTGTTTCGAGTCAGAATTCGATACTTTATTGCGGCAAATATTTAGAAACGTTTTTTGTTGTTATCGATTACTGTTTTCTTTTTTACAATTTTTTTGTTTCTTATAGTTCTCTTGTTTTTTATTATTATTATTGTCTAGAAATTCGGAAAGACAGTTCGAAAACAATATATAGAATATTATTCTAAACAACAAGATTGTTGCTCTTTGTTTTAGAGTTAGAACAATAGCAAAAAAAATTACTATATAAAAACAAATAATAGCAACAAGAGAGTTTTTTGTCGTTCAAAAACTTCAACTGCAAAATATAACAATAAATAATATATATATATCTGCTTTTATAGTTTCTGTTAATTCAAGAACGTCGATAGATATCTCTACAATAGACTTTTTGTCCGAATTTAATAGTTTTGTTGTTATATTTTCTAGTGTTTTGCGTTGTTATTTGAACGATATCTTTTATAATAAACTAAATATCAAAAATATTATAAAATTTATTGTCAATCTTTTTTTTGTTGTTGCAACAAACACAATCGATTTTTTTAATACAAGAAGTTTTCTAAATTTGTTTTGTGCTTTCGATATTTATATTTTTATCGCTTTTAGCTTTGTTTTGTATTTAACAATAAAATAGAAGTTTTATCGAGATATTATTTTCTATTGTTAATATATAATAGATATAGCAAACTACAAGATTTTTGTCTCTATTAGATTGTATTATCAGAAGTTTGTTACTTGCGCTATTCGAATAGATTAGAATAATTCTCTATATTAAATATTGTTTTATTTCGAGATAGAGTAGAAATTTACAAATATTTCTAAAAAGCAATTCGAGTCTCTATTGTTGTTAGTATTTTTGCGCAAACTATATTTTTCTGCTAGTTTTGCAAAAAATATTCCAATATTTGTATTCGATAAATTATTTATTATTACAAACAATATCTGTTGTTAGTAAATTAGATATAACAAATGCAGCAATAGTAACAGCTGCAAATATAAGTATATATATATATTTTGTCAGAAAATTCACAATTTCAATCGCTGCTTCAATAAAATATAATATTTGACAATTTTGTTGTCTTCTCTGTCTTCTAATATATCTAGTTTATTGATTTTTATATCGAAAAGTTTTTTATATAATTTAGTACTATTAGACAAATCTAATTTGCCATCAAGTAAATCTCTATTAATAGAGAGATAATACAAATGTCTAAAAATATATTTTGATAGATATTTTGTTTCTGCTCTTTTAGATATAATTACGCAAAACACTAAAATCGAATATATTGATTCGCATATTTTTTGTATAGATATAAATTATATTTCTACAAACAAAATTTCTAATATATTTATTGTCGATATTAATAAGCAGTTGCAAATAGATTGTTTAACTATACTATTTATTCTACTATCTAATCTATATATATACTTACTATTAGATTTTGTGCCAAAACACAACAATAATTGAAAATATATTTATAATCTTTTTTTCTTTAAAAATATTTTTGTTAATAATAATATATTTTGCGATCGAGAAGCTCTCGAATATGTTGCAATCGACAATATTATTGCAATTTTTATTGTACAAGAACAAGAAACAATACTTTTTAAAAAGAATTTTGCTAATATTTTTAAATATATAGTAATAACAATATCTAATCGATAGCTGTTAGATTTTTAATAGAATCTCGTTTTCTATATAGAAAATTTTCTGCTTTTTGAGCTACAAATTGTCTCTTTTCTTTTCGATCTATTTGCAAAAATCTTATATTAAATATTAATATATTTTTTCGAATAATGCATTTTTTTGTATTATTTGAACAATTTCTTTGTTGTTCTACTATTCTTTATCGACATCTTTCTTTATTAAAGAGAATAAAAATATTTTGCGATCTTCTAAAACTTCGAAACAATAAAAAGAAAAAATAGTCAAATTAACAAGTAAAGTTTCTAAATATCGAAATAGATAGTAAAACAATAGAGATATATCTATTTTCTACTAAATTATAGCAAGCTCGTAATTTTGTTGTTGTAGCAATAAAGACAAAGACTCTTTTGCATTAAAGTCTAAAGATCTTAATAGATTTTCTATTCTTTTGTATTAAAATAATAGTGTCGAAACGCGTCTTTCTAAGCATCTTATATATCTTTTTGACAAAAGATATACAATATTATAGTATTACTGCTTCGATAGCAAGAAATATAGTTTAATAGTATTATTTTCTGTCGCGTTAAAACGATATTAAAATTCTACAATATTTGATCTTTTAGTCGATTTTTTATATATAGACAAATATGTTCAGTTTCTAAAACATAAACAATTATTGAATATCTTATAAAAGCAATATATTTGTCGACGTTTTTATTAAACGCTATTCTACTTGTATTAAAAGCAAAACTCTTTATATTAATACGCACAAAATGCGAACAATTTTCTATACTTTTTGTTTTTGATTATCTCGATTTTGCGACAACAAAATTATTATTTATAGCAATAATACTATTGTTGTTGTCGATTTTAATAAAAAATCTATTCGCGACGATTCTATAGATTTGCTGCGAAATATTGCTATATTTCTTGTTTTTAACAATATACTAATAGAGTCGATTTAAATTAATTCTAAATTAAATAATTTTGTCAATCTATTTTTACGCGATAAATACAAGACTATTGCTAACAAATATTTACAGTTAGTATATTTTGTCGATTAGATTTTCGCGATTTCTTCGACTTCTAATACACAAAAATATTTTTAGATCGAAATACAGCTCTCTTTCTATAATAAAAACTTGTTACTATTACTAAAGATCTTTATTCTACTGTTTTTAAGAGCTATATACAACACTATTGTTTTTATTTTAATTGCAGTACTCTGTCTATTACTATTCAAAATTTTGTTAGTTAAACTGCTCGTTTGAAACTTAATCGCATTAAAACAAAAACTATTAAAAACTATATCTGCGGTTTTTGCTCTATCTACATCGATAGAAGTTATTTTGATTATACAATCTTTAGTAGTCTGCTTCTTCTTCGCGTTATACGCGATATCAAATGTTGTTAAAACAACAATATTTCTTGTAAACGCAAAACTATTATACGGAACGTTTTACTAAACGTTCTGTCTATATTTGACGTAACTATATATTTAGACGCTACTTTTTATACTGTTTTTTGTCTTGTTTTTGCAGATTTTTTGCGGACAGACAAATTTATATAGAATATATACAATTTAAACAATGCGAACTTTGCCAATTGATTTATTATTAGATTAGCTATTAGATTTTTGACAAATAGACTCGAACTCGATATTTCTGTCTCTAAAACAAATTTCTTTTGCAAAAGCGTTACTTTTAAAATTGTTGCTGTCGGCGATACCAGTTGTGCGATTGTTTTATTAAGAAAAATACTTTTTATAGTATTTGATTGTTCTAATAATCTCTTATTTAATACCGGCGAAGATATCTTTAATAGAAAAAGAATTACCGACGTTCTTTGTCAGAGACTTCGCTTATTGAGCTACAATAATTACTACGCTAGTTATTTTTTTCGCCGCAATACAGCTACAGAAGCACGCAATTCTAGTGTATCAGAGACAATAATAATACTTTTAAATCGATAGAAATTCGATATCTATTTTTACTATATCGAAATTAATTCCGATTTGATTCTGCAGACTTCGCGTCGTTATCAGAGTTGCTAGTTTTTACCGCTCTTGTTCTGACAACATTGTTTTGAAACTTGAAGAAAATTAGCCGGCTTCGAAGCAGTTCTAATAATTCTGCCGATAATTTTATACTATCGACAGTCTTTTCCGCACGCTTTTAGAACAACGGTAAGATACTTTTCGAGATAACCGGTGCCCAAATATCTATATATATAGAAATGACATCTTTGCCGCATCTTTTCTGACTCTTTGCCAGATCTTTTCTGTCTGTTTCGAGTCTCGAAAGCAGTAGCAGAGCTCTGCAGAACAGAAGAGCTAGTGCCGGGGATAAGAGAGATTAAGGGGTCAGTGCTTGGCCGTCTGCCATACTATTTAGTATGGCAATTGTCCATTGCACTTCCCTCTTTCCTCCCCTCCTCATTGCATTCGGCTCTTTTGACCCGCCCTCCCACTCCCTTTGCTCCTGTAGCATGCGCGAACAACACTACGATACCTGTCGAGATGCAGACCATGTTTTCCGAGAAAATATCTGACTGTGACATCGAGGTCTGCACCTCTGGGCATTCGCCATTCCTTACTCAGCCATTGGAAGTAGTGAAGGCAATCATCAAGGCTGCAAATCAGACAGGGGCTTAGGCGTGGGTGTCACAGAGATAGTTGATAGTCTTGGAGCCCAATATGTTGTTTGACTTCGGGTGTACGACAGACTCGAGTCGATCTCTACAGGACAGAATAGCAATGTAGCAGTTTTCGGTTTTACTTGAAAGACTGTTCAGAAGGGTTCCATCTGGACAATCCAATAAGGATGACTATGGTTTGGTGCTTCTGCAGTTGTGTGAGCCCAATCAGCCCGCAGCCACAGATGATTCTAGCCAACTTACCATGATTCTTGCGGAATAAGCTAAGGCAGACGTGCCAAAAATCTCACGCCGGGATCACGGATGGGGCATTCTCGCTTTGTTTTACTCTGTATCCTTGGTAAGCCGGTAGATTTTCTCTGTGAGAGTAGTCGCGCTATCAGAAGAGTCAGAGATCAGCTGCACAGCTGCACAGCTAAAATGCAGAGTATGTGGTTTCATCCCAAGCTACAGCCAAGACTGTCCTCGCACACCACAGTGGAGTAGGGGGCCCAGAATCGAAGGATCGCAGCCTCAGCCTGCCTTTGAGCTTGCTAGGCTTCTTTCACCGCTGAAGCCTGTCTGAAGGTGTTGAATCTTTTCCGGCCTCTAAGACCAGCCAGAATGTCATCACATCCTGTGGGAAGCAGATGCTATGCATCTTGTTCATGAAAAGAGTGGTCTGACTCGAATGGTTACCAGGCACCAGACCTTGTTGGTTGTGTGTTCTCATAAGTTAGCTCACAGGACGACGCTCAGCCTACGTGCTTCGTCACCCGATGGTTTACAAGCCTTGTGATGTGTTGGAACGAGTGGGTGCTAGACGTTTGGCAGAAAAGAAGCCAACAGTTGAGAGGCGCTCAAACAATATAAAGGAGCTCAGTCTCCCAGTCTTTCTCGAGTTATCATCCAACAAGTTACTAGAAGTCTTCATCACTATAAGTCATCGACAGCAAGCTCCATTTTCAAAAATTACTCGACAACATCAACCTTACGGAACTGTCAACAAAAACTCATGTACTTTTCTCAAGCCAAAGGGACCAAGATGCAACCTTTCAGCGCTGCCGTTCTGACGACCCTCATTCCAGCTTTTCTCAATCTCGCGACTGCTGGTCCCGCTCCAACCTCAGCATCTGGCAAGGCTACCAAGCATGTCACCCTCATCCCTCCCGGCCCCGGCATTGGCGCACGTGAAGTCGAGAACGATTTCGAGAAACGCTATGCCCCCGGCCGCTGCGGGCTCCATATCACCCAATATGGCGCGGATCCTTACGGCATCGACGTGATCATAAAAGATAATGAAGGCAGTCCTATAGGCAATCTGCTCCGCACCAATTTCAATAACAGCCCCATCAACATTGACAGCCAGCTTCCTTACGTCCTTGTCGTTACCGAAGGTGGTGCTAAAGATTGGAATCTGTATTTCGCATATGGTGCCGATAGCTGGAGCAGTGCAGATGACAGGTGCAAGGTGGGAGGTTGGGACGGCAACAACAGGCAGATGGATTGTGGGTGGGCTTGCTAAAGGTTTGGTAGCGAAGAATTGATGTACGATAAGGAGGGATGGAATAGCCTGGTAGGGAGACTGCGGTGGGATTCTTTTGATTTTCTGTTTTTCGGCGCAGAAGCTGCAGACGGTGCACTCCTTCAACAAGATCGCGACAAGTCTTCACTATCTGTCTTTACAGTTGCTGTTCGCGGTTTTTCTTAAGTCGTTATAGAGTTTTTGCCTCCTTGATTGCCACTACAGCTTCAATGCATTGTTTTTTAGCATAGCATGCAAAGTAAACAAAACTAGAATATGTTCAACATCTATGTCCTTCGTATTTGTTAAGATGGTCTTAGGTCGAAGCAATGGATTGCAGTCGATCGCCATGGTGCTAGCATGTTATCCCATCAGTCTTTGCTTTTCGTGACCTTTCATGTTATCCTGGAAGCACTGTCTGCTGATAGAACTGAATTCCCCAAGCCGACGGTCGAGCTTCAGCCTTTCTATCTACTCGAATTCATATCACAGTTGGACTGGCTGTTCGATGTTAACGGAGCGGAATTCGTGATTGTCTTGCTGTGCACGATTGTGGGTTACCGACGATAACGGTACACTTCCCATTAACCATATGATGATAAGAAAGGAGAACAAGGCCAGGCTGGTTACAATTTGGCAGCAGAAGCTGAGCAAGGCTTGATATCGAATTAGAAGATGGTGGGTCTGAGGATGCTGAAGGTATTGAGAGTCGATGTGAGCCTCATTTCTGCACCGACTCCAGAACTCACAAGCCTTCATTCTAAGATCTGTGGTAAGGCTCTTGCGGAGAGCAACCGGCGTTCGCCCAATTAGTCGATACGCCACGCTCAGAATCGTATGGACAAGTAAGATAAGCCCAATGTCGCAAAGGCAGAAGGAGCTTATGAGCTATCTGCATCATTCTCTGTCGTCATATTGTAGTGTTGAACAACCCCACCCCTGGATATACCAGGTCGAACTCTTCTGTCGATGTCCGAGCCTGTAGCCCAGAGAAAGGCACCAATGGAATTGGTCAGACCTAGTCGCATTCAATGAACCGTCTTGACTAAATTATTGTTGATGACAACCATACTCGACTTACCTAGTGACGCCCAACCCGTAGCGCTCCGAAAGCCCAGACTTCCGGTCATACCACCGGTTCGATTGCGCTGTAGGACTCTTGACAGGCAATCATTGGCAACGGTGACTGCAGAGTACCCGACATCGTTGAAAGAAGACACATCTCTTGGGGAGAAGACCGCCCCAGACGGTAGACCGAGCTCTTTCGGATCGAAGTAGCTCAGCATCACTATTGCCAGTGTACACGTCTCTTCAAGGAAATGAACGAGAGTAGTTAGCAGATGAGCTTCTCATCGTATGTCCACACAACAGCTGTACAAGGCATACCGAAGTAGTACTTTCTTGGCGTCAATGCACGGGTGAAAACAGTTTTGCCTGGGGTGCCAGGAGCCAAGAATTCAACAGGTACGACGTGACCATGCGAATCAACTATGTCCTGGGCTTGGAACCGAATTAGGACCGAGTAGCAGTCTTTGGGTTTGAAATCCGGTGACGTCCACGCTATGTCGTCGATACATCTGGGATTTGTAGGTGGAAGAGGGTTGGGTGAGGATGCTAATGATGCTCCTGGGGTCGCAGCAAAAGCCAAAACAGCATGAACAAGGACAAGGAGAAAGTAGCTTTGCCAGAATGTCAGCTTTTCCATGATCTTGAGCGATAT